>Ga0207671_10003583_pt1 | contig 15372 bp, 13 predicted proteins | sample KBSC24metaG_FD_184352 | JGI IMG/M metagenome (GOLD analysis project Ga0207671, IMG submission 184352) | Corn rhizosphere microbial communities from Kellogg Biological Station, Michigan, USA - KBS C2-4 metaG (SPAdes) (version 2) | ecosystem: Host-associated > Plants > Roots > Rhizosphere > Soil... | reverse complement strand
TAACCCCCTGCTTGCAAAGCAGGTGCGCTACCAATTGCGCCATGGCCCCGTTAGAGCGGTCCGCCTCCCTGAATCCGGAAGGCGGACCGTTGCCCCGGCTCTAGCTGCCGAGGAAGCCGGATGAGCAGTTCTCAGGCCGAAGGGACCGGGTCGGTCGCCTCGGTCCAGAGGTCCTGCTCCGACTTGTCGGACTGGACCTGCCGGTAGACCAGCAGACCGCCGATGGCAGCCACAACGAGCAGAAGCAGTTTCTTCACGTGGCCACCTCCCTTCTAGTAGACGTCTGTGCCCCCGAGCTTAACAGGAGCGGGGCCTATAGGAGCTGTGAGCAGTACTACGCAAAAGTGCGGAGCTGTTCCACTCGTCCCGGGTACGGATGTCTACGCGCCCTGTCCAGAGCCTGGCCCCGAGGTGCGGTAGAGAGCCGTCCCATGGCGGCGCCTGGCCACGACGGGGAGAGAAAGCCCAGGTCAGACGCCATCCCCGACGCGACAGCCACCCGGCAAGCCCCGACCGGGATCGCGTGGGGAGGGAGTACGCGATCCCGGCCGAGCCCACCGGACGCAGACCCCGGCCGAGCCGACACAGCCCGGGCGAGCCGGGACGCGCCGAGCCCGAACGGAGACACGCCGAGCGAGAGCCGGCCCCTAAGGCCGAGCGTAAGAAACCAGCGGCATGGAACTCACCGCGACGATCTCCACCGAAGAGCCCGGATGCGGCGCGTGGATCACCATGCCGTTGCCGATGTACAGCCCGACATGGTCCACATAGCTGCTGTTCCCATAAAAGAACACCAGGTCACCGGGCTGCGCCGAGGACCCCGGAACCGCCGGCAGCCCCTGCATCTGCGCCGTGGCCGTCCGCGGGATCGACACCCCGGCCGCCTTCCAGGCCGCCTGCGTCAGCCCCGAGCAGTCGTACCCGCCCGGCCCGGTCGCTCCGAAGATGTACGGCTTGCCTATCTGCGCCTGGGCGAACGCCACCGCCGCGGCGGCACGCCCGGACACCGACGGGATCGTCACCTTCGTCGTCCCGGTCGAGGTGGTCGACCCCGACGACGTCGAATGCTGCGAAGCCGTCTGAGCCGCCGCCAAAGACGCGGCGCGCTGCCGGTCCTGCTCGGCCTGCAGCTCGGCGCGCTGCTTCGCCTGCAGCGAGTTCAGCAGCGCCTGCGCCTTGGCGACGTCGCCGTCGTACTGCTTCTTGGTCGCCTCGGCGGCCTTGGTCTGCGCGTCGAGCAGCTGCATCTTGTCGGCGGCGTCCTTGGCCTTCACGGCCAGGTCCGCCTTCTGCCGCGCCAAGAGCGACAGCGTGTCGGCGTTGTTGGCCCGGACCCGGTCGACGGTGGCCGACATCGTCAGCATGGTCGAGGGGTTGGCCTGCATCATGAGCTGCAGCTGGGGGTCGATGCCGCCGTTGCGGTACTGCTCGGCGGCCAGCCCGCCGAGGCGGGTCTTGGTCTGCGCCATGTTTTCCTGCTCGGCGGTGATCTGCCGATTGATGCCGTCGACCTGCTGCTGCAGCTTGGCCTCGGCGTCATGCGCGGCGTTGTAGGCCTCGTCGGCATGGGCGGCCTGCTGGTACAGCTTGTTCAGCTGGTCGTTGACCTGGGCGATCGTGGGCTGCGGGTCGGCGTTGGCGACGCTGGGCACCAGGACCATGGTGCCCGCCGCGGCCGCGCCGAGAGCGAGCTTGGTGTACTTCGGGGCACGCGGACGACGATGTCGGGCATTGACAGTCATGCGAGCTTCTGGGCTCCGTCTCCTCCTTGTCCGCCTACCGGGTTAGCTGACGGATTCGGACTGAAGAAGTAGCCCTACGGTCGCACGCACACTCACGACGGCGAGTGCACGCCGACCGATTCACCCCACTGGCGCCACCCTCGCGTAAAGCGTGGGCAACGCCGACGAACCTGGTTCCCCGGCTCCGCGAGGTACGCGGATTCGGCGGTGCCCCGACGCCCGGAACCTGCTGGCCCGTTGGGAGCGGCGAAGCTCTGTGGACGTTAGTCACCGGCAGCCTGGCTAACAAGCGACAAGTCCATGATTCGTTCAGCGAACGCTTAGACACCCGCCACTGTCCGGGCAGGATCAAGGACGCGCAGTGAACGCGAAGGAAGGCCCAGACGCTCCCGTTTCGGGTGCGACCTGGGCCTGGGAGACAGATGTCCGGTTAGCGGAAAAAGCGAATCCTGCGACGTTTGCTGCCCGACGTTGTGACGTCCGTCTCAAACGCGCGCTCGCCCTTGTCGTCCCGGAACACCTTCACCGGGAGCATGGCGGCGTTCACAGGATGTGCCTTGTCGTCATCCGCGGGACTCTTCACGGACACCGGAGGCATGACGATCTCGACCGGTTCGCCGTTCATGTCCGGCAGGACGGCCCCGACGATGCGGACCTCCTGCGGATCCTTCGGACCGGACTTGGCGCCCGGACCGTACAACAGGTTGCTGATTTCCAGCCAGGTCTCCTCGACGTGCGAGATGAAGTCCAGACCGCGCCGGCCCAGCGGGGCGTCACCCACCGCCTTGGCGTTGAAGCGGCCGTACCCCAGGATCCGGCCCAGCAGGTCCCGCTCCACGCGCATGTCGTTGACCTTGCCCAACGGCAGCGCGTCGAAGGACCGGGTGATCACGCCGTGGGTGTGCAGGATCCGCTTGTTGGTGACGATCAACAGGTCCTGGTTCCACACCGCGAGGTTCCAGGACATGTACAGGGCCGCTATGCCCGCCACCGCCCACGCCCCCAGCCGCAGCTTGCCGGCGTCGGGAGCGGAGAAGATGTCTATGCCCATGGCGGCGATCGCCAGCGCGACCGCGATCAGCACCGGGATGATGACCGCGGCCAGATGATGTCGCACCGCTATGACCAGACGCTCGCCCGGCACGAGGTACCGCTTCGCGCGGTCCTCGAGCTCGGGCCGGAGCAACATCCGGCCATACAGCGGCGGTGAAGAGTCGGACACGTCGGGTTACCGTCTCGCCGATCAGCTCGCGACCAGGTTGTGGAACGTGTCGCCGAGCGTCTTGCCGACGCTGGCCACCCAGTTCAACGCACCCTGGACCAGGTTGCCTGCGCCCCCCGGGTTCTGGACCACGAAATAGATCAGGAAGAGCACGATGCCCCACTGCACGGCCGGCTTGAGTTTCACGTCAGATCCCCTTCATCTGGACGGTCGAGGTGCCGCGCGACCGGTATCAGCATCATGCGAAGCGTTCCCGGTTCACTCCTACCTAACAGCTTCCCCACTGTGTCAAAGCCTAGCCGGGGTAACCGGGTTGGATGTGGTCCAGCGCCAAGGCAGGCGATAACGACTCAGTGGACTTCTGTGGCAGGAGGCACACAAAGGCAGCATTCCCCGGCTAGGTTGATCGCATGCAGATCGGTGTCTTGACCGAAACCGCCCCTTTTGAGCGCCGTGTGGCGCTCACCGCCGAGTCCGCGGGACGCCTGATCGCGGCTGGTCACAGCGTGTACGTCCAATCCGGCGCCGGCGATGCCGCGGCCGAGGACGACGACGCATACCGCGCCGCGGGCGCCATGATCGCGAAAAGCTCAGAAGAAATCTTGGGAAACATCGATCTCTTAACCGCTGTCGGACAGCTCGATCAGCAGACCGCGGCCAAGCTCAAGCCCGGAACCGCGGTGATCGGCCTGTCCTCCCCCAAGGACGGCCGCGGCCCGGCCGGCGTCCTGGTCGACCGGCACGCCAGCTTCTTCGCCCTGGAACTGCTGCCCCGGATCACGCGCGCCCAGTCCATGGATGCCTTGTCCTCGCAGGCCATGGTGGCCGGCTACCGCGCCGGCCTGATCGCGGCCGAACGGCTGCCGCGCTTCTTCCCCTTGCTGATGACGGCGGCCGGCACGGTGCCGCCGGCGAAGGTCGTCGTCCTGGGCGCCGGTGTGGCCGGATTGCAGGCGATCGCCACGGCCAAGCGGCTCGGCGCGGTCGTGGAGGCATACGACGTCCGCGCCGCGGCGGCCGAGGAGATCCGCTCGCTGGGCGCCAAGTCGATCACGTTGGACATCGAAAGTCAGACGTCGGCCAGCGGCGGCTACGCCAGCGAGCAGGCCGCCGACACGGCCGACCGGCAACGCAAGGCCCTGACTCCCTATGTGGCCGCCGCCGACGCGGTGATCACCACCGCCGCGGTCCCGGGCCGTCCGGCCCCGCTGCTGGTGACCGCGGAGATGGTCGAGAAGATGCGGCCGGGCTCGGTGATCGTCGACCTGGCCGCGGACAACCCCAACGGCGGCAACTGCGAGGTGTCGCGGCCCGGCGAGGACATCCGGCACCACGGCGTGCTGGTCCACGGCGGCCGCAACGTCCCCAGCCAGCTCGCCGCGCACGCCTCCCGGCTCTACGGCGCGAACATGTCCGCGTTCGTTCTGGCCATGTGCCAGGACGGGGTGCTTTTATCAACTCCCGAGGACATCGCCGCCGACGAGATCGCCGCCGCCTGCTGCGTGCTGCTGAAGGGTGAGTTCAGATGAGTTCCACCGCGTGGTTGACGGTGTTCGTGCTGGCCGTCTTCCTCGGCTTCGAGGTGATCTCCAAGGTCTCCTCGATCCTGCACACCCCGCTGATGTCCGGCGCCAACGCGGTGCACGGCGTGATCCTGGTCGGCGCGATCATCGCCACCGGGTCCACGACCGACAATCTGCAACTGGCGATCGGGCTGCTGGCGATCGTGCTCGCCACGGTCAACATGGTGGGCGGGTTCGCGGTGACCGACCGGATGCTGGGGATGTTCGCGAAACCGAGGCGGGCTCCTGGTGATCCGGGATCGGCGCCGGGATCGGGATCAGGATCGAATACGGGATTCTCCGGAGGCTCCGGCACGTCCGGCGCCGCGGTCGCTCCCTCTGCTTCCACCGCTCCCCGGGAGGCCGGCAAGTGAGCAGCGCCTGGAGAGACACCGCCTACCTGATCGCAGGGATCTGCTTCATCCTCACTCTCAAGGGCCTCTCAGCGCCGCGCACCGCGCGTATGGGGACCCTGATCGGGTCCTGCGGCGCGGCCCTGGCGGTGATCGTCTCCCTGACCACGCCGCACCTGAAGCACCTGGGGCTGATCATCGGCGCGATCGTGGTCGGCACCGCGATCGGCCTGCCGACCGCCCGGCAGGTGCGGATGACCGCGATGCCGCAGCTGGTCGCGCTGTTCAACGGCGTCGGCGGCGGAGCGGCGGCGCTGGTGGCTGCCGTGGAGTTCCTCAGGCCCGGCAAGGGCATCGAGCACGCGGCCACCGCCGATCTGGCGGCGACCGCCTTCACGATCCTGGTCGGCGGGGTGTCGTTCTCCGGATCGCTGATCACGTTCGCCAAGCTGCAGGAGCTGATGACGACCCGGCCGGTGGTCCTGCCGGCGGGGCGCTGGGTGACCATAGGGGTCGCGGCTGCCAGCGTGCTGTTCGCGGTGCTGCTGGTGCCGTGGCCGAGCGCGGCGCTGATGGTTCTGCTGGCGTTGCTGGCGTTGGCTTTCGGCGTCCTGTTCGTGCTGCCGGTGGGCGGCGCCGACGTGCCGATCGTCATCTCGCTGCTGAACGCCTTCACCGGTCTGACGGTGGCGGCGAGCGGCTACGTGCTCGGCAACACGCTGTTGGTGATCGCGGGGACGCTGGTCGGTGCGTCGGGAACCTTGCTGACGCGGATGATGGCCGCGGCGATGGGACGTCCGCTGACCGGGACGCTGTTCGGCGCCTTCACGGCCACGGCCGGTGCTGCCGGGGCCGGCGGCGACGGAGCGGCGCGGCCGGTGCGGACGTCGTCGCCGGAGGACGTGGCGATCCTGCTCGGGTACGCGCGCAAGGTGGTCATCGTCCCCGGGTACGGGCTCGCGGTGGCGCAGGCTCAGCACACGGTGCGCGAGGTCGCGGACCTGCTGACGTCGCGCGGGGTGCAGGTGTCGTACGGCATCCACCCGGTCGCGGGCCGGATGCCGGGGCACATGAACGTGCTGCTGGCCGAGGCGAACGTGCCCTACGAGTCGCTGCTGGAGCTGGACGCGGCGAACTCGGAGCTGGCCTCGGCGGACGTGGCGGTGGTGATCGGCGCCAACGACGTGGTGAACCCGGCCGCGCGGCAGCCGACCGGGTCGCCGATCTCGGGGATGCCGATCCTGGACGTGGACCTCGCTCAGCAGGTGGTGTTCTGCAAGCGGTCGATGCGGCCCGGGTTCGCCGGGGTCGAGAACGAGCTGCTGTACGCGCAGAACACGTCGTTGCTGTTCGGCGATGCGAAGGAGAGCATGGCGAAGGTGCTGGCGGCGCTAAAGGCGCAGTGAGGCCTTTACGGGCCGGTCCTTCTTTGGACCGTCGAATGGGACCGTTGAAAACGCCTGTGGGGCCGGCTCACCGGCCCCACAGGCGTTTTCGCGCTTAAGACTGACTAAGACTGGCCTCGCGTTGCCTCCGGCCCGTTCTAGGCCGAGACGGTGCCGTAAAGGCGGTCTCCGGCGTCGCCGAGGCCCGGGACGATGTAGCCGTTCTCGTTGAGGCGCTCGTCGACGGCCGCTGTGACGATCGCCACGGGGATGTCGAGGTCGGCCAGCGCCTCCTGCACGGCGGCGACGCCCTCGGGCGCGGCGAGCAGGCAGACGGCGGTGACGGAGGCGGCGCCGCGGTCGGCGAGCAGGCGGATGGCGGCGATGAGCGTGCCGCCGGTGGCCAGCATCGGGTCGAGCAGGTAGCACTGGCGGCCGGCCAGGTGCTCCGGCAGGCGGGTGGCGTAGGTGGAGGCCTGCAGCGTGTCCTCGTTGCGGACCATGCCCAGGAAGCCGACCTCGGCGGTCGGGAGCAGGCGGACCATGCCGTCGAGCATGCCGAGTCCCGCGCGCAGGACCGGAACGACCAGGTGCCGCGGACCGCTGAAGGTGACGCCGGCGGCCTCGGCGACCGGCGTGGTCACGGTAGTGGGCTCGACCTGCGCGTTCCGGGTGGCCTCGTAGGCCAGGAGCGTCACCAGCTCGTCGGCGAGCGAGCGGAAAGTGGGGGTGTCGGTGCGCGCGTCCCGCAGCACGGTGAGCTTGTGGGCGACAAGCGGGTGGTCGACGACATGAATGGACACGGTGGGCATGGGCAAACGGTATCCGACGTGCCGGGGCGTTGCACCGGTAAGTACTGGACAAGCACATACGGTGACAAGGTAACCTCTCAAAAAGGTCAAACCGCCGGCTTTGCGGATGAGGGGGCCGGCGCACCGGGAAGGCGGTGACCAGCAGATGCCCGCAGACCACCCGCAATCGCAGCCCGCACCGGCGCGGGAAGCCCGAGAGCGCAAGCGCCGTCGCGAGGACTTCCTCGCCGACCTGGCCGAAGCCCAGCGGCTTCGTGAGCGTGTCGCCCCGCGCCGAGCGCGGATGGCGAGGCTGAGGCAGCAGCAGCTGCTGAGGACTTTTTTCTACTAAAAGCGCGGCTGGGGCGGTGTCTGGCGGGGCTGTGACCTGGTAGGCGCCGCTGTCTGATGGTGATGGTCACTGTTCCCGGCATTCGATGTCCGCTCGCGGCGCCGCCGGTCCCCGATTGGGGACGGCGGCGCTTTGTTATGAGGCTGTGAGGTTGGTCGCTTGTGGGGTCGGTCACAAGCGCTTCTGTTTTTCTACCGGCGAACGCTTTAGGGCTTTAGGGCTTGGGAGCGCGCCATGACACCCCGCGCGGCGCGGCGAGCGGCGAGACTGGACCCATGACCGCGCCCGAGCCGACGCCCACGCCCACCCAGCGCCGCTACGAACCCTGGATGCGCCTGGCCCTGGCCGAGGCGAACGCCGCCGAGGCCACCGGCGACGTTCCGATCGGAGCCGTCATCCTCGACCCCACGGGCACCGTGATCGCCCGAGGCCGCAACACGCGCGAAGCCGAAGGCGACCCCACCGGCCATGCCGAAATGGTCGCGATCAGAGAAGCGGCCCGCACCCTCCATCACCGCGCGACCCAAGCGGACCCCGCAGCCCCGACCACCTGGCGCCTGACGGACTGCACCCTGGTCGTCACCCTCGAACCCTGCACCATGTGCGCCGGCGCCATCGTCCTGTCCCGCCTGGCCCGCGTCGTCTTCGGCGCCTGGGACCCCAAGGCGGGAGCAGCGGGCTCCATCTCCGACGTCCTAAGGGACCCCCGCCTCAACCACAACCCCGAAGTCATCCCCGGCGTCCTCGAACCCGAGTGCGCCACCGCCCTCGACCGCTTCTTCGACCGCCACCGCCAAAAGTGACCGAGGCACCCCCGCTGATCCGGTAAGGTGTTCCACGGTGACGTGTCCGAGCGGCCTAAGGAGCACGCCTCGAAAGCGTGTGAGGTGCAAGCCTCCGTGGGTTCAAATCCCACCGTCACCGCTCAAAACGAGCCCCTGACCTGCGGAAACGCAGAACAGGGGCTCGATTGTTTGTTCGGTGAGACTAGGCGTCGTCGTCCAGGGTTGCACTCCGAGTTTCGGCGCCGCTTTCCCGGGCGAGCCGCGGGCTCCAAACGAGTGCTTCCAGCCGATCCGCTGCGTCTCGCTGCACCGCCCGGGTCACGTGCCGATAGCGGTCACCGTTCTTCGCAGTTGCCCAGCCGAAGAGGACCTGCGCGGTTCGATCAAGAACGCCGGCTAGCAGAGCCAACGTCGCAGTGGTGTGCCGTGCAGCCGCGCGTCTCGAACGCCCGCTGCTTTCAGAAGCTTCTTCCAGCGGTTCGACCCGCTGCGGGCAATGGCCTCCGTACTTCTTCCCGCACGGGTCGGGGCAACCGTGAGAGTACTTCGGCCGCAGGCGGCTCCGTCGAACATAGATCGTTTCGTTGCCGGCGTCCTCGCCGTCGATCCTGTAGTCGGACCACTGAAAGCCCAGCGCTTCCCCCTGCCGGAACCCGAAGATCAGGGCTAACACCCACCGAAATCCGTTCCGCCTCTTGAGCGCGGTCACCAGGATCCGTTCGACCTCTTCAAGTGTGTACGGATCAACCTCGATCTCATCCACAGTCGGCGGCGTAGCCAGCGATACGGGGTTCCTCGGAATCAGCCTCCGTCCCTATGGCGGGCAAACAACGTGCCCAAGCGCCGCTTCTGCTCGACCACTGCGGTCGCATGCCCCGGGCTGCGGTTTCGCAGATCGGGGGAGCTATGTGGAGCTTAAAGGCTGGTAGTAAGGCCCCTGACAACTTTTCCCATCGCTTCCGTTGTCGGCCAGGGGGAGAGCACGGCTCCGTCGCGGAATTCCACCGTCGCCGGAGCCGACCCGACAATCAGGAGGACTTGCTTGTGCTAGCACGTACCCGGCGTGTCCCGACTGTGGCGATGGCGACGGCCCTGGGGGTGGTCACCGCCACGGGGGTGGCCGCGGCGACCGTTCCGTCGGCGTCAGCCACGGTGACGGCGTCGACCGCGACCGCCACGGCGTTCCCACCTCCGGGACCGGACAACGAACCGCGGATCAGCACCCTGCCCAATGGCGACAGCCTGGTGGTGACCGGGTCGGGACCCGGCGCGACCGTCATGGTTCTGTCGCCGGACGGCCGAAGTGTTCCGTTCACCCGGTTCAATGCCGATCCCGGCCATGTCTACGTGATCCCGGCCTCGGCGGAACGCCCGGGTCAGGCTTTTGATCCATCCCGATATCTGATCCCTGCCCTGAGCTCCGGCGCCACGCACGCGACACCGGAGTATTACCCCTTGCACGGCGTGCAGATCAACGCCATCGGGCTGGACGGCAACCTCGCCGTGGACGGCTCCGTCACCAGCTACCTCGTCAACGTCGACGACGTGAGCCGGTTCGCCGCGCCGATCCCGGTCGCCAACGGCGTGGGCCGGGCCGCGGTTCCCGCAGGGCACTACGCGGCCTTCACCGATTTCAGAACCGTCGACCCGACAACCGGTGTCGCGACGGATCGCGTGGTGGTGCAGCTGGACTTCACCGTCGCCGACAACGGGGTGAGTACCCTGACTGCCGACGAGCGCACCGCTACCTCCCAGCTCAAGCTGGACACGCCGAAGCCGACGGTGAACGACTACGACCTCGACACCTTCGGCCGTACTGATGTCAAAGGCGTCACCTCGGGGCTCGCGGCCTTCAACACCGGGACCACCTACGTCTCCCCGACGTCGGCGCCACCCCAGCTCGGCGCCTTCACCTATCAGGTGCTCGGCATCGGCGCCGGGAGTCCGGCCGGGACGGCAGACCCCTACCGTTACGACCTGATGTATCCGGAATCTGACCATATCGACGCGGACCAGACCTATCCGGTCGACACATCGAAGCTGACCACCCAGCACAACACCTTCGATACCGACGCCGGCAACACCACGCACCAGGGCCAGCTGATGATGGGCTCGAACAACCCGGATATCGGGGGTGTGGCAGCCACCCACTCGCTGACGGTTCCCGGCAAGCTCACCACCTACATCGGCTCCCCGGCCGGACACGCTTTCTGGATGCGAGCCGTCGTCCCCGACAGTCGGCTCTCGGCGACCGGCCTTCACAATATCTTGATGTTCAACAGGGATGGCGATCCCTATGCCGGTCCCGTCGAACTGTGGAGGACTTGGGATCACGGCCCGCTGACCGCGCAGGTCGGGCAGTATCAGCGGGCCACCTGGTGCCGCGCCTGCGCTGACGGCGGCACCGTGGACCTGGCCTTGGACCCGGTTGTGGACAGCAATCCGGACACCGTGGCGACGTGGTTCGGCCCCGGTCCGATGACCAGCCACCTGACCGTCTACCGCGACGGGGCCCAGGTCTTCTCGCAGGACGGCCCTTTCAGCGTCCAGCTGTCGAACCAGGCGCAGCAGCCTGGCAGCTACCGGATGGTGTACGACCTCGACCTCAGCCATTTCCCGAGCACGCAGTCCACGATGACGCACACGGACATCACCGTGCCCTACACCCCGACCCCGGATGCGAGCTGGACGCTCCCGTCCGGCAACAGCTGCTATGCCTCCTACGCACAGCCCGGTGGCGCCACCCCGTGCTCGATCCTGCCGGTGCTGAACCTGAACTACCGGCTGGCCACCGACGGCACCGACACCAGTCACGGCCGCATGCAGAACCTGGATCTGACCGTCGGCCACCAGACCTACGGTGACGCCGGTTCGCACGCCGCGGCCACCGGCGCCACTGTGTCAGTGTCCTTCGACGACGGCGTCACCTGGACCCCGGCCTGCGTCACCGCCGCCGGCGACAACCACTACATCGCCAAGTGGGCCAACAGCGGCGCGGCCGGCTCCGCACCGTGGCTGAAGGTCACCGCCACCGACGCCCTCGGCGGTTCCATCACCCAGACCGTCGCCAACGCCTACACCATCGGCCAAGGGGGATCAAACCAGTGAACCGAATAGCGAACCGCCGACTGCTCGGTGTCCTGGGTGCCGTGTTCCTCACCACGGGATCCTTCACGGCTGCGGTGGCACCGGCGAACGCGGCCAACCACGCCGGCGAGAACGGCGTCGGCAGCACGCCGAGCAATGTCCGCGACGTCTGCGGCCGCGCCGAAGCCGGGCACGCACGCTGCTTCGCCAAGATCCGCACCGACGTCCACGGCGGCCTCGGCGTCCGCGGGCCGGCGGCACACACCGCGAGCGGGGCGGCCGCCACTGTGCCCGGCGGCTTCGGCCCGGCCGACCTGCACTCCGCCTACAACCTGCCGACAACCGGCGGCGCCGGCCAGACCATCGCGCTCGTGGACGCCGGCGACGATCCCGCCGCCGAGGCGGACCTGGCCGTTTACCGCGCCACCTACGGTCTGCCGGCGTGCACCACCGCCAACGGCTGCTTCCACAAGGTCAACCAACGCGGTGCTGGCACCCCGCTGCCGGCCGATGCCAGTTGGGGCGCGGAAATCGCCCTCGACCTGGACATGGCCTCCGCTGCCTGCCCTGAATGCAAGATCCTGCTGGTCGAAGCGGACGACGATCGGACGAACAACCTGGCCGCGGCGGTGGACACCGCGGTCGCCTCGGGCGCCACCGAAGTCTCGAACAGCTACGGCAGCACCGAATCCAGCCTGACGCCCGGCGACGCGGTGCACTACACGCACCCCGGCACCGCGATCCTCGCCTCCTCCGGTGACTCCGGCTACGGGCTCCCCAACGAGCCGGCGGTTTACAGCAGCGTCATCGCAGTCGGCGGCACCTCGCTGAAGAAGGACTCCTCGGCCGCGCGCGGCTGGTCCGAGACCGCGTGGTCGGGCGCCGGCAGCGGCTGCTCGTCATGGGTCGACAAGCCCGCGTGGCAAACCGACCCGAACTGCCCCGGCCGCATGGTCGCCGACGTCTCCGCCGTCGCCGACTGGCAGACCGGCGTCGCCGTGTACGACACGGCTGACGGCTACTCCGGCTGGATGGTCGCCGGCGGTACCTCCGCCTCGTCGCCTTTCATCGCCGGAGTAATCGCCCTGGCCGGAAACCCGGCCGAGTACGCCAGCGCCTCACCGTTCTACGCTCTCGCGGCCCACGCCGGCCTGAACGACATCGTGAGCGGGTCGAACGCGAACCACATGGACTGCGGCGGCGACTACCAGTGCAACGCCGTGCCCGGCTACGACGGCCCGACGGGCATGGGAACGCCGAACGGGCTTTCCGCCTTCTGACAGAGATGAGGCCGGCGGCGCGTGTCCACGCGCCGCCGGCCTTCTGCGTCTCGAGGCGGAACGCCGGGCGCCATCAAGCGCCCGGCGTTCCGCCCCCACCCCGCTCTCGGCGGAGTCAGAACTTCGAGATCAGCGACTGAAGGACGTGCCCCTGGCCGTCGTAGTACACGACGTGGCCGCTGGCATGCCCCGAAGCGCTCTTGAACGGCAGGTAGTAGTACTGACCGTCCTCGCCGGCCGGCGCCGCGACCAGGTGGGCGTCCTGCGACGTCCCGTCAGCGAACACGGCCTGTACGCGGACCACCTTCGAGCTGACGATTCCGCTCAGGAAGGCGATCCCGTAGGGGCTGGCCTTGTCCTTGCTCCCGGGGTCGTCCATCGTGCCGGTGCCCAGCGTCGTGACGGCCGTTGACGCGGCCACGTCGGCATTCGCGCCGCCGAAGTGGTTCAGGAGGTCGGCCAGGTGGCCCGGGGATGTGCTGCCGCCGCCCGCCGCCTGATCCCGGAGCCCGTTCGGTCCCGTGACATAGACGTCGTCGAACCCCCGCGCGGTCAGGTCACGGGTCAAGGTCCAGTGCGTTCCTTCGAAGTCGCCCTGGGCGATGACGGTCTTGCCCAAGTAGTCGGGCTTCACCGCCGGCGGTGTCGTGGCGGCCGCAGCGGGCGCCACCACCCCGCCGCCCGCCGCCGCTGCCGCGGGCGCAGCCTGCGTCGAGGCGTGACCGGTGGCGCCGCCGAAACTGCCGGCACCGACCGCGACGGCCGCGCCGATCGCCACCAGGCTCAGCGCCGAGCCGCCGACGGCCCGCCGGCGGACCCGACGCCGCGCATCGCCGACGATGGCGTCGTACGGCGCGGTCCCCGGGAAGAAGTCCTCGGCCGCGTCATTCAGCAGGTCGGGCAGAACCGCCCGCACCGGAGCATCGCTGTGTTCTGTCACGCTCTTGTGACTCCCATCATGAGTTCTTCGGGGGCGGCGGCGCGTAGGGCCGGATGCAGCCGGAGCCTGGCCAGGGCGCGATGCGTCTGGCTTTTCACTGTTCCGACGGAGCACCCGAGGGCCTCGGCCGTGTCCCGTTCCGTAAGGTCGGACCAAAAGCGCAACACCACGATGCTGCGTTGCCTCCTCGGCAGATCCTGGAGCGCGGCCACCAGCGCCCGACGCTGGGCGACCTGGTCCGTGACATCGGATATCCCACGGTCCGGCAGGTCGCCCAGATGCTCCGTGACGCGCCGCTTCCGGAAGCGGTTCGCGTTACAGCGCACCATGATCTTGTGGACGTAGGCGTCGGGATTGTCGCTCGCACGCACCCGGCTCCAGCCTTGGAACGCCCGGACCAACGTGGCCTGGGCGAGGTCCTCGGCGTGGTGCCGGTCGTCGGTCAGCAGGTAGGCGGTCCGGATCAGTCTGGGCCACCTTGCGACGACGAACTCGTGGAACTCGTCCTCGCTCGCCCGTCGCCGGCCACCGCCCTTCGACGGTGCCGCTTCACGGCGCCGTCGTTTTTCGTTCTTCATTCGGTCCCTCCTCAACCAGGTAGTGGACCAACCCGCCGCGAAAGGTTGTCAGCGGCGGAAGAATCTTTCAGCCGGCCTTCAGGGTCAGTCTTTGATCAAGATTCTGCCCTCGATGCGGCAACCGAGTTGAGAGGGATGGATGGGGCAGCCGATATCCACGCTGATCGAGCCTCCGCAGACCGGCCGTACTATTCTGGTGAAGTTCGCTGCGATGATGCCCGACTGTCACCGCCAGGTCTTTGAACCGACGCTGACGGGACTGTCGTCGTCAGGCGCAGGCTCAGATGACGTGATAGGGACGTTCATTACGGATCCTCGTGAGCTCTGCCCAGGCCACCTTCGGTTAGCAACTCGGTCGAAGGGTTGCATTCCGGGTTGCATTCCGAGGTTCACGCCTGCTTCGCAGGAGCAAACCATGGTTGCAGGATTCCGCTCCACGGCAGGTCAGCGTGTGTATGCGGAACATGCGACACGCCCACTCGAACCTCGAAAGCGTGTGAGGTTCACGCCTCCGTGGGTTCAAATCCCACCGTCACCGCTTTAGATACAGCCCCTGAGCTGCGGAAACGCGGCGCGGGGGCTGTTCTGTCGAGAGCGTTTGTCTCGTGTCTCACGAGATCGGAATGCAACTGGCCTATTGCTCTATTGCCCCTGGATCCCTGAGGCACGCCGTTAACCTGCGCTTCAGCCGCCCGGCTCACATTCGTATGAAGCGTGTGGGTTCCGTACGGCTGTAGCCTCGCATACGCGCCGAGACGCAGAGCGCGCAGTGCAGCCCGCGCCTGGAGGGACAACGGTGCCCGCCTGGCTCAACCGCCGCCCAGGAAACGCAGTCAGGCTACTGCGAAAGCATGATCCGCCACGGGATCGGCGGCGCTACTCTCATCCCGCCGTTCTTCCGAATGTGTGGGGGGAAGCCATGCTGGCAAGTCTGTCATCGCGCCGTGCGCGCATCACCACGATCGCCGTGTCCGCCCTCCTCAGCGGCGGCCTGCTGCCGACGGCGGCTAAGGCGGATACCAGTCCGACCGTTTACGTGGACAACACAAACGCGGCGTGCACCGATACCGGTGCGACGGCTGGGACGCAGGGAACACCGTTCTGCACGCTTAGCAAGATCGGCCCTGCGATCGTGCCGGATGCCACCGTACTCGTCGCACCCAGCCCCACACCGTACGACTACCTGAACATCAGCGGCGACAACCAGCACGGGACGCTCGACATCAAGGCCGAAGGGCCCGGCGTCGTCCTCGATACGGGACTGTGCGGGCCGTCGCAGAGCAGTGGCTTCGCCA
>Ga0207671_10003582_pt1 | contig 15373 bp, 12 predicted proteins | sample KBSC24metaG_FD_184352 | JGI IMG/M metagenome (GOLD analysis project Ga0207671, IMG submission 184352) | Corn rhizosphere microbial communities from Kellogg Biological Station, Michigan, USA - KBS C2-4 metaG (SPAdes) (version 2) | ecosystem: Host-associated > Plants > Roots > Rhizosphere > Soil... | reverse complement strand
CGGGCTTTTGTGGCTTTTCAGCAACGGGCCGCAACAAACTGTGTTTGCTGTGCAAACGTTGTCATCAGGCGCATGAAGCGGGGCAGCAGCGGGACGTAGAAGGCTGGTTCGGGACCCGCTGATCCTCCCCCGCAAGGGGGAGGTGGCGCCGCAGGCGACGGAGGGGGAGGAAGCACGCCGGTCGAGAGGTTATGGCATCCTCCCCCTCCGTCGCGCGTCGCGCGACACCTCCCCTGGCGGGGGAGGATACGCTAACCGCCTTGCTCGCCCCGCCCTAGGCCACCACCAGCCGGTAGCCGACTCCCGGCTCGTTGAGGATCAGCTGCGGCCGGCTGGGGTCCGCCTCCAGCTTCTGGCGCAGGTTGCGCACGACGATGCGCAGATAGTCGAGCTGCTGGACATGCGCCGGGCCCCACACGTCGCGGAGCAACTGGCCATGCGCGATCACGCGATCGGGATGCGCGGCAAGCAGCGCCAGCACGCCATATTCCTTGGGGGCCAGATGCACCGTCTCCCCATCCTTGCGCACGCGACGATGGAGCAGGTCGATCTCCACGCTGCCCACCACCAGCTGCTCGCGCTCGGCGGTACTCGCAATCCGGTGGCGCAGCGCGGTGCGCAGGCGGGCGAGCAGCTCCTCGGTATCGAACGGCTTGGTGCAGTAGTCGTCCGCGCCGAGATCGAGCGCCGCGACCTTCTCGCTGGTCTCGGTGCGCGCCGAGACGACGATCACCGCCGCCCCGCCTGCCTTGGCCTGCTGGATCAGCTCGATGCCGTCGCGATCGGGCAGGCCGAGGTCGAGCAGCACCGCGTCCGGCTTGTCAATGCCGAAGGCGGCGATCGCCTCGCGCGCCGTCGCTGCCTCGATCACCTGGTGGTCCGCGCGGGTGAGCGCCCCGCGCAGCAGCCGCCGGATATGGCTGTCGTCCTCGACGATCAGGACCTTGGTTGCGCTCGCCATGGCTTGGCTTAGCGAGCGCCGCCCTGCCGGTCGAGCGCCAGATTGAGCGCGAGCACGTTGACCCGCGGCTCGCCGATCAGCCCGAGCAGCGGCCCCTGCACGTTCGCCTCCACCAGCTGCGCGACGCGATCGGGCGCAATGCCCCGTGCCTTGGCGACGCGCGCGACTTGGAAGCGCGCGGCGGTCGGGCTGATCTCGGGGTCGAGGCCCGAGCCCGAGGCTTGGAGCAGGGCGGCCGGCGCGTCGGCACCCAGGCGCTTCTGATCGGCGGTCACCCGGTCTACCAGCTTCTTGGAGGCCGGGCCGAGGTTGGAGCCGCTCGAGGCAAGCGGGTCATAGCCATTGCCTGCTGCGGAGGGACGGCCCTGGAAATAGCGGTCGCCGGCGAAGCTCTGGCCGAGCAGCATCGAGCCGCGCAGCTTGCCGGAATCGTCGCGCACCAGCGAGCCGTTTGCCTGCGCCGGGAACAGCAGCTGCCCCGCGCCGGTCACCACCAGCGGATAGACGATCCCCAGCAGCGCGGCGAAGATCAGGGTGAAGAGGAGCGTGGGACGGAGGCCGGAAACGAGATCGGAACGCATGGCGATATCCTCCTCAGAAGCGCGTGGAGACGCCCAGATAGACCTGGGCATCGGGGGTGGCCTGGTTCAGGCCGAAATTGGCGCCGAGATCGAGCTGCAGCGTCGGGCGCAGCAGATAGCTGGCGGCGACATCGGCGGAGGTCTGGGTGACATATCCGGCCGGATCGAAGTTGCGGGCGACCCAGAACTCGCCGATCAGCGTGAACTTCGACGTCACCGCCTTGCCCAGATTGGCGGTGCCGACCAGCTGGGCATGATGACCATGCCCGTCGCTGTCGGCGAGGATGTCGCCTTCGGGGCCGAAGGTGAGCGTGAAGCCCTTGGGCAGCGCGATGTTGATCGGCACGGCGACGCCCCCCTCCGTCTGGCCGTTGCCGATCCCCGTCTTGGCGGTGGGCACCTTGACGAAGGGCAGCAGCGCGATCTGCACCTGCCCCGCCGGATCGGTGAGCCGCTGCTTCAGCCGCAGCGTGAGGTCGCCGACGCCGCGCAGTGTCTGCGTGCCCTCGGCGGTGCGGGTGCGCACCGTTGCATAGGGCGCGATGCTCGCCTCGATGTCGGTCGAGCCGGTCAGGCCGACTTTCAGCGTCGGGTTGGTGTAGAGGATGGTGTCGACGCGGGTGTCGCCTGCGTCGGTACGGGTCCAGTTGCCGAGGTCGGTCTCCAGCTGCACCATGCCCTGCGGCACGGTGCAGGCGAAGTTCGACTTGGTCGGGCGGTCGGTGCACAGCGCCGGCGCCGAGGGTGCTGCCGCCGGGGCGGCAGGCACGCTGTCCTGGGCAAAGGCCGGAACGGCAACGACGGTGAGCGACGCGAACGAAAGAAACGTACGGAACATGGGTAATCCTCAGGCGAGGTGGAGGCCGGCGACGGCCAGATCGATGAGCTTGATGCCGATGAACGGCGCGACGAGGCCGCCCAGGCCGTAGATGGCGAGATTGCGGGCGAGCAGCTGGCCGGCCCCCATCGGCTTGTAGGTCACGCCTTTGAGCGCCAGCGGCACCAGGAACGGGATGATGATCGCGTTGAAGATCACCGCCGACAGGATCGCGCTGGTCGGGCTCGACAGTCCCATGACGTTGAGCACTCCGAGGCCGGGATAGAGCGCGACGAACATCGCCGGGATGATCGCGAAATATTTCGCGACGTCGTTGGCGATCGAGAAGGTGGTCAGCGCGCCGCGCGTCATCAGCAGCTGCTTGCCGAGGCCGACGATCTCGATGAGCTTGGTCGGATCGCTGTCGAGATCGACCATGTTGCCCGCCTCGCGCGCGGCCTGGGTGCCGGTGTTCATCGCCACGCCGACATCGGCCTGGGCAAGGGCCGGTGCGTCGTTGGTGCCATCGCCGCACATCGCGACCAGCTTGCCGCCCTGCTGTTCCTGACGGATCAGCGCGAGCTTGTCCTCGGGGGTGGCTTCCGCGAGGAAGTCGTCCACGCCCGCTTCTGCCGCGATGGCGGCGGCGGTGAGCGGGTTGTCGCCGGTGATCATCACCGTGCGGATGCCCATCCGGCGCAGCTCGGCGAAACGCTCGCGCACCCCGGCCTTGACCACGTCCTTCAGCGCGACGGCGCCGAGCAGGCGGCCGTTGCGGGTCACCGCCAGCGGGGTCATGCCGCCGCGCGCGATGCCGTCGGTGATGCGCTTGAGCTCGGCGGCACCGGCAGCGTCCGGATCCATCTTGAGGATCGAATCGACCGCGCCCTTCAGGATCACCGTGTCGCCCTGCCGCACGCCCGAGCTGCGGGTCTGCGCGGTGAACGGGATCACCTCCGCCGCGGCATCAAGCTTGGTGTCGAAGGCGAACTTGTCGCGGCCCAGCGTCACGATCGAGCGGCCCTCGGGCGTCTCGTCGGCGAGGCTGGCGGTGACCGCGGCTTCGGCCAGCGCGCGTTCTTCCACGCCGGTCAGCGGGTGGAAGGCGCTCGCCTGGCGGTCGCCGATGGTGATGGTGCCGGTCTTGTCGAGCAGCAGCACGTCGACGTCGCCCGCCGCCTCCACCGCGCGGCCCGACTTGGCGAGCACGTTGAAGCGCACCAGCCGGTCCATGCCCGCGATGCCGATCGCGGAGAGCAGCGCCGCGATGGTCGTCGGGATCAGCGTGATCAGCAGCGCCGCCAGCACCGCCACCGGGATCGTGCCCCCGGCATAGTTGGCGAAGGCCGGGATCGTGCCCACCGCGATCAGGAAGATGATCGTCAGGCCGACGAGCAGGATGGTCAGCGCGATCTCGTTGGGCGTCTTCTGCCGCTCGGCGCCTTCGACCAGCGCGATCATGCGGTCGAGGAAGCCCTTGCCGGGATCTTGCGTCACGCGGATGATGATCTTGTCCGAGATGACGCGGGTGCCGGCGGTGACGGCCGAGCGGTCGCCGCCCGCCTCGCGGATCACCGGCGCGCTTTCGCCGGTGATCGCGGCCTCGTTGACCGAGGCGACGCCCTCGACGACTTCACCGTCGGCCGGGATCAGGTCGCCGGTCTCGACCAGGACAAGGTCGTCGCGCTGGAGGAGGTGCGCCTCGACCTTGCGCCAGGTCTCGCCGACGCCGGTGAGCTTCTTGGCCTCCAGCTCGGACTTGGTCGCGCGCAGCGACGCCGCCTGGGCGCGGCCGCGGCCCTCGGCCAGCGCCTCGGCGAAGGTGCCGAACAGCACGGTGAGCCACAGCCAGACGATCAGCTGGACCTGGAACCCCACCGGCAGCGGCTCGCCGCCGAGCGCCAGCAGGACCGTGAGCAGCAGCGCCGCGACAGCCGTGGTGAACAGGATCGGGTTGCGGATCAGCTCGCGCGGATTCAGCTTGCGGAACGCGTCCCCGATGGCCGGGCCGATCAGCTCGGCCGCGAAGATGGACTTGGGTGCAGACATGGTCTTGTCCTCAGAAGAGCTGGCCGCGGAGCAGCGTGACGTGATCGGCGATCGGCCCCAGCGCCAGGCTCGGCAGGAAGGTGAGCCCGCCCAGGATCAGGATGATGCCGACGAGCAGCCCCACCCACAGCACGCCCGTGGTCGGGAAGGCGCCGACGCCACCGGCCGCATGCTTCTTGGCGGCGAGGCTGCCGGCGATCGCCAGCACCGGCACGATCACGAAGAAGCGGCCGAGCCACATCGCGATGCCCAGCATCGCGTTGTAGAAGGGCGTGTTCGCCGAGAGGCCCGCAAAGGCCGAACCGTTGTTGCCGGTCGCGGAGGTGAAGGCGTAGAGGATCTCCGAGAAGCCATGCGGGCCGTTGTTGGCGATGCCCGCCAGCCCGGCCGGCAGCACCGAGGCCAGCGCAGCGCCGCCCAGGATGCAGAGCGGCAGCACGGCGACGGCGAGCACCGCCAGCTTCACTTCGCGTGCCTCGATCTTCTTGCCGACATATTCCGGCGTGCGCCCCACCATCAGCCCGGCGACGAACACCGAAAGGATGGCGAACAGCAGGAAGCCGTAGATGCCCGCGCCGACGCCGCCGACGACGATCTCGCCGAGCTGGATGTTGAACAGCGGGATCAGGCCGCCGAGTGCGGTGAAGCTGTCATGCATCGCGTTGACCGCGCCGCACGAGGCCGCCGTGGTGACGACCGCGAACAACGAACTGGCGACGATGCCGAAGCGCGTCTCCTTGCCCTCCATGTTCGCACCGGCGACATGGATCGCGTGCAGCGCCGGGTTGCCGGCCGATTCCGCCGCATAGGTGACCGCAACGCCGCCGAGGAACAGCACCGCCATCGCGGCGAGGATCGCCCAGCCCTGGCGCGTGTCGCCCACCGCCTTGCCGAAGGTCCAGGTAAGGCCGACGCCGACGAGGAAGATCGACAGCATCTGCACCAGGTTGGTCAGCGCGGTCGGGTTCTCGAACGGATGCGCGGAGTTGGCGTTGAAGAAGCCGCCCCCGTTGGTGCCGAGCATCTTGATCGCTTCCTGGCTGGCGACGGGGCCCAGCACGATCGTCTGACGCGCGCCTTCCAGCGTCGTCGCGTCCACGCTGCTGGCCAGCGTCTGCGGCACGCCGCACGCGACGAGGAACAGCGCATAGACGAGGCAGGCCGGGATCAGCAGGTACAGCGTCACGCGGGTGAAATCGGCCCAGAAATTGCCGATGCCGCGCGCTTCCTTGCGGGCGAAGCCGCGGAACAGTGCGAAGGCGATGGCGATGCCGGTCGCTGCCGAGGTGAAGTTGTGGAGCGTCAGCCCCAGCGCCTGCGACAGGTTGGAAAGCGTCGATTCGCCCGCATAGCCCTGCCAGTTGGTGTTGGTGGCGAAGCTGATCGCGGTGTTGAAGGCGCCGTCCGCGCCCATGCCGGCAAGCCCGCGCGGGTTCCACGGCAGCACCGCCTGGAGGCGCAGCACCGCATAGGTGAGCACCGCGAGCGCGAGGTTGAACAGGATCAGGTGCAGCGCATAGGCGCGCCAGCCCTGCTCGGCGTTCGGATCGATACCGCCGATACGGTAGATGCCGCGCTCGACGGGACCGAGGACGCGGTGGAGCGGGGTGCGGCGGCCTTCGTAGAGCGCGAAGAGCCACAGGCCCATCGGCTTGGCGGCGGCCGCGAGGATGGCGACGAACAGGGCGATGAAGCCCCAGCCTTGGAGTGTCATGCGGCCCTCCTCAGAAACGCTCGGGCCGCAGCAGCACCGCGACCAGGTAGAGGAGAAGCGCGAGTGCGGTCGCGCCGGCGAGCATCAGGTGCAGGCCCATCGCTCAGGCCTTCACGCACAGCTGGACGAAGGCCAGCGTAAGCAGGAAAAGCCCGCCGAGCGCGGCGAGCCAGAGAATGTCGGACATGGGGTCGGCCCTTGTTTGCACCGCCGGGTGGCGGCCTTGGGGGCGATCTAGGTCTGGTGGCCGTTAAGCTTCGACGGCGAATGCCGGGGCCCGGCATTAAGATTCCATATAGTCCGGTGGTCCCCCGTGGCGCCGGGCGGGCGGGCGCACTACCAAGGGCGGCGATGAACGACCGCCCCAATCCCGATGCGCTGCTGCGCGAAGCCCGGCGCGAGGCGCGCGGGCGGCTGAAGATCTTCCTCGGCGCGGCCCCGGGCGTGGGCAAGACCTTCGAGATGCTGCGAGAGGGCGCCGAGCGGCTGCGCGACGGGAAGGACGTCGTCATCGGCGTGGTCGAGACGCACGGCCGCGCCGAGACCGAGGCGCTGGTCGCCCCCTTCGAGGTGCTCCCCCGCAAGGCGGTGGAGCATCAGAGCCACCGGCTGGAGGAAATGGATCTCGACGCGATCCTCGCCCGCCGCCCGGCCTTGGTGCTGGTCGACGAGCTTGCCCATACCAACGCCCCCGGCTGCCGCCACCCCAAGCGCTGGCAGGACGTGGAGGAGCTGCGCGATGCCGGCATCCATGTCTACACCACGCTCAACGTCCAGCATGTCGAGAGCCTCAACGACGTGGTGGCGAGCGTCACCCGCGTGCGGGTGCGCGAGACGGTGCCCGACGCGATCTTCGACGATGCCGAGATCGAACTGGTCGACCTGCCGCCCGACGAGCTGATCGACCGGCTGAAGGAGGGCAAGGTCTACGTCCCCGCCGAGGCGAGCCGCGCGCTGGCGCACTTCTTCTCCAAGGCCAACCTTTCGGCGCTCCGCGAAATGGCGCTGCGCCGCGCCGCGCTCAGCGTCGACCGGGCGATGCTCGACCATCTCGACGCGCTCGCCATGCCCGGCACGTTCGCGGCCGGGGAGCGTGTGCTGGTGGCGGTGAGCGAACTACCCGGCGGCGACGGGCTGGTCCGCGCGGGCAAGCGGCTTGCCGATGCGCTGAAGGCACCATGGCAGGTGGTGTTCATCGAGACGCCGCGCGCCGAACGCTTCCGCCCCGAACAGCGTCACCGCGTCGCCGAGACGCTGCAGCTCGCCGGCAGCCTGGGCGCCACCGTCGCCACCGTGCCCGCCGCCACCGTGATCGACGGGCTGCGCACCCATCTCGCCGGCATGCGCGCCACCCAGCTGGTGATCGGCCGCTCGCGCCGCAGCTGGTGGTTCGAGCTGCGCCACGGCTCGGTCGTCGAATCGATGCTGCGCGCCAGCCAGGGCGTGGCGGTGCACGTTCTGCCCTCGACCGAGGAGCGCGTGCGCGAGCGCCGTGCCCCCGCCCTGCCCGCGCTCGGCCGCTGGCAGGAGCATCTGCTCGGCATGCTCGCGGTCGCGCTGACCGTGCTCCTCGGCAAGATTACCCTGCCGCTGATCGGCGCGGGCGGTACCGACCTGCTGTTCCTGCTGCCGGTGATCCTGATCGCCTTCCGCTCGGGCTTCGGGCCTGGCGTGTCGACCGCGATGATCGGCGGCCTCGCCTACAACTTCTTCTTCCTGCCGCCGCTCTACACCTTCACCATCGGCGATCCGCAGAGCGTGCTGACCTTCTTCGTGCTGACCGGCATCGCGCTGTTCACCGCCAACCTCACCGGCCGCCTGCGCGCCCGGGCGACGCTGGGCACACGGAGCGCGCAGGAGAATGCCGCCGTCGCCGCCTTCGGCCAGGCGCTCGCCCGCGCCTCGGATACCGAAAGCACCAGCCGCGTCGTCTGCGAGGAGATCGCCCGGCTGCTCGACGTGTCGGTACTGCTGCTAATCCGCCGCGACGGCGCGCTGACGCGGATCGCCAGCTGCCCGGAGGATGCGCCGCCGATGGGCGCGGTGGATCATGCCGCCGCCGAATGGGCGTGGAGCAGCGGCGAGGCCGGCGGCGTCGGCACCGGCACGCTGATCGCCGCCGACTGGCAGTTCCACCCCTTGCGCACCAGCCTGGGCGTGCTCGCGGTGATCGGCCTCGCCGCGCCCGACGGCCGCGAGCCGATCACGCCGGATCGCGCGCTGCTGCTCTCGACCTTGCTTGGCCAGGCGGCGCTGGCGCACGAGCGGTTGCGGCTGGAGCAGGATGTGCGCGAAGTTTCGGTACTGCGCGAGCGCGACCGGCTGCGCGCGGCGTTGCTCTCCTCGATCGGCCACGACCTGCGCACGCCGCTCACCTCGGTTGCAGCCGCAGTCGACGCGCTCGCCCATGCCCATCCCGACGAGCCCGCCACCGCCATCGCGCGTGCCGAGGTGGCGCGGCTGCGGCGCTTCCTCGACAACCTCATCGACATGGTGCGGATCGATGCCGGCGCGGTGGCGCTGAGCCTCGAACCGATCGACCTCACCGATGCCGCCGCCGCCGCGGTGCACGACCTGCGCGACGTGCTGGCCGGCCGCGAGCTGGTGCTGCGCGTGCCGCCCGACCTGCCGCTCGTCCGCGCCGATCCGCGGCTGCTCCACCACATCCTGCTTAACCTGCTTTCCAACGCCGCGGTGCATGGCGGCGACGGCCCGATCGAGATCCTCGGCGAGCGCCGCCCCGATGCGGTGCGCCTGGCGGTGCGCGACCATGGCCCGGGCCTGCCCCCCGGCGAGGAAGCGACGATCTTCGAAACCTTCGCGCGCGGCACCGGCAGCGATCGGGCGGGCGGCAGCGGGCTGGGGCTCGCCATCGCCAAGGGCTTTGCCGGCGCGATGGCGGCGCCGATCCGGGCGATGGATGCGGAGGGCGGCGGGGCGCTGTTCGCGGTCGATCTCCAGCCGGTGTGAAGTGACGCCACGAATATAGGATAAAACATCCAAATCCGACTCCCTGCCTCCGTATCGGACTTGCCATGCCGCGCGCCAACCAACATGGTGGCAACACAGTTTTACATCGAAACGCAGGGCGTGGGGGCAAGCGAGATCGACCTGGCGACGCGGTTCGCCCAACTCTTCGCGTGCAGCGAAGCGGTCGCGGCCGAGCTGGCGGCGGCGGCGATGCTCCGTCGCTGCCCGCAGGGCGCCACCGTCGTCCACCAGGGCGAGATGCTGGGCCGCGTGCTGGTGCTGCTCGAAGGCCATGTCCGCGCCGCGATGGTGACGCTGGACGGCCGCGTGCTCCAGATCGCCGAGCATCATCCCGGCGACATCTTCGGCGGCATCGATCCCGGCCGCGAGCAGGCGAGCGACTGCACCGCCACGATGCCCACCCAGATCGCCAGCTTCGCCACCGCCGACTTTTATGCCTTCGCCGAACGCCATGCCTGTGTCGGCCTTGTCCTCGCCAAGACGATGGTGCGCCAGTTCGGCGCGCTCAGCCAGCTGGTCTCGGCCCGGCTGACGCTTTCCGCCAATGGCCGCGTCCATGCCGAGCTGCTGCGCCTGGCCCGCGAGCAGGACGGGCGCTGGATCCGCCCGCTCCCGGTGCTGTCCGACCTGGCGCTGCGCGTCCAGACCGCGCGCGAGACCGTCTCCCGCGCCGTCTCCGCGCTCGAACGGCGCGGCATCGTCCAGCGGCACGAGGACGGGCTGGAGATCGTCGCCCCCGCCCGGCTCGAAGCGCTTATCGTCTGAATCGCGGCTTGAGCGCGTAGACGGTGGTCGGCGCCTGGCCGACCAGCGCCATCTCGCCCACCAGCTCCGCCCGCCCGGCATCGGCCTCGCACGCGGCGAGGCTGGCGGCGAAGGCTTCGCTGGCGAAGGTGGCGCCGGCGGTGGTCACCCCCAGCATCCGTTCGGCGAGGTCGAACGCGCCGCCCAGCAGCACCGGCGCGCCGGTCACCGGATCGTCGATCGAGGTGGCGAGGCCGATATGCAGCGCCTGGCGGAACGGCCCGCTCGCGCCCAGCGTCGCCGACAGGCGCACCGCCGCGCCGTACGCCTGGCTGGTGCCCTCGAATGCGATCAGCAGCCGCCGCGAGGTCCAGCGGATGGCGAGCGTGGGCGTGTGGCACAGCGCCTGGCGCAGCGCCGGCAGGCGCCCGGCGACATCGCGGTCGAGTGCCGTGAAATCCTCGCCCTCGCCGCCGAGCAGGTCGACCGCGAGCACCGAGATCACCTGCGGTGCGGTGCGATCGGCACCCTGGGGCCCCGAGGGCGCGCGCAGCGGCAGCAGATGCTGGCGCCGCCCCGCCTTGCGCCACAGCCCGCCGGCATGCGCGCTCTGGCCGACCTCGTCGACCGAGGCGGGGCCGAGCAGCAGCTGCACCGCCTCGGACTGGAGCAGCCCGGCATGCATCGCCGCGCGCCCCATCGCGACGAGATCGGCGAGCCGGACCGAGGGCATGAACGCCGCCGGGCTCGCCTCGCCCATTTCCTGGACGCTGGCGGCCTCGGCCAGCGCCGCCTCGAAGCGCGTCACCCAGCTGTCGCCATGCGGGCGCACCGAGCGATCGACGAACGCCGCGACGTCGCCGGGCAGCACCACATGGAGCTCGGCACCGCGCGCGATCAGCCGCTCGGCGATCAGCAGGTCGGCGCCCGCCGCGAGCGCGCCATAGCCGAAGCCCACCCGCTCCTGGTCCAGCAGCGCATCGATCGACTCGGAAAGCGCCGCCACGTCCTCGGGCAGCCGCATATGGCCGGCGAAATGAAGGCTGCGCGGGGGGCGATAGGCATCGAGCCATGCCGCCGGCGCGCCCTGCTCGGCGAGGATCACGCCGAACTGGCGCAGCGTCGAGGCATGGTCCTCCCAGGCGAGCGGCGCGGCGCCGATCGCGCGGGCGAGCGCGGTCTCGGCGGCGTCGCGGTCGCCGGCGAGCAGCAGCGCCTCGGCCTCGGTCGCGCCGAGCCAATAGGGGGTTTCGTCGGGAACGCCGGCCTGGAGCAGTTCCTGCACATCGGCGGCGAGCGCCCGGCTGCCCGCCATGTCCCCGGCGATCAGCGCGAGCGTCGCCGCGTTGATCAGGGGATAGGGGGCCGGGGCCAGCTGCGCCGCCGCGCTATAGGCGGCGGCGGCCTCGCGGGCATGCTGCCGCCGGGCCTCGCCGGCGAGCAGCAGTGCCTCGTCCTTGAGGAGCCTGCCGCGCAGGCTGAGCACGGCGGGATCGTCCGCGACGCGGTCATAGCCCGCGTCGCGAAACATCCGCCAGGCGAGATCGAGCGCACCGGCACGCGCCTGGGCCGTTATCGCTAGCACACTCGACGTCATCCTACCCGGCATACTCCCCTAACGCGTTGCAGTGAAACGCCGATCACTCGTCGCCATCGGGCTCCGGCGGCTTGGGCGGCTTGGGCGAACCGTGGCTGCCCTGATTTTCCACTTCCGGATCGATGATCGTTGGCATGCGCATATCTCCTTGCAAGAAATCAACGTACAGATTGAGTCCTTCGCACGTCTTACGGTGCTGGGGATTGGTGACGGACTCCACAAAGAACCCGACAGCCGAAATCCTACCCTTGTCATCGAGCAGCGGGAAAGCCCTGCGATACTTACCGTCTGGATATTCATGCTTCGTACTGACATACAGACTGTTGGGCGTATATTCCCAGAAATCGCCGATCAGTTTGAAAATAACGCAACAAGGCTCGCGCACGACGATATCCAGCGGCGTAGGGGGCGGCGTCGTCAGCCCGGCGAGGCCAGGCTTGATGTTCGGCGCTGCCACGACGAAGTCACGAACAATCCGGGTGAAATCGTCCTCAACGGAGACCTCCTTTCCGTTACCGAACTCGTCGACATCCTCAAACCCCTGAATGTGAAACTTCAGGTTGCCGAGCGGATACCCACCTTCACTACTGGCAAATATCTGATATCGCTTGACCAGACGAATGTAAGACGGCGGATAAATTGATAACGGATATTGACCGTTCATTTAATCTTCCCCTCGATTAGGCCAAGCTCGGCCTCCATCTCCGCCAATCTAATTGCGAGTTCTTTATTTTCGGTATCTAGCTCCGTCATCGTACGGAGGTCGGCGATCGCAGCGCGCATGCGACGTGCCGCCATTTCCCGATCGCCATGTCGGCTCTCCATCTTGGCCAAGGCGCGCTCCGCCCAGATCAAAATGCGGCGGTTGCGCGCGTTCTGCGAATCCCGAGCCACCAAGCGCTCGATCAGAGCAACCTGCTTTCGCCGAATTTCAAGCGCCGCATCTAAGTTCCCAGCTTCAAAATGCGCGTCTGCAAGCCATCCCTGCCGATTGGCAACCTCGCGCCAGCGCGCCTCCGAGCGCGGCTCACGCTGCGACATTGTCTCGGCTACACTTAGCGCTTCCAGACACAGCGGTATGGCTGCCCGGGCCTTTTGCTGCTCCAACCGCAGCGCGCATAAATTCCCTGCGGCATAGGACATCTCTTCCGCACTCCGCGGGTCAGTCGAATTGAGCGCCATCAATCGATGCGCCAGCGCCGCATAGGCTTCGAAATGCGGCTCGGTCGCCGCCAATTCTCCAGCCTTGAAATGCAGCATTCCCAGATAGAACTCGCTCTGCGCATGCGCGAACACGATGTCGTACTGCTTCGGCTCGCGCTCGATCAGCGCGTGGGTGATGCGGTTGGCCTGGAGGAAGGCGGTGCGGGCGCGGGCGGTTTCCTTCGCCTCCATCGCATCCTCGCCCATCGTCATGATCGCGCGGGCGCGGCGGGCGAGGACGTCGGGGGGCAGCGTCGCGAGATCCTGCTCGCCATAATAGCGCAGCGCACGCGCATTGGCTTCCCGAAGCACGTCGAGCCGGCCGACCTCTTTCAGCCGGCCCCGCAAATCGGTCAGCATGAATTCCACCAGCCCCTCCGCCTGGGCACGCCGAGCCTCCGCCTCCCCGCGGGCCCGCACGGCCAGGATCGTCAATCCGGCCATGGCTAGCAGCAAAAGAATCGCGAGGGCCGTGACGGCCGTCACGCGCCGCACCCGCGCCTGCGCGTCGCGCTGCACCAGCGCGTCGAGCGGCACCCCCACCGCGCCGGCGACCAGCTTGAGCAGCGCCAGCCGCTTGCCGTCCTTGCCCTCGCGGAAATCGGCGGCGAGCGGCTCGGTCTCCACGCCGTCGGCGGTGCGCCGCAGCGGCAGCGGCAGCGCCTCGGCGGGCTCGCCCTGGAACAGCGCGGCGAGCACCGGGCGATCGGGATGGAGTTCGCGGAACAGCGCGATCTCGCGCGCCACCCATTGCGAGGCGGCGCCCGAAGGCGTGCAGACGACGACCAGGCAGGCGGAGTCGGCCAGCGCCGCGCGCACCTCGGCGCTGAGGTCGCTGGCGGCGGAGAGTTCGTCGAGATCGCGGAAGATCCGCCCCAGCCGCCGCGGCACCGGCCCGAACGCGGCCTCCCGCCCGACCAGCTTGGTGGGGATGCGATAGCGCTCCAGCGCACGGTGCAGCCAGCGGGCCGTTCCGCGATCGGCATGGTTGTAACTGATGAAGGCGCCGTAGCGCGCGTCCGTCCCCGGCCCTGTTATCGTCACGCGATCCCTTCCCCGTCCCGCGACTATCTCAGAGCGCCGCGGGAGCGGCAAGGCTTTCGCTCCCCGCCATGGCAGGATGCGGGACCTTGGAAGCATCCCGCACCCCGCCCCGGATTCACGCCAGCACGACCTTGCGCCGACGCCGCAGCATGCCGCCGATCATCCCCAGCCCGGCGATCAGCATCGCCCATACGCCCGGCTCCGGCACCGCCGCCACCGACTGGGCGACGTATCCCGGCAGGTCCTTGTCCTGGAAGCCGAACACGTAGAACTGGTTGGCGCCCGCCACGCCCGGCACGAAGTCGTTGTCGTTGGCGAGGTACAGCGTGTGATAGGTCCCGCCATTATACGCCACGTCCTGCCCGAAGCTGACGCCTTCGATCTTGGCGGGCACGTTGGCGCCGGTGACGCCCTGCTTGGCCAGCTCGTTGACCAGATCGAGGAAGGGGGTGGAGGACTTGGCCACCGCCTTGTCCAACGCCGCCTTGCCGCTGAGACTGGTGATATCGGCGGCGCCGGCCAGGTCGATCAGGAACAGCTGCTTCACCTTGGCGGTGGAGCCGTCACCCAGGCCCTTGCCGTCGCGCTCGTCGACCAGGAACTGGTGGTCGTTCAGCGCCACGATCTCGCTCACGCCCGAACCGTTGGTGAGCTTGTAGCCATATTCGTGGGTCGTGCCGGTCGCGATGTCGATGGTGACGATGCGGACCAGCTTGCCCGCCTTGTCGGCATCCTGCTCGAGCGCGGCCTGCAGGATGCCGACCAACGTCTTGCCGTCGGGGGTGATCGCCAGGCCTTCCATGCCCTTGTTCGCGACGCGGCCGACCGTGTTGCCGCTGATCTCGGTATCGCCGTGGGGCGAGAGGTTGGCCACGTCGAGGTTGGTCGGCAGGGTGAAGGTCTTGACCAGCGCGCCGGTCGCGCGGTCGAACTGGCGGACATAGGGGCCGTATTCGTCGGAGATGAAGACGCTCTTGCCGTCGTTCGAGACGCGGATCGCCTCGGGATCGAAGCGGCCATTGGCCGGGTTGGCCGAGGTGCCGGCGCCGTAATTGTCCGAGCGGCCGCTGAAGTAATAGTGCCCCGCGCTGTTCACCACCGGCGCGCCCGAGCCGAGCGGGGTGCCGTCGATCTTCGTGCCGAGCCCGGCGCCGCTGCCATAATTGAGCGCGGTCGGGCTGTAGAGCAGGGTCGTCTTCTGCAGCTGCGGAGTCAGCGTGAAGGGCAGCGCGCCCCCGGCCGAGGCGGTGAGCGTCATGCTCAGCGTCTGGAAGCGGCTGATGTACGAGGTCGTGTCGTCGACCAGCGCGTTATACGCCGTGGCGTTGGGCCCGCGATCGGGCACCGCGAGGAAGGTATTGCCGCCGGCATAGCTCAGCCCCGAGCCGATGCCGCCGAGGATGTCGGCGGGCAGGCCGTTCTCCAGCGTGTAGCCGAGGCCCGACAGATCCTTGCCGGTACCCGCGGCGCTGCCGGTCAGCTGGCCTTGGGCGAGCAGCACCAGCTGGGCGTTGGCCGGTGCGATGACGGCGCACGACAGCGCCAGTGCGATACCCGTGTTGCGAAGCATGGAAGTCCCCCTGAACGCGCCACCACCGGCGCCAAGGTCTTGTTAACCATGCCGCATGACGCTTCCGAGACAGGCTGCCCCTCTGCCGGGGTTGCGGGCGGG
>Ga0207671_10003578_pt1 | contig 15386 bp, 16 predicted proteins | sample KBSC24metaG_FD_184352 | JGI IMG/M metagenome (GOLD analysis project Ga0207671, IMG submission 184352) | Corn rhizosphere microbial communities from Kellogg Biological Station, Michigan, USA - KBS C2-4 metaG (SPAdes) (version 2) | ecosystem: Host-associated > Plants > Roots > Rhizosphere > Soil... | reverse complement strand
TGGTGAATTTCAGCCTGTTTTCCAGGAATCCATTCGCGGCGATTATATTTTCCTTGTCCAGTCAACATTTGCACCTTCTGATAACCTGATGGAGCTGCTGATGATGATAGATGCGGGCCGCAGGGCATCTGCAGGTTACATTACAGCAGTTATTCCTTATTTTGGCTATGCGCGCCAGGACCGTAAGGATAAACCGCGCGTGTCCATAGCATCAAAACTGGTGGCCAACCTGCTTACCACTGCTGGCGCAAACCGTATCATGACCATGGACTTGCATGCACCGCAAATACAAGGCTTCTTTGATATACCGGTGGACCATCTTGACAGCTCAGCTATTTTTATCCCATATATTGAAAATCTTAAGATAGAAAACCTTATCTTTGCGTCCCCTGACGTGGGTAGCACTAACCGTGTACGTGAAGTGGCCAAGTATTTTGAAGTGGACATGGTAATATGCGACAAGCAACGCAAACGTGCAAACGAGATAGCTGCTATGACCGTGATAGGCGATGTGACAGGGAAAAATGTAGTTCTTATAGACGATATATGTGATACGGCCGGCACCCTTTGCAAATCGGCTGCTATACTGAAAGAACGTGGCGCATTATCAGTGCGGGCTTTCTGTACGCATCCGGTGTTGAGTGGCAAGGCATATGAAAACATACAGAATTCTGAACTTGAAGAACTGGTAGTATGTGATACCATACCATTGAAGCAGGAATGCTCAAAGATAAAAGTATTGCCTACTTCAGAGCTGTTTGCAGTAGCAATACGCAATACATTTGAGAACAAATCTATCAGCTCTCTGTTTGTGCATAACAACAGAAAGTAGAAGATCTTAAAATAATAAAACGACTGTTTATACAACAAAATCCGTCCGGCTGCTTTGCCGTAACTCCTAAAGTTTAAAAAGTGATTTTCAACGTCCGTATGTTTGACGGGTATAACGAACGGCGCTGAAAACGAGATAAAAACACTAAAAATGAAAAGTGTAAAAATTACAGGAACACGCAGAAGCGAACTTGGCAAAAAAGCTACACGCCAGCTTCGTTCTGAAGAACAGGTACCATGCGTAATATACGGTGGTAACGAAACAATCCATTTCAGTGCGCCGGTTATGGCCTTCCGCGGCCTGGTGTACACACCTGAATTCCAGGTTGCAGAAATCACTGTAGACAGCAAAGAATACCGCACTATCATGAAAGACCTGCAGTTTGATGTGGTAACAGACGAACTGAACCACGTAGACTTCCTGGAACTGGTGGAAGACCGCAAAGTGATAGCTGACCTGCCACTCAAGTACACAGGTACATCACAGGGTGTGAAAGATGGCGGTAAGCTGGTACTGAAAGTAAAAACACTGAAAGTGCGCACATTACCTAAACACCTGACTGAGCATATAGAAGTGAAAGTAGACGACCTGCAGATTAATGGTAATATACGCGTAGAAGACGTAGTAGCAGAAAACATGGAGATCATGAATTCTCCACGTGTGCCTATTGCATCTGTAGTTACTACACGCGCACTGCGCCAGGCTGAAGAAGCCACTGCAGCAGCAGCGAAACCAGCTAAGAAATAAGCACATTCTTTTGCTATACAAAGCCTCCGTTTTGCAACGGAGGCTTTTATTTTACCATCAACAATTGATACTCCGTTTGCCATACGCAGGTTTACTATATTAGCACCAATGGAAGACCGTTCCTTCAGATTTGTTGTACTTAGCTTCATGCTATGCTTCGTATTTCTTCTATCCTGCATAGGAGCACTTACGGAATATGGAGCAATATTTGGTGAAGGCACGTTCCGTTCGTTACTGTCGCTGTATTTTAATATCATCATTTTCCCCTTCGTTAAATTGCTTGCTACATTTACTCCGCTACGAGGTTGGAGCGTGTTCATTATTGCATCTGTAGTGGATTGCCTGCTGTATGCTGCTGCCATCAATGCATTGATAGAAGTGCTACGCAGACGAAAAGCATAGTTATCTATTGGCAGATTAGGTATGTTGGGCTTATCTTCGCAGCTATGAAATTCCTGATAGTCGGACTGGGCAATATAGGGGCTGAATATGATGCTACGCGTCATAATATAGGTTTTGATGTAGCTGATACGTTTGTGATAAAGAATGGCGGCAGTTTTGATCTGGACCGCCACGCATTTAAAGCAGAATGCAAATGGAAAGGCAAAACCTTTGTGGTAATAAAGCCTACCACCTACATGAATCTGAGCGGCAAAGCCCTGAAGTACTGGATGGACAAGGAAAAAATACCGGTGGAAAATGTACTGGTGATAGTAGACGATAAGGCATTGCCATTGGGTACTCTACGCCTGCGTGCCGCGGGCAGCGATGCGGGCCATAATGGCCTTAAGAATATAGCCCTGGTACTGGGTAATGACCAATACCCCCGCCTGCGGTTTGGCATAGGTGATAACTTTCCTAAGGGGAGACAGGTGGAATTTGTATTGGGAAGATGGAGCCCAAGCGAGCTGCCTTTAGTAAAAGAAGCCGTGCTGAAAAGCGTGGAAGTAATAGAGAGCTGGGCAGCGCAGGGAATAGCAAAGACAATGAGTACGTATAACAAGGGATAGAGGGTTTAAAAGGATATTTGTAAACGCCCTGCACAATGTGCAGGGCGTTTTAGTATAGTTTATTCCGCGTGGAATGGATACCTGTAATCTGTAACCGGTACGAATGTTTCTTTAATAGTACGTACACTTAGCCAGCGGTAAAGGTTGAGGATAGAACCTGCTTTATCATTAGTGCCTGAAGCGCGTGCACCACCGAATGGCTGCTGGCCTACTACCGCGCCTGTCGGCTTATCATTGATGTAGAAGTTACCAGCGCTGTTTACCAGCTTCTTCGTCATGTATTCAATCGTATAACGGTCCTGGGAGAAGATGGCACCTGTGAGTGCGTATGGAGACGTACTGTCTACTACGTCCAGCATCTCTTCCCATTTGTTTTCATCATATACATGGATGGTAAGCACGGGGCCAAAGATCTCTTCGCACATAGTTACATACTTAGGATCTGTCGCTTCAATGATAGTTGGATCAATGAAATAGCCATGTGTTTTATCATAACCACCACCGCAGATGATCTTAGCATTGCCATCGGCATGTTTTACACCATCAATGTATTTTGTGATGCTATTGAAAGAGCGTTCGTCTATGACAGCGTTGATGAAGTTTGTAAAGTCATCTACAATGCCCATCTTCATTGTTTCCACTTCCACACAAAGCTTTTCCTTTATTTGGCTTGCCAGGTTAGAGGGCAGATAAGCTCTTGAAGCAGCAGAGCATTTTTGTCCCTGGTATTCGAAAGAGCCGCGAGCAAGGTTGGCAACTACTGCGTCTACATTGGCACTTGGGTGAACAAATACGAAGTCTTTACCACCAGTTTCGCCTACTATACGCGGGTAGCTTTTGTATTTAGCAATGTTCTCCCCTATTGTCTTCCACATGGTCTGGAATACGCCCGTAGAACCTGTGAAATGCACGCCTGCAAGATGCGGATTGGCCAGGCAAACATCACCTACCAAAGCACCGGGAGGATAAATAAGATTGATAACACCAGCCGGAAGGCCAGCTTCAATCAATATTTCCATGAACACGCTGGCACTGTATATCTGCGTATTGGCCGGCTTCCATACTACCACGTTGCCGCACATAGCAGGGGCAGTAGGCAGATTGCCACCTATAGCAGAGAAGTTGAACGGCGTAACAGCCAGTACAAAACCTTCGAGCGGGCGATATTCTGTACGGTTATCAAAACCCTGTGGAGATATAGGCTGTTGTGCATATATCTGACTAAGGAAATGAACGTTGAAACGGAGAAAATCTATCAACTCGCATGCGCTATCAATCTCTGCCTGGTAAGCATTCTTGCTTTGACCCAGCATGGTAGCGGCATTCATTTTGAAACGATATTTAGTAGCTAATAACTCTGCTGCTTTCAAAAAAATAGATGCGCGGTGCTCCCAACTGGTAGCAGCCCATGCCTGGCGTGCGGAAAGCGCAGCGTCTATAGCAGCATTGATATGTTCCTTAGCACCTTCGTGGTAATGACCAAGAAGATGATTTGTTTCGTGCGGAGGACGAATTTCTCTTTTTTCACCACTGTATATTTCTTCGCCGCCTATGTACATAGGAATGTCGCGAATTTCAGCTTTCAGGTCTGCCAGTGCTTTTTTTAATGCTTTGCGTTCCGGGGTGTGATGTGCATAACTTAAAACCGGCTCGTTCTTAGGTTCTGCGAAATGAAAATATCCGTTTGACATTTTTGATTTGAAATTTGGACCACAAAGTTAACTAAGATAGTTGTAAGTCATAAGCGGTAAATAGCAAGATGGTATAATGAAAGTTTATATTGGGTTGTATCAGATATAATTCATAGAAAAAAATTGCTGCTTTTTAGGTTTTTGGCGGGATTGCTTTACCAGAAAAGATTTCAGCGGAATCAGACAGGGTATAATTGGGTATAAATTAACCGTTTTATACCTAAACCCTTCCGAGCTCTCCTAAAGGGAGGAGTGTGTGAACTTGGTTGGGTAATTGCCTATTTTCAGGAGATGTCTCATCACATTCGACGTGACGGCCTTAATAGGCAAGTTAGCATTATTAACAAGCGAAGTACAAATAAACATACCCACACTAGCAATTAAACGTAGAAAGTAGTAGATTGAATGCCGGCAACGAAAGAATGATAACAAATCGGATTTAATCGTAGCACGGTTATTGCCCTATATACTTTGATGATCACTGTTATTCGTGATTATGTGTAATAATTCCCCAATAGGCTGTGGCTAACAAAGTGTAACTACTGCTGCAGCAATAACTTCTAAATTAAGTTTTATGAAACAGTACATTTTTACTACCGTAATGGTAATAGGTTTAGGCATAAGCCCGATGATCACGAAAGCGCAGACGCAAACCAAGAAAGAAGAAAAGACAGAGATGAAGGCGGACCAGGATAAACATCAACTGGATGATAGCAAATACAAACTGGCCAAAAAGCAGTACAAAGCAGACAAGAAAGAACGTAAGATGCACAAAAAGCAACGAAAAACCAATGCCGAACAGAGGTCTGTGAACAAGCAAACTGAAAATCAACAATAGTATCTATGGCATTGATATGCTTCGTATTATTGAACGCTGTCATAGTATCAACTATAGTTTACTGAGCCTACAGGATCTTCCGTAGAAGACCCTGTGGGATTAAACGAAGGCCCGATAGCAAAAGAAAAGTTTGTCCATGAAAAATTCTGTTATTCAGTGGAAAGCTTTGACATTTAAATATTGCTATTTTTGTTATTCCAAGCAATTGTTATGGCAAAAACAGAACTTACAAGAGTCGATAAAGTAGCGCTGTATGAGCAACTGGTGAGCAGCAACCCAAAGGCTGAGCTGAAAGGTGCTACTATACCCTACACTTCTGTAAACGGACATATGTACAGCTACTTTGCCAAAGATGAAAGCCTGGGGCTACGGCTGCCTGCTGAAGAGCATGAACAGTTTCTGAAGAAGTATAAGACGAAACTGATGGAGCAATATGGCATAGTGCAAAAGGAATACGTGGTGGTGCCGGATAGCCTGCTAAAAAAAACAGATGAACTGAAGCCCTACTTTGATGCAAGCTATACCTATGTAAGTGGACTGAAACCTAAGCCAACAACAAAAAGCAAGAAAGGCAAATAACTATCTACTTCAATTAATGGCGAAATAATAGCCAGGGCTTAAAGCTGAGGAAAGCAGCGCCAATAAATATAAGATAAGTAACGGCTAAAAAATTAAAGTCCTTTCTATTCCTAACCGTTCGGGTAAATACAAATGAAATAAGACAGCCGAGCAAGGCTAATGCAACCGAAGCAAAAGAGATTGCTCGATAGTCCAGATATCTAAAGAAGGAACTAATAAAAAACAAATTTGCAGCAAGAAGCAAGCACCAATAGCTTACCTCTTTTTTTCGATTGTTGACAAAGAAATCTATAAAGGAGAAAAGCGAGAAGACAATCATTAGGCTGCAATCTATAGGCGAAACATATTTCCACAATTCAGACTTGTCATTACCGGACATTGTAATTGCCTCTGCTAAAAATAAATAGCTACCGAGTACAATAAAACGAATAGCCATGGAATAGGTATAGATAAAATTGGCCAATTTTCTAATTCTCATTATTAGGTGTTGTTGAATAAAGATATTGAACTAGTCTCAAAAATCTATTGGCGTTGGCGAGCTTCGCCAGGCATCTTATGCGGTTTTTGGCAAAAGGAACCAGTTAATCTAATAAAGACACAATAAAAAGAATACGCAATATTTTTTTACAAAGGCAGTTTATAGATAAACCAAAAACCACAGTATTATGAAACTAAACCCAAGAAGGGTAATGCCAATGGCTTGCCTGATGCTATCGATAACATTTAATGCCTGTAAAAAGAACAGCAATAATGACGCCCCACCCAAAAGTGTAACCTGCGTATTAGCCGGCACGACCAGCATAAGCAGCGGAGGCCAAAGTACTTTCAGTATACAACGGGACGAAAAAAACAGGATAAGCTGCATCACATTGTTTAACGGGCCAAAAGTATTAACACAACGAACTTTTCAATATTATGGGAGTGAGGTAGTGATAACAGCAAAAAATGACAACGGTATAAATGAACTGGATAGTTTAACATTGAACGCGGCGGGAGATATAGTGCGACTGAAAATAAGCAGAAACAATGCTAACCGCCCTGTACCTGACCAAACATTAAGCATGCTATACGATGCCAACGGACAACTGATATCTTTTACAAATGTCAATACAGTTTATCAATGCGTGTGGCAAAATGGAGATCTGACTGCGTTAATAAACAGCCTAGACACACAACGATTCAGCTACGCTGATAAACCATTTTCCATAGCAGACGGGCAGGAAATAAACAGGGTGCTGGAATATGGACAACCACTATTTAAGACAGCACATTTGTGCAGTGGCTATTATGACCATGATTCAATTATATATAATTACGGTTTTGACAGCAACGGGAAAGTGACTAGTGTAACTAGCCGTTACAACGGTGGTTACAGTGAAACCGAAAGCATTGACTATGATTGCCACTAATAGCGTGTGGCAGGCCAGGGGCTACCTGCTTCATTTTTTTTCTGCTCGAGGATAGATACAGCCTCTTTTAGCGCTTCGTCCTTGCCTTGCGCATGAACCAGCATGCAGGTTATATTGCTTTGGGCATCTTTGAAATAATAGCTATGTTCGTCGTCCTGCAATATCTGGTCTGTTTCTTTGCAGGAGATGAGATTGTTTCTCAAAAAGGTTATTCGGTAGTTTGACATACTCATAGTGTATTTAAGAAACATATATAAAAACTATACCAAAGCATTCAATAACAGGCAACTACATAAATTCTTTAAAACGATTTTTATTTTCGAGCTGTGCGGTTTCAATTCCAGCAGCAAAAACAGCCAGGTTGTCTTTAAGCAGCCGGGAGAGCTGAGGATCTTCGGCAATGCTTGCGGCATCCAGTCTGCGGCCCATAAAGGGCACACGAATACAGGCATCTGAAATGATGGTTGCCGTCATGACACTGAGGGTTTCGGTTAGTGAGGCCTCAGCATGTGTGGAAGTGGGTGAAGCATTGAGAAGCGCAACAGGTTTATACACAAATTCGCCGCTGCTCACTACCCAATCGAGCGCATTTTTGAGGCTACCCGGGACACCATGCGCATACTCAGGACTACAGAAAAGCACCGCATCTGCCGCCTTGAGCAGGGAGCGGAAATGAGTAACTGATTTGGGCACTGACGATTCAAGATCAGGATTGAAATGTGGCAGCTCTGCAAGACCGGTAAAAAGACTTATAGCAATATCATCGGGTGCAGCAAGCATAGCAAGGGCTTTCAGTATATTAGTATTGGACGAAACGCTGCGAAGGCTGCCAGATATAGCGAGAATGTTGATCATAGTGGAATTATAAAGTCAAAATTCAAAAAGACCTATTTGAAACACCTTTAAAAAGCATATTTCTGATTTATAGGAATTGTTATGTAAAATTAAATGAGACGGAAATGTGATGACACTCCCCAAAATGAAATGTGGGAAAAGAGGATTTTTGTGTGAATATTCTATTTTAGCAATACAAATCCAGATGAACTATGGCTAAGGTAATAGACGAATACAAAGAGTATTATGCAAAGGACAGAGCAGCCTGGCGAAAATGGCTGGAGAAGAACCATGCAAAAGAAGAAGGAGTATGGCTGATATACTATAAAAAAGACAGCGGCAAAACGCGAGTGGATTACCCCGATGCCGTACGGGAGGCGATATGCTTTGGCTGGATAGACAGCACCCTGCGCCCAATAGATGATGAAAAATATAAGCAACTGTTCATGCCCAGAAAAGCAAAAAGCGGCTGGTCTCAGCTAAACAAACAGTATGTGGAAGAGCTGACCAAGCAGGGACTAATGACCGAGGCCGGACTGGAGAAAATAGAACAAGCGAAACAACATGGCACCTGGAGCAAACTGGACCATATAGAATCTTTTACTGTGCCTGAAGATCTGGAAAAAGAGCTGAAGAAGCATAAGACAGCCAAGCAATACTTTGAGGGACTAGGAAAAACAAATAAGAAATACCTACTGCACTGGCTGAGCACCGCCAAAAAAGAAGAAACACGCAATGTAAGAATAGAAACTATAATGAGCGCACTGAAAGAGCAACGCATGCCAGATCGCTATATAAGAAAGCCGAAAAAATAAGGCTTATCGCGGACCAAGCTCTATGACCTCACACTGCTTCATATCACGACCATCTATAACGAAACGAATAAGTGTGCGCACCTTGTGCCAACCTGATCTGCCTGCGGCACCAGGGTTCATGTGGAGGCATTTAAGCTTATCGTCGTAAATAACTTTGAGGATGTGAGAATGACCGGCAATAAATAGTTGCGGCGGATTGGCTGTGAGTTCCGGACGGATGGATGGTGCATAGTGCCCGGGATAGCCACCTATGTGTGTCATTAACACTTCGACGTCTTCGCATTTCCAGCGGAGCTTTTCCGGATATTCGCTGCGAATGTCATAACCATCGATATTGCCGTATACTCCTTTTAATGGCTTGAATGCTTTGAGCGCATCCGCAATCTGTGCCGTACCGAAATCGCCTGCATGCCATATTTCATCACATTGATCGAAATGTTTGAACACTGCGTCATCAAGATGATTATGCGTATCGGATATAAGCCCTATGCGGGTCATGAACAGAATTTGAATGAGTAAAGTTAAACCGCCAGCGCGAGCGAATAGTGTTGCTCGATCTCCTGAAGTATGCTTTCAATCTCGGAAAGGTCTTCAGTAATAACAAGCCTGTTACGAAATTCCTTTACATGAGATAAACCCTTGAGATAGCTGGCATAGTGACGGCGCATCTCCAATATGCCCAGTTTTTGGCCTTTCCAACTGACTGAACCGTGCAAGTGCTTGCGACAAACGTCTACCCGCTCGGCTATAGTTGGTGGCTCAAGTATGGTACCAGTGGCGAGGAAATGTTTTATTTCGCGGAAAATCCAGGGATAGCCAATGGCTGCACGGCCTATCATTACACCATCCACTCCGTAACGGTTTTTATATTCAAGGGCTTTCTGTGGGGTATCTATATCACCGTTACCGAAAATGGGAATGTGTATGCGAGGATTCTCCTTAACTTTAGCTATAAGCGACCAGTCAGCCTCACCTTTATACATCTGTACGCGAGTGCGGCCGTGAATGCTAAGCGCCTGTATCCCTACATCCTGAAGGCGAAGGGCTACCTCCTCAATATTCCGGGAATTGTTATCCCAGCCAAGGCGGGTTTTAACTGTAACCGGAAGACGCGTACTGTTAACCACTGCTCTTGTGAGGCGTACCATAAGGTCCACATCTTTTAGCACGGCAGCACCGGCGCCTTTACAAACCACTTTTTTTACCGGACAGCCGAAGTTGATATCTACTATGTCGGGGTTAGTTGTGTCTACTATTCTGGCAGCAAGGCCCATAGCTTCTTCATCGCCCCCAAAAATCTGGATGCCTACAGGGCGCTCATAATCGAAAATGTCCAACTTCTGGCGGCTTTTTATAGCATCGCGGATGAGGCCTTCGGAGGAAATGAACTCAGTGTACATAAGATCCGCCCCTTCCTGCTTGCATACAGCACGGAAAGGAGGATCACTAACATCTTCCATAGGCGCCAGCAGCAAAGGGAAATCCCCCAAATCTATATTACCGATCTTAACCATTTAAGAGGTTGCAAAGGTACGAATGAAGTGGTAAATAACCGTTACAAATAAATACCTAAAACTTGCGATAATTATATATGAATGTCTAACTTTGCGCGTTATTTAATAAGGACAACCTGCCGTGGGCAAAAATCTGAATAAGGCATCTCTTGCCGGAATAGTAATAGCACTTGGGATCATTTACGGTGATATCGGTACTTCTCCCCTGTACGTTTTCAATGAAATTTGTAATAAAAGAGAGATAAACGAGCTACTGATACTTGGCGGACTTTCTTGTATTATATGGACATTAACCCTGCAGACCACAGTAAAATATGTGATACTGACGCTAAAGGCGGACAACAAGGGTGAAGGTGGTATTTTCTCATTATTTGCACTGGTACGAAGACATGGTAAGTGGACGGTATTCCCGGCTATGGTGGGCGGGGCCGCGCTGCTGGCAGACGGCATGATAACGCCGCCCATCTCGGTAGCATCAGCAGTGGAAGGGTTGAGAAACATACCCGCATTCAGCGATATACCGCAGCTGACCACTATTTATATAACACTGGGCATCATCACTGCCCTATTCTTCTTTCAGCAATTTGGTACCGCAAATCTTGGTAAGCTCTTCGGACCTATCATGTTTGTATGGTTCTCTATGCTGGCTGTATTGGGGCTGTATCATATAAATGACGACTGGAGCATATTTAAAGCATTAAACCCCTATTGGGCCATAAAACTATTGACACAATATCCAAGAGGTTTTTGGATACTGGGTGCGGTGTTCCTGTGTACGACCGGGGCCGAAGCCTTGTATTCTGACCTGGGGCATTGCGGTAGGGGTAATATACGCGTATCCTGGATATTTGTAAAAACATGCCTCATACTGAACTACCTGGGACAAGGCGCATGGTTGCTGGGGCATGTACACCAGACATGGGATGCTTCAAAAGGAAACCCTTTTTATAGCCTGATGCCGCAATGGTTTACACTGATAGGAATTATAATTGCAACGGTGGCCGCTATCATAGCGAGCCAGGCATTGATATCCGGTTCGTTTACGCTGATAAGTGAAGCTATAAAACTGAATCTATGGCCTAAGATGAAGATCAACTATCCATCGGTAGAAAGAGGGCAATTGTTCATACCGGGTATAAACCTATTATTATTTGTAGGCTGTACGGGCATTGTACTTATATTCAGGGAATCTGCTAACATGGGTGCGGCATATGGCCTGGCAATAACGGTGACTATGATCATGACCTCGTGCCTGTTTGCCTATTACATGTTCATACGCAGGGTGCCAATAGTGTGGATAGTTACTTATCTGTGCGTATTTCTTACCATTGAAATTTCATTCCTGTTCGCTAACCTTGAGAAATTCCCACACGGGGGGTATGTGACACTAATAATGGGTGGCGTGCTGTTCATGACCATGCTGACCTGGTTTAAGGCACGAAAGATCAAGAACCGCTATGTGGAATTTGTGCGACTGGAGGATTATGTATCTATAATACAGGAGCTAAGCAATGACTCAAGCATACCTAAGTATGCTACACACCTCGTGTACCTGACCAGTGCGAATAACCCTAAGGAAATAGAACATAAGATCATTTATTCCATACTGTACCGCAAGCCTAAGCGGGCAGACATATACTGGTTTGTGCATGTAGACGTATTGGATGATCCGTATACTATGGAGTATTCGGTAAACACTATTATTCCGAATGAAGTGATACGTGTTGAATTCCGCCTGGGCTTCCGTGTGGAGCATAGGATACAGATGATGTTCAGAAAGGTGGTGGAAGAAATGGTGCATAACAAAGAAGTGAATGTGGTGAGCCGCTATGAGTCGCTGAGCAAAAACAATGTGATGGGTGACTTCCGGTTTATAGTAATGGAGAAATTCCTGTCGCGAGACAATGCGCTTCCCCTGTGGCAAAAAATGATGATGCGCGGCTACTTTTTATTAAAGAAAGTGAGCCTGTCTGAAGAAAGAGGCTTTGGCCTTGATCCTTCGGATGTGACATTGGAAAAATACCCTATTATAGTGTCTACGATACCGGAAACGAATCTGAAAAGGATAGAAGATCTTGCTTAATAAAAAAGGCCCCTCGGTTGAACCGAGGGGCCTTTTTTATTAGTGGCAGAAACAGCATTAATCATTGCCGAGGCCAATGACCTGATGCAGATCAGGAATTTCGATATCTGTAAAACCTTTTTTCAAAAGGCGCTCCCGGAAATTAATCTGTACTTCATATTCGCCATGTACCAGGAAGAGCTTACGCACTTGTTTGGGATCCTGACAGGCGAGCCATTGGCTTAGGTCCTGGTAGTCGCCATGGGCACTGAGGCTTTGGATGACACGCACTTCTGCTTTTACGTCATAGCCTTCGCCATATATAGTAACATGGTCGGCACCATTGCGCAGTTTGCCGCCCAGCGAATGTGGCTCGCAATAACCTACAATAAGTATAGTACAGGACGGATCGGAGATGTGATGTGCTATATGGTGTTTGACCCTACCCGCCTCCGCCATGCCTGATGCAGATATGATGACACAGGGTTCGTCATTGTCATTCAACGCCATTGACTCTTCTACCGAAGCTGTAAAGTGCAGACCTGTGAACTGGAACACATCTGTATCATGTTTCAAGAGCTCCTGCACATCACTGTTAAAGCATTCGGGGTGGTGCTTTACTACTTCTGTAATGGCAGTAGAAAGCGGACTATCTACAATATATTTAAGATTTGGAAGCCTGTTTTCAGTTTCCAGCCTATTTAGCAGGTACAATATTTCCTGTGTGCGCCCAAGGCTGAAGCTGGGGATAATAAGCTTGCCTCTCTTATTAAGACAAGTGTCTTTTATAGTTTCCAACAGGTAATCAGTAGCCGTTGTAACGAGATCATGCAGCTTATCGCCATAAGTCGACTCTATGATGACATAATCCGCCTGTGGGAACTTATCGGGTGAGTGAAGTATCAGATCGCGGTATCGCCCTACGTCACCGCTAAAGGTGAGACGGGTTTCGTTGCCATTTTCTTTTATTTTCAGGTTTATTGCTGCACTGCCTATTATGTGGCCGCAGTCAGTGTATGTAAGCTCTACATCGCTATCCAGCCTGTAAGGTTCATTATAGTCAATAATGTGCAGCAACGGAAATACTTCCATGGCATCTGCCTCTGTATATAAAGGCAGCACAGGTTCACGATTCTGTTTTTCGCGTAATTTGTTTATATGCTCCACATCCGACTCCTGAATATGAGCAGAATCCAGCAGCATAAGCCTGATCAGATCGGCTGTAGGTGGTGTGCAGAAAATTGGGCCACTGTAACCGTGTTTTACCAGCTTAGGCAATAAGCCAACGTGATCGATATGCGCATGAGAAATAATTACGTAGTTTATTTCCTCCGGCTCAAAGCCCCATTCGCTATTGAGCTTAAGTGTTTCCTTGCCAAGTCCCTGAAACATACCACAGTCTAAAAGAATTTTTTTGTTGGGATTTATGTGTAGCAAGTGCTTGGAACCTGTAACGGTGCGTGCTGCACCATGAAATGCTATTTTCATTTATTATATGTGTGGTTAATTATAAAGTAAAAGGTAATCAACATCCCGGTAATATCAATTAATATTCTGCCATTTTCTCATCAGGATAACACCAAAGCCAGCGTTCGCCAGGTTCAGCAGAGGCTATAACAGGGTGCCCTGTTTCATGATAATGCTTTGTCATATGCTTGTGCGGAGAGTCATCGCAGCAAAGTGTAATACCACAGGTTTGGCAGGTGCGCAGATGCAGCCAGCGTTGATGATTTTTTATACACTCTTCACAAACATGCATATCGCTAAGGCGCACATCAGTGATTTCACTCAAGTGGTTACAAAGACCCTTATCAGTCATAAGGCTAAATTAAAGGAATCATTTTATTCTGCAAGCGCAAGTTTCTCCATTGCATGTACCGCATTTGCATTGGCAATCTCTCTCTTTCTGTTATACCACCATTCAGGGGCCAGCTTTATGAGCATGTTATTGAAACCACGCATACCCAGCAGGTGGTAGATAGTATTGAGCTTAGCGAATACACCGGAAGGTAATGCGCGAAGGCTTAATGCCAGACCACTTTGTAAATACTGCATATGATGCCAGTAGCCTGTGGGCATAAACATAGTATCGCCATGTTCCAGTATAGCTTCGTATGCCTGGGCGTATTTAAGGCCCGGGAATTTATCGGTGTCAAGATGCTCATGCCAATCAACAAAGCTTGCAGCGCTTTCAACCGTGAAAGGCATTTTATAGATAAGCGGCGATTGGTCATTCTTAAGCAGTAATACACGTTTGCGACCTATGAATTGGGTATGAAAAATATGAGACAGATCGAGATCGTAATGCATATGGGCTATGGAGCCTTCGCCCCCTACAAAGAGCATGGGATAAGACTTTAGAAACCCCTTCATTAGCTTATCGGGATAAACGAAATCTTCATTTACAATTGGGGCGTGCTTGAAAATATTGAAGAGAAAAATGCGGAGCTCAACCGGGCCTTTTTGAATAAGGTCAAGATATTCGCCAAAAAGCATTTCGCCGTCATTGCCATTTACCGGCACTTTGGCACCAGCACGTACATTATTGTAAACGCCAACCTTTACATTACCAACAAGGCTCTTTATATAATCCCAGGTCCATTTATTGTAGGCGGGCCATTGCTTTGAGATGCCGGAGATGATTACGGGCTTAAGAGGTAAAAGGTAGTTTTCGCGAAAGGCTGCGGGAGTGATATCTGTAACACGATCAATTGGAGTGAGTCGCATACCGGTTTTATTTTGTTAAAAAAAGGTGATCATTTGATCATATCGGAAGGTACTTCCAATTTTATAACAAATTCGTGCCCACAAAAGTACAAAAGCCCTTCCTTATGCAGGAAGGGCTTTTTATACTAAAAACTTATAACGTTATTTTTTTGCCATGCTGTTGAAGACAGCTGTATCCAGGCTCATTGCATACTTTTTGCGCATTTCGTCATTCCACTTTTTTTCCAGGTAGTCCTGGTATTCAGCAACCACATATCCACGCGCTTCTTCCAGGCTTTTAGGAGTGGGTTCATTATACACCTCATCAGCCTTAACAACAGTATAGCTT
>Ga0207671_10003574_pt1 | contig 15390 bp, 13 predicted proteins | sample KBSC24metaG_FD_184352 | JGI IMG/M metagenome (GOLD analysis project Ga0207671, IMG submission 184352) | Corn rhizosphere microbial communities from Kellogg Biological Station, Michigan, USA - KBS C2-4 metaG (SPAdes) (version 2) | ecosystem: Host-associated > Plants > Roots > Rhizosphere > Soil... | reverse complement strand
CTGGTGCGCGTGGCCGTGCCTGATCTCACCAACCGCATGACCGAATATGTCGTGCTGCATGTGCTGATGCACCATCGCCAGGAGATCTATTTGCGCGACTCGCAGTGCGCCAAACGCTGGGCACCGCTTTATCAGTGGCCGGCGAGCGCCGTGGCCGTCGGCGTGATGGGACTGGGCACGCTCGGTGCCGACGCGGCCGATGTGCTGCGACGGCTCGGCTTCCGCGTCGCCGGCTGGAGCCGTAGCCCGCGCACGATCGAGGGCGTCGAGTGCTTCCATGGCACGAGCGGAATGGATGCGTTCCTGCGCAAGACCGACATTCTGGTGTCGCTGCTGCCGCTGACGCCGGACACACACGGCATTCTCAATCGCGATGTCTTCGCCAAGCTCAACCGCACCAGCCCGCTCGGCGCGCCGGTTCTCATCAATGCCGGTCGCGGCGGCCTGCAGAACGAAGCCGACATTTTGGCCTGCCTCGACGACGGTACGCTGGGCGGGGCCTCGCTCGACGTCTTCGTCCAGGAACCGCAGCCCGCGGACAGCCGGTTCTGGACCCATCCGAAGGTGGTGCTGACTCCCCACAACGCCGCCGACACCGATGCGGATGCGATCTCGGCCTATGTCGCCGAGCAGATCGCGCGGTTCGAGGCGGGCGGCGCGTTGGAGAATGTGGTGGATCGCGGGCGGGGGTATTAGGCCGAAGGTGGCCGCCTCACTCTCGGAGTCGTCCTGGCGAAAGCCAGGACGACGTCGGAGTTTTTGGTTCCCACCGTCCGTCTTGCAACCGGCTACAATCCCCACGCCCGCCTCGTTCACCCTCTCTTAGCGAGAAGTTGATAGGCATTGTTAATCAATGCTCAACGAACGAGTCGGACATGCGCTCTCCCCTCGGCCTTAGGATGCGGATCACCGTCGCGCTGGCGCTGACGGCGGCGGCGACTGCGCTGATTGCCGTTCTCGGCGCGATGTGGATCATCGCAGGGATCATCGACCGCGCCGACCAGCGGGAACTGCGCAGCCATTATGATGCGCTGCTGTCGCGGATCGCCGAAGAATCCCACCGTGCCGCCGCCATGAGCGCGGTCGTGGCCGCGATGCCGGCGACACAGGAGGCGATGGCCAAGCAGGATCGCGAAGCGCTGGTGCGCCTGTTCGGACCAGTGTTCGCCGCCACCAAATCGGAGTACGGCGTCGAGCAGTTCCAGTTCCATACGCCGCCCGCGACGTCGTTCCTGCGCGTGCACCAGCCGGCGAAGTTCGGCGACGACCTCTCGAGCTTCCGCAAGACCGTCGTCGACGCCAACCAGGAACACAAGGTCGTCGTCGGCCTGGAAGGCGGTCTCGCCGGGCTCGGCATCCGCGGCGTGGTGCCGATCGCGCAAGCAGGGAAGCACCTCGGCTCGGTGGAATTCGGCCTGACCTTCGGTCAGTCCTTCCTCGACGACTTCAAGGCCAACCGTCATGTCGACATCGCCTTCCATCTCGCCGACGGCACAGGCTTCAAGCTGTTCGGCGGCACGCTGAAGGGCAAGAGCTTCTTCGAGACGGCCGACTATGGCCGTGCCGCCGGCGGCGATTTCAACGTGAAGCAAGCCAAGCTCGACGCGACGCCTATCGCCGCGCTGCTCGGGCCGATCAAGGATTTCTCCGGAAAGTCGCTCGGCGTCGTCGAGCTGGTGATGGATAACGCCGACTACGTCGCTTCCGCCGACCGCGCCTGGATACTCGCAATTGGCATTGCCGCCATCGGGCTGATCCTTGCCGCGATCGTCGGTTATCTCATCGCCCGCAGCATCTCGCGGCCGATCATCTCCATTACCAGCGTTATGCGCGAGCTCGCGGACGGCCGGCTCGACGTCGTCGTTCCCGAAAGCAAAGCCAATGACGAAGTCGGCGCGATGGTGAAGGCGGTCGCCGTGTTCCGCGACAACGCTGTGAATTTCAGCAGGCTCCAGGCCGACCAGCTCGAGGCCAAAGCGCAATCCGAGGCGGAGAAGCGGCGCGCCTTCGCTGCGCTCGCCGACAATTTCGAGGCCAGCATCCGCGACGTCGTCACCACGGTCTCCGCAGCCGCCGTCGAGATGGAGCACACGGCGCGCTCGATGTCCGATATCGTCGAACAATCGCGCAGCCGAACCCGCGCGGTGTCGTCGGCCTCGGCACTGGCCTCGGAGAACGTGCAGACGGTGGCGGCTGCCGCGGAACAATTGTCCTCGTCGATGACCGAAATCAGCCGGCGCCTCGCGCATGCGACCGAGGTGGTGGGCAAGGCCGCGAGCGACGGACAGGCGTCGAATGCACGTGTCCAGAGCCTCGCAGATGCCGCGCAAAAAATCGGCGACGTCGTTTCCTTCATCAACGGAATCGCTGGCCAGACCAACCTGCTGGCCCTGAATGCGACGATCGAGGCGGCGCGCGCGGGCGAAGCCGGCCGCGGCTTTGCCGTGGTCGCCTCCGAGGTCAAGGCGCTCGCAACCCAGACCGCGAAGGCGACGGAGGAAATCGGCGCGCAGGTGACGGCCGTTCAGGGCGAGACGACGGGTGCTGTCGAGGGCATCCAGTCGATCTGCGCGACGATCCAGCAAGTCGACGAAATCTCCGCCGCGATTGCGGCTGCCGTCGGCCAGCAGGGCACGGCGACCCAGGAGATCGCGCAGAACGTCCAGCAGGCCGCAGCACGTACCGGCGAGGTCTCGCAGAACATCGCCGGCGTCACCGACGGCATCGCCGCGACCGGCACCGCGGCTGAAGAGGTGCTGGTCTCGGCGATCGAGCTGTCTAAACAGTCGCAGCGCCTGCGCGACGAGGTAGATCGCTTCCTCGCACAGATTCGCGCGGCGTAGTTCGGCGACGGTTAAGGCTTAGCGCCCACCATCACGTCGATCGCCCCCTTCACGATCGCCTCCAGCTCCTTGCGCGGCACGCGCGCGCGGGAGCGGATGGCGATGGTGTGGATGGTGGCTGAGGCGAGTAGCGCCAGCGCGGCAGGATCGGCGCTATCGGGCAGTTCGCCCTTCTCGATGGCGCGGCGGAAGCAAAGAGCGAACGCCTTGTCGAGCTCAGTAAGGCCCTCGATCACCATGGCGCGAATCTCGGGATCGGCAACGGCTTCGGAGGCCGCCGTCACCACCGTAAAGCAGCCGCGCGGACCGGTCTCACCGTCGAGATAGATTTTCAGCGCAGCAGCATAGATGCGCTCCAGCCGCTGACGCACCGGCATCTCCTGGCGAAAGATCTCGACCATCGATGCGCGCGCGTCCTCGCGGTAGCGCTGGTAGCTCTTGATGTAGAGCTCGCGCTTGTCGCCGAAGGCGCCGTAAAGGCTCGGCCGGTTCATGCCGGTGGCTTCGCTGAGATCGTCGAGCGAGGTCGCGGCAAAGCCCTGCTTGCGGAAGAGATCGAGCGCCTTGCCGAGCGCGATCTCGGGCTCGTAGGCGCGCGGACGGCCGCGGCGCTTAGGTTCGTTGGCAGCAGTTGGCGGCTTTGATTTTTGTACCATTTCGCAAAATAATCCTTGACCGCCTCTATACTATGCAAGATGGTACAAAAATCAATCTGGCCAGGTTGAGCGACACTCACAACGAGGAATTGCCCAAGGAGGCTACAGATGGATCTTTATTTTCAGCCGCTCGCCTGTTCGATGGCGACCCGCGTCGCGTTGTACGAGGCTGGCGCAGATGCGAACTTCTTCGAAGTCGATTCTCCGACCAAGACCGTGTTGAAGGACGGCTCCGACTTCCGCGCCGTCAACCCGATCGGCCTGGTGCCGACGCTGCGCACCGACGAGGGCGTGGTGTTGACCGAGAACGCCGCGATCCTGCAATACGTCGCCGACCGCTTTCCGCAATCCGGACTCGGCGCAACCGCAGGCATCGATCGTACGCGGTTGCATCAATGGCTCTGCTTCATCGGCACCGAGCTGCATAAGGGCCTGTTCATCCCCGTGCTCGACCGCAAGGCGCCGCAGGAGATGAAGGCCTACGTGCTGGAGAAGAACCTGTCGCGGCTCGACTATCTCGACAACTACCTGAAGGGTCGCGAGTTCCTGCTCGACCATTTCAGCGTAGCCGACGCCTATCTCGTCACCGTGATCAACTGGACCATGGCGACGCCGCCGATCGAGCTTGCGAAATGGCCGAACGTGAAGGCGTATTACGAGCGCCTGCGTCAGCGGCCGTCGATCGCGAAAGCGGTCGCGGAGGAGTTCGAGCTCTACAAGGCCGAGCAGGCGCGGAAGAAGGCCGCCGCGTAAGGCACTCATCAAGACATCGTCCCGGCCCTTAGGCCCGGGACGATTTTTGTCTAAGCCTCAGCGCGCGTAACCGTACACCGCGGCCGCGTTGTCCGCCGACACAAGCCCGCTCTCGACATCGTCCTTGACCGCGGCGCGATCGCGCTCGCTCGGTGCGCCGATGCCAGCGCCGCCGGGCGTGTGCACCACCAGCCGGTCGTCTGGCGGCACCTGCTGGAAGCCCTTGCCGCGCAGCTTCTTGCCGGATTTCAAACCGACATAGCCGGCCTCGCCGTTCTTGCCGCCATCACGCCCGCGCGGCGGATGATCGATGCGGTCGAACGCTGCCAGGATGTCGAACGGCGCATCGACGCCGCTGCCGACTTCGATGATCTGGCCGAGGCCGCCTCGCGTGCGCCCTGCTCCGCCGGAATCCGGACGCAGCTCCTTGCGCCAGAAGATCAGCGGTGTCTGCGTCTCCGCGATCTCCACCGGCGTGCCGCGCACGCCGCTTGGGTAAGCCGTCGCTGACAATCCATCTTTCGCAAAACGCGCTCCGGTGCCACCATTGGATGTCACCGCCATCGAGAACCCGTAATTGCCGCCGACGCCGGAACGGGTCTGGCCGCGCACGTTGAGATTCCACAGGCACGAGGTGCCTTCGGCCGGCACGCGCTCCGGGATGATCTGGCGCAGGCAGCCGAACACGACATCGGGCAGCATCTGGCCGATGATGTGACGCGAAGCGACCGGCGCGGGCTTGGGCGCATTCAGGATCGCGCCCGCAGGCGCCGACACGGTCAACGGCGAGAGTGAGCCGGCATTGTTCGGGATCTGCGAGGCGACGACACAGCCGAGACCGAACACCGTATAGGCCGTGGTGTAGGACAAGGGCACGTTGATGCCGAACCTGGAAGCGACAGAGGTGCCGTCGAAATCGACGTGGATGCCCTCGTCCGAGATCGTCAGCGTCGCCGCCAGCGTCACCGGCGCGTCATAGCCGTCGACCACCATGCTGTTGCGCCATGTGCCCTTCGGCAGTTTCGCGATCTCGGCGAGCACAGCCTCGCGCGAGCGGTCGCAGATGTAATCACCGAGCTCGTCGAGCGCATCGATGCCGAACTCGGTCATCATCTCGACCAGGCGTTCGCAACCGACGTCGTTGCAGCCGGCCAGCGAATAGGTGTCGCCCTCCGTATCGATCGGCAGCCGCGTGTTGGTGCGGATCATCGCCATCAGCGTCTCGTTGACGACGCCCTGATCGATCAGCTTCAGCATGGGGATGTAGAGCCCCTCCATGAACACGTCGGTTGCATCAGGGCCGAAGCCGATGCCGCCGATGTCCATGAGATGGCTGGTGCAGGAGAACAGCGCAACGACCTTGCCGTCCTTGAAGCAGGGCGTGGTGACGACGAAGTCGTTGAGATGGCCGGTGCCCATCCAGGGATCGTTGGTGATGTAGGCGTCGCCTTCCTTCATCGTCTGCAGCGGGAAATGATTGATGAAGTGCTTGACCGATTCCGCCATCGAGTTGACGTGGCCGGGCGTGCCGGTCACCGCCTGCGCCAGCATCCGTCCCTTGAGGTCGAACACGCCGGCCGAAAGGTCGCCGCATTCGCGCACGATCGGGCTGAACGCAGTCCGCAGCAGCACCTGCCCCTGCTCCTCGACCACGGCGATCAGCCGGTGCCACATGATCTGGAGATCGATCAGGCTCGTGCCTTTTGCCTTGCTCATGATCAGGCTGCCTTTCGTTCCATGACGATGCTGCCCGCACCGTCGATATGTGCGTCAAAACTGGTCGAGACGAAGGTGGAGGTCTCGTCCTCGGCGATGACGGCGGGACCCGAAATCGTCGCGCCGGGCGCCATGTCCTCACGGCGATAGAGCGGGATCTCGATGACTTCGCCTGCCCTTCCGTCGAAGAATTTTCGGCTGCCGGAGGCTTTGCCCGCGGGCTTGCGCGTCACGGCGGGGACAACAGATGGATTACGCGCCTCCGTCGTAGCGAGCACCGACCAGCTCAGTACCTCGATCGCAGCGCCCGGGATCGGACGCTCGAACATCGCGGAATAATCTGCCTCGAACTTCTGGCGCAGGCCGGCGAGATCGGCAGACGTCAGCGGCCGGTTCGGCAACTCGACAGTGATCTCGTGGCCCTGGCCGACATAGCGCATGAAGGCGGCCCGGCGCTCGCGCACCGGCGCACCGGCAGCGCCAGGCTCGACCAGCGCGCGGGCCTCAGTCGCCATCTCCTGAAGCAGTTCAGAAACCGCGCCCGTGTCGAAATCGTCGAGCCGGACGTGACGGCTGCGCACGAGTTCATAGGCAATGGGCGCCGCAAGGAAGCCGACTGCCGAGCCGACGCCGGCATTCGACGGCACGATCACCCTGGACACGCCGATCTTCTCCGCGACACGCGCCGCATGCAGGGGCGCCGCACCGCCAAACGCGATCAGCGTATGCTGACCAACGATCTCGCCGCGCTCAACCGCGTGCACACGCGCCGCGCTCGCCATGTTCTCGCAGACGACTTCGTGCACCGCATAAGCCGCGGTTTCCGCCGACAGGCCCAGCGGCTCGCCGACGCTGCTCAGCAGAGCCTTTTTCGACAGCTCCGGGTCGAGCTTGATCGTGCCGCCCGCAAAGGCGTCGGGATCGATCATGCCGAGCGCGACGTCCGCATCGGTCACCGCAGGACGCAGACCGCCACGGCCATAGCAGGCAGGGCCCGGCTCCGACGAGGCGCTCTCCGGACCGACTGTGACGCGCTTCATCGCATCGACATGGGCGATCGAGCCGCCACCGGCGCCGATCTCGACCATCTCGATCACGGGGATGCGCACGGGCAGACCGGAGCCCTTGAGGAAGCGCGCCGCGCGATCGACCTCGAACACGCGCGAGGTTTCGGGATGATATTTTTCGATGAGGCAGATCTTTGCGGTCGTGCCGCCCATGTCGAAGGACAGCACCTTGCTCTCGCCAAGACGCGCGGCGATCTGCGCCGAGAAGATCGCGCCGCCGGCAGGACCCGACTCGACGAGACGCACAGGAAAGCGTCGCGCCGTCTCGATCGAGGTTACGCCGCCACCCGACGTGACGAGATAGATAGCACCGCGATACTGCTCGACCTGCAGGGCATCGGACATACGCGCGAGATAGCCGTCGATCAGGGGCTGCACATAAGCGTTCGCAACCGCCGTCGAGGTGCGCTCATATTCGCGGATTTCCGGGCATACCGCCGAGGACACCGTCACTGATATGCCCGGCACCTCCTCACTGATGATAGCACCCGCGCGGCGTTCGTGATCAGGATTAGCGTAGGAGTGCAGGAAGGCGATCGCGACACTCTCGACCTTTAACTCGCGCAATTTCGGCGCGAGCGCGCGCACCGCGGCTTCGTCCAGCGGCAGGCGAACAGCGCCATGGGCATCGATACGCTCGGGCACGGTGAAGCGCAGGCTACGCGGCGCCAGCGGCTTCGGCTTGTCGATGGAGAGATCGTATTGGTCGTAGCGGCTCTCGGTGCCGATGTCGAGCACGTCACGAAAGCCATCGGTGGCAATCAGCGCGGTCTTGGCGCCGCGCCGCTCGATGATGGCGTTGGTCGCGAGCGTGGTGCCGTGAATGAAGACGTCGATGTCGCTGATATGCGCATGCGCATCGGTGAGAATGAGACGCATTCCGTCCAGCACCGCCTGTTCGGGCCGCTGTGGTGTCGTCAGCACCTTGCGGGTTTTGCGCACCTCGCCCACGTCGAGCACGATGTCGGTGAACGTGCCACCGATATCAACGGCAAGCCGCACCTCAGCTCCTTCAAGCATTCCAAAATTCTCCGGCTGGCCGTCAAGACCAAGGGCAAAAATGCAGCAATTTCCGTGCCATCGAGCATGCGAAAGCGCCACGCCGAGCCATTCTGCTTGGCACCTCTGCAATAGGCAAGACGTGTTGGCGCGGCGTCAGATCAGAGCAGGAATGCAAGCGCCGCCTCGCAGCGCTCCTCGACCTTGAGCGTCAGGAGTTCATCGGCGCGTGTGCGCCCGAGATTGACCGCAGCGATCGGAATCTGCCGCTGGGCCGCAGCCTGCACGAATCGGAAACCGGAATAGACCATCAGCGACGAACCGACGATCAGCATCGCGTCGGCCTGGGCCAGATGATCCTGCGCTGTGGCGACGACGTCGCGCGGGACGTTCTCGCCGAAGAACACGACGTCGGGCTTGAGGGTGCCGCCGCAGGCCTCGCAGGCCGGCACTGTGAACGACGAAAAATCTGCATGCTCGAGATCGGCGTCACCGTCGGGTGCATCGGCCGCGTCAAGCGTCAGCCATTCCGCATTGGCGCGACCAAGCGCATCCTGGAATTCGTTGCGCGGTGTCCTGGCGCCGCAGCCCATGCAGCGGACCAGATCGAGCCGACCATGCAGATCGATCACCTGCCGGTGGCCGGCGGATTGATGCAGCCGGTCGACATTCTGGGTCAGCAGCATCTCGCAACGCCCAACGGCCTCGAGCCGGGCGAGCGCATGATGCGCATCGTTCGGTCTTGCCTGACCGAACCGCCGCCAGCCGATCAGGCTGCGGGCCCAATAGCGCTGGCGCGTATGCTCTTCGGACATGAACGCCTGGAAATTGACCGGCTGGGTCCGCTTCCAATTGCCGTGGCTGTCGCGATAGTCGGGAATGCCGGAATTGGTGCTGCAGCCGGCGCCGGTCAGCACGAACAGACGCTCGTGCCGGTCGACGAATTCCTGGAGCGGGTGGTTTGCCAGCGGAGCATTTGCCATGGGCGCAGATGTAGTCTGCTCTGGTCACTTTTTCCAGATCACCTGTTTGCCAGATCACCTGCGCTCGGGCAGCTCGAAGCTGGCGACCAGCTTCACAAGCTCGCTCTGCCGCGCCGTCCTGGTCTCGCGGAAGACGAGCACATCACCCATCAGACCTTGCTGGGACCGACGTCATGCTTGTGCTTGTGAAGAAATCGAGCGATCTGCCCACGAAGTGCCGCTGTTTCCAGCAATGTTCCGACCGATCCGGCGGTGTCGAATATCTCCCGCTGCATCGCCGTCGGCAAAGAATTCCATTGCATGATGACGGCCGCGCCGAGACAGCGCAAAACATGCTCCTCCTCCGTGGCGAGGGCAGCGCCGCGCGATCGCTCCGCCTCCCCGGCGTTGACTGCATCCACATAATTGTCCGCTAGGACCTGCTCATTGTCCGCGCGCAAAGCAAGACTATCCTGCAGTTTCTCGAATTTTCGGGTATCGTCCTTATCGGACGAACTCCTGGCCAATTCGCCGTACGCTGCCGCTTTTGCACGATACTGTAGAAATTTAAACATGTCCGCGGACCGTTCCGTCGCGAAGGGAGATTTCGACGGCGTCGTCATTTTGCTTGCGTTGCTTGGATGCCGAGAAATACGCGAGGATTTCGGCGGCGTTTCCGAGCATCGCGGCGCTGCGCATTGCCGCCGCGCGCTTGTCTCCTGATGGCATCTCGTGAGCTCTACCAAGGGCGTCGATCGCCTTCGAATTGAGCTCGCAAGCCAACGACGACTGACCCGAATCCAATGAGCTGTTCGCCTGATCCGCTGGCGACGGCGCGCCGAAGGCGACTACCATTGAACGAGCAACGAGACGGCGACCAACAGCACAAAGAACACCGGTAGCAGTACCGGAGGTACGAGCCACGCACGAAGATTGAATCCAGGGGAATCTGACATATAGACCGCCTCTTGGTCGCGGCGGGAGCCATGGCTCTCAGTCACCGATAACAGCCGAGGGGCGCGCGGTGATGTCCTTGATATAACGACTTTCCGCCGAATAGCGAGGCTCGGCAAAAACTATTTGTCACGATAAGCATCGAACCGGGTTGTAACCCGGTTGTCAGATCATCATTTGAAGCAAGCGCAAACGCTCGTTCTACCGTCTCTTCCTTCACCGAAGGGCTATCCGGCGCCGGCTTTTGTCGGCGTATCGATGAAGCGTCCGTGTTCTTGACCTAGCCGGGTGTCGCACCTCAACGTGCCGGATTCAAACGGCGTAAAATACGGCGCCCGGCACCTAAAATTTGATCGGCCCGAATCATGATTGATTTTCCAAATCACAGCCGCTCCTATGACCGAACACGGCGCGCCGTGCGGTTCTGGGGACACGACAGCGCCATCGAGGCCTCGTTCTTCATAGATGAGGGCGCATTGAAGCGGCTCCAGCCGAACGGTGATTCCAACGAATTGGGCTTTCTGAACGCGTTTGATTCCCACCGCGACCTGATATGTGCCGCCGCCGCCAGGGCGTATGTCCGCGGCAGCAGAGGCTCTTACAATCTGGTCGCGGGAGATTTTTGAGCGATCCGCTCGGGCGTCGCTTGAATTGTCGGTCCCGGCGCTGAGTTCGCGATCTAGCTCGCCCAGTTGTCGCGGAATTCGGGGAACAGCGTCAGACCGCCACAGGCATAAATGGTCTGCCCGGTGATGTAGCTGGCGTCATCGGATGCGAGGAAGGCGAACACGGCGGCCATCTCTTCCGGCGTACCGACGCGGCCGAGCGGAATGTGGCTGGTGACGTCGCCACGCTTCTCGGCGTCGCCGGTCCAGGCCGCGTTGATCGGCGTGTCGATGGCGCCGGGGCCAACCGCATTGACGCGAATGCCGCGGCCGGCGAATTCGAGCGCCAGCGTGCGCGTCAGATTAGCCATGCCGCCCTTGCTGATGGAATAGGCGAGATAGCCAGGCTTCGGAATGATCTGGTGAACGCTGGAGCAGTTGATGATGCTGCCGCCTCCACCGCGGGCAACGAAATGCGCCAGCGCCTTCTGTGCGCAGAGCACGGCGCCGTTGAGGTTCACGTCGATGATGCGACGATAGGTTTCGATGTCGAGCGCCTCGCTGGGCGACTCCCTTTGAAAGCCGGCATTGTTGACGAGACAGTCGAGACGCTTCCAGCGCGCCAGCACCGTCTCGAACATCGCGGCGACCTCCTGCTCATTGCTGACGTCGGCCTTGACGATGACATGGTCGAGCTTGCCGTGGCCGCGATCATTCGATCCGGTCCTTGCCAGCGCGAGCGTCTCCTCGGCTCGCTCTGGGTGATCGATATAGTTGATGGCGACGGTCGCGCCTTCCTGGGCAAGCCGGACGGCAACAGCACGGCCGATGCCCTGGGAGGCACCGGTCACCAGCGCGAATCGGCCATTGAGGCGTGAAGGAAAGGTCGTTGATTCAGACTGAGGCATAAGCATTCTCCGGATGCGTCATCATGGACGGAACCGGCTTTTTGTTCCACCCCGCGGACGCATCCCTGGGATTCATTCCGCGCGGCGCGCGATCGGCGACGTGAGGATTTGATACAGGATAATCGCGCCAAAGGTCGCCGTGCCGATTCCGCCGAGCGTGAACGCGCCGAATTTGAGCGTGAGATCGCCGGCGCCCGCCGTCAGTGCCACCGCGACGGTGATCAGATTCGCCGGATTGGCGAAGTCGACCTTGTTCTCGACCCAGATCCGGCCCGCCATCGCCGCGATCAATCCGAACAGCACGATCGAGAGGCCGCCGATGACGGGACCCGGTATCGATAGAATCAGCGCGCCGAATTTCGGCGAGAAGCCGAGCAGGATCGACACCGTCGCAGCGAAGGCAAACAACAGGGTCGAATAGACCTTCGTCGCCGCCATCACGCCAATATTCTCGGCATAGGTGGTGACGCCCGTGCCGCCACCTGAGGCCGCCACGATCGTCGCAAGGCTGTCGGCGAACAGCGCGCGGCCGAGATAGCCATCGAGGCTCCGGCCCGTCATGGCGCCGACGGCCTTGATGTGACCGAGGTTCTCGGCGACGAGAATGACCGCAACTGGCGCGATCAGGAAAATGGCATCGGCCTTGAAAGTCGGCGTGGTGAAGTTCGGCAGGCCGAACCACGGCGCGGCCGAGAGCTGCGTAAAGTCGATCGGCTTGCCGAAGCCGAGGCCGTTTGCGAACAGCAGGTACAGCAGATATCCGCCGATCGCACCGAGGATGATCGGTAGCCGTCGCCACAGGCCGGGGGCCGCAACGGAGACGACGCCGATCATCAGAACCGTCGCGAGCCCGATCCAGGTCTCGAACGCATTCGCGCTCACCGCCTTGACCGCGACGGGCGCGAGGTTAAGACCAATTGCAGCGACCACGGCGCCGGTGACGGCCGGCGGCATCAGGCGCTCGACCCAGCCTGTGCCCGACCACATCACGATCAGCGCGATCACCCCGTAGAGCACGCCGGCGCCGACGATGCCGCCCAGCGCAACGGAGATGTTCGGATTCGGCCCCTGCCCGGCATAGCCGGTGGCGGCGAGGACGACGGCGATGAAGGCAAAGCTCGAGCCGAGATAGCTCGGCACGCGGCCGGCAACGATGACGAAGAAGATCAGCGTGCCGATGCCGGAGAACAGGACCGCAACATTGGGATCGAATCCCATCAGCAGCGGCGCGATGATCGTCGACCCCGACATTGCGACGCAATGCTGGAGACCGGAGACGATGGTCTGGCTCCATGACAACCGCTCCTCCGGCATGATCACGCCCGAGGTCTTCAGCTTCCAGCGCGGAAAATAGCCGTGTGCGCGCTCGTCCGAGCTTGTTGCGTTTGACATGTTCCCCCCGTTTGCGGTGCAGCGATTGATCTTCGTGCGATCCGACAAAAACGTGATTGTTGCCTATACCGACATCATCACATGATGTGAATCATGCAAGAACAATACGTGCCCGGGCTCAACTTATGACACAGATTGCGATCCAGCCAGCCGTCCGCCGTCGGCACCAGCCCTGGTACAAGATCCTCTACGTCCAGGTTCTGATCGCGATCGCCTTCGGCGTGATCATCGGCTACTTCTATCCGGACCTCGGCAAGGCACTCAAGCCGCTCGGCGACGGGTTCATCGCGCTGATCAAGATGATGATCGCGCCTGTCATCTTCTGTACCGTCGTGCACGGCATCTCCTCGATGGGCGACCTCAAGCGCGTCGGCCGGGTTGGATTGAAGTCGCTGATCTATTTCGAGACCGTCTCGACCGTCGCGCTCGCCATCGGCCTCCTGGTCGGCGAGATCCTCCAACCCGGCCACGGCTTCAACATCGACCCCGCCACCATCGATCCGAAATCCGTGGCGACTTATGTCAGCAAGGCGCACGAAGACGGCATCGTCGCCCATCTGATGGCGATCATCCCGGACAGCTATGTGGGTGCGATCGCGCGCGGCGATCTCTTGCAGGTGCTGCTGGTCTCGATCCTGTCGGGCTTTGCCATCGCCTTTCTCGGCAAGGCCGGCGAACCCATCGCGGAAGCAATCGACAAGGCCGCAAAGATGTTCTTCGGCATCATCCGCATCATCGTGCGCGTGGCGCCGATCGGCGCCTTCGGCGCGATGGCGTTTACCGTCGGCGCCTACGGCCTCGGCTCGCTGCTCAACCTCGCCGCCCTGATAGGCACGTTCTATCTGACCAGCATCCTGTTCGTGTTGATCGTGCTGGGCTCGATCGCGCGGCTGGCCGGCTTCTCCATCGTTCGATTCATCGCCTATATCAAGGACGAGCTCTTGATCGTGCTCGGCACCTCATCGTCGGAAACGGTGCTGCCACAGATGATCCAGAAGATGGAGCATCTCGGCGCTTCGCGCTCCGTGGTCGGCCTCGTGATTCCGACCGGCTACAGCTTCAACCTCGACGGCACCAACATCTATATGACGCTGGCGACGCTATTCCTGGCGCAGGCGACCAATACGCACCTGACCATCTGGCAGGAGCTCGGCATTTTGGGCATCGCGATGATCACGTCGAAGGGCGCCTCCGGCGTGACCGGCGCGGGCTTCATCACGCTTGCCGCGACGCTGTCGATCGTGCCCGACATTCCGATCCAGTCGATCGCGATCCTGGTCGGCATCGACAAGTTCATGAGCGAGTGCCGCGCACTGACCAACCTGATCGGCAACGGCGTCGCCTGCGTCGTGATCAGCATCTCGGAAGGCGAGCTCGATCGCGAGGCGCTGCACGAAACCATGGCGCATCCGCTGGAGATGGGTGAAGCTCTGGAGCCTGGTGGAACCGCGTAGAGCAGCAACGTGAAAATCGACAGCAGATCCGGCCCGGTTCCGTTGCGGTAGTTTCCCGGAGTATCAAATTCGTAGGACTGGAGTCACAACACCAGCGTTGGGATCACGCATTGATACTCATCCATTCCACCCGACGCGCTGGGGGCAGAGCGTCGGGTTTTTGAAGAATTGTCACCAGGATTTGCCGAGCGGGATCAGATGATCCCGCCCGTTTGCGCGCAGGACCTCAAACGGTGAGATCGAGCCGACGCGAGATCCCGATCGCCTCCAGGAACGCCTCATCGTGGCTCACGACCAGCAGCGCGCCGTCATAGGCCCGGAGGCCCGCTTCGACGGCTTCGATGGACTCGAGGTCGAGATGATTGGTCGGCTCGTCCAGGATCAGCAGTGACGGCGGCGTCGATCCACCCAGCACGCAGGCAAGCCCCGCACGAAACAACTGTCCGCCGCTGAGACTGCCGACGATTTGCAGGGCCGCATCCGCGCGAAACATGAAGCGCGCCAAAGCGGCATGGCATTCATTCACGCCTGCCTTCGGATTGAGGCGCCTGAAATTGTCGAGGATCGAGACCGCGGGATCGAGCAGGCTGACCTTCTGGTCGAACAGCGCGAAGTCCGGCCTGACCCGCAACGCGCCCGAGACGGGACGCAGTTCGCCGGCGATAAGCTTCAGCAGCGTCGTCTTGCCGGAACCGTTGGGGCCGACAATCGCGACGCGCTCCGGACCGACGATGGAGAGCGACAGATCGCGCAGGATCGGCTGCTCCAGTTGATAGCCGGCACTGACGCGGTCTAGCCAAACCACCTCCCGCCCCGCCGGCAATTGCGTCGAAGGCAATTTCACGGAGAGCGGCTGAAGGATCTCGATCCGCCGGCGCGCGGTATCGACCGCATCAAGCGCCTCCGCGCGGCGCTTTTCGGAGACCTGCGCGTTCTTGCCGCCACTGTCCTCGCTGCGATCCCTGCGCGCGCCGGCCAGGATCCGCGGCATGTCACCCTTGGCGCGCTTCGCCCGTCCGCCGCTGTCCTTGCGCGCCTTGCGTTCGGCCGCCTCCTGCGCCTTGGCGTCGATCTCCGAGAG
>Ga0207671_10003569_pt1 | contig 15404 bp, 13 predicted proteins | sample KBSC24metaG_FD_184352 | JGI IMG/M metagenome (GOLD analysis project Ga0207671, IMG submission 184352) | Corn rhizosphere microbial communities from Kellogg Biological Station, Michigan, USA - KBS C2-4 metaG (SPAdes) (version 2) | ecosystem: Host-associated > Plants > Roots > Rhizosphere > Soil... | reverse complement strand
AATTAGATAAACAATAATATCAATTAAAATTTAACAAAGCAATGAAGTAGGCAATAAAAAACAATCGATTGTAATTATATGGTTACAATGGCTTTGAACAAATGCTATTATCATACAGATCATATATATTTTATATTCCCACGGGTTCAATCTATAAAACAGCGGCGGTTTTCTTATTTTTACGACTCTTACTCCCTGCCAATGCTTACTATAAGTGAACTATATATTTATCCCATCAAATCATTAGGAGGCATATCGTTACCTTATGCCGAGGTTACCGATCGTGGTTTAAAATATGACAGGCGCTGGATGCTGGTTGATGAGCAGAACCGTTTCCTTACACAGCGGGAATATCCGCAGATGGCTTTATTAAAGGTACAGGTTGAAAGTAATAATCTATTGGTTACCCATCATTTGAATGGATCGGTTGTAATACCATTTGAACAATACGATCCGGGTAAGCAGGAAGTAGTTATCTGGGACGATACCTGTGCGGGTGTATTTATTGATCGGGAACTGGATGATTGGTTCAGTGCAGCCCTTGGGATAAAATGCCGATTGGTGCACATGCCCGAAGATACCCACCGTGAGGTAGATCAGCGATACGCCCGCGAAGGTATGATCACTTCTTTTGCCGACGCCTACCCTTTTTTAATGATCGGCCAGGCTTCGCTTGATGATCTGAACAACCGTATGGCCGAACCATTGCCCATGAACCGGTTCAGACCCAATATCGTTTTTACCGGTGGAGAGGCTTTTGATGAGGACCTGATGAACCATATACAAATAGCCGGGATTGATTTTTATGGGGCCAAACTTTGCGCGCGTTGCGTACTCACCACCATCGATCAGCAAACCGCGGTAAAAGCCAAAGAACCTTTAAAAACCCTGGCCAGATACCGTTTGGTGAACAATAAAATATTATTCGGGCAAAATTTGGTTCATGAGGGTACAGGCATTATTACCGTTGGGGATACTTTAAACGTACTAAGTACTCATACTGAAGAAAGATTTATAGTGCCCCAGAAATGAAAAGGCATATTGCACATATTGCTTTAGTAGTGGCTGATTATGATGAGTCCATCGCTTTTTACACCCAAAAACTTGGTTTTATATTGATAGAGGATACTATTTTAAGCGAAACTAAAAGATGGGTACTAATAGCTCCTGCCGAAAATACTCAGTGTACTATTTTGCTGGCAAAAGCTTCCAATGATGAACAAAAGCAAGCCATTGGTAATCAATCGGGTAAACGGGTATTCCTGTTTTTATATACCGACGATTTCTGGCGGGATCATGAAGCAATGACTGCCAAGGGCGTCAACTTTGTACGGCCTCCTGCTAAAGAAGAATATGGTACAGTTGCCGTTTTTGAGGATCTTTACGGTAATTTATGGGACCTGATACAACCATCTGAACCAAAAACAACATGAAACCAACCATCACCATTGAATATTGTCCCAAATGTAACTGGATGATGCGCGCCGCTTACATGGCCCAGGAACTGCTTACTACCTTTACCGATGATGTTTACGGTGTAACCCTGCACCCCAGTGAAACAAGCGGCAAATACACCATCAGCGTTAATGACACGGTATTGTTCGATAGAAAAGAACAGGGTCGCTTTCCCGAGATCAAAGAATTAAAACAACTGGTGCGCGATCAAGTGAACCCGGATAAAAGTTTGGGGCACTCAGATAAAGAGAGGTAAGACGAATAATGGCGATGGAGTAACTTTCCTCTTATCCTTATTCTTGGCTTTTATTTCTTGATTCTATATCAATATACTTGTATCCTATAGTATTACTCGATATTTTTATTTATAATTAACAAAATTGTTATTTACCTTTGTTAGTTTTATTTTAGAAAATGCTATCCAAAAAAACAAAGTACGCTATTAAAGCATTGGTGATCCTGGGCAAGAACATGGATCAGCCGCCAATGCAAATTTCAAAGATCGCCGAGGCCGAACGTATCCCCAAGAAATTCCTGGAGCAAATACTGCTGGATCTGCGTAATGCCGGTTTCCTGTACAGCAAAAAAGGTGCAGGTGGCGGTTACAGTTTGAACCGCGACCCAAAAGATATCTACCTGGTGAGCATTATGCGCATCACAGACGGCCCTATCGCCATGGTGCCCTGCGCCAGTCTTAACTTTTACCACAAATGTGATGAGTGCCACCAGGAAACTACCTGCGGCATCCGTGATGTATTTGTTGATGTGCGTGATGCTACTTTAAAAATCTTGAGCGAGACCAGTATAGCCGATATCATCTCCCGCGAACAGACACTTATCCATACTTAAAAAATCTCACCAAACTGTAAAAAGGTAACTTTTTTCAATTAAATTCTACCATTTCTCTATAGTATGTATATATTTGGGGGATGAATACCCTCAACAGGACTATTTACTACAAAAATCTGATGTGTTATTGCGTGAGAGACAATAAGGCCAGGCTATAATTTTTGTATTAACCATATACGCCTCTTTAGCCTAAGCCAAAGAGGCTTTTTTATAATTGATAAAACGATAAGATATGCAAAGCTTCAGAACGGAACTGGAGAACCCGATAGTTGAGAAAGATATTATTGATCTTGAAAAAAAGATCAGGGCTTTTCGTGAAGGCAAGATCCACGACGAAAAGTTCAGGAGCTTACGTCTCGCCCGTGGTATTTACGGGCAGCGGCAGCCGGGTGTGCAAATGGTGCGTATTAAACTGCCATTTGGTAAAGTTACTTTCAAGCAGCTGTTGCGTATTGCCGAAATATCTGACGAGTATGGAAGCCGTAACCTGCACCTGACCACCCGTCAGGATATCCAGATCCATTATGTGAGCCTGGAGCGTACGCCTGAACTTTGGGCCAAACTGGAGCAGGATGATATTACCCTGCGCGAAGCCTGTGGTAATACCGTCCGAAATGTGACCGCCTCCCCGGCTTCGGGTATCGATCCGCAGGAGCCATTTGATGTTTCACCTTATGCGCATGCTACTTTCGAGTACTTCTTGCGTAACCCGGTATGCCAGGAAATGGGCCGTAAATTCAAGATCTCTTTTTCTTCAAGTGATGCTGATACCGCTTTTTCTTACATCCACGATATCGGTGTTATCCCTAAATTGAAAAGCAATGGCGAACGCGGCTTTAAAGTACTTTTAGGTGGTGGCTTGGGCGCACAACCCATACTGGCTAATATCGTAGAAGAATTTTTACCAGAAGATCAACTGATCCCTTATATCGAAGCCGTTATCCGTGTGTTTGATCGTTACGGCGAACGCAATAACCGTAACAAGGCCCGTATGAAGTACCTGATCCAAAAAATCGGATTGGAGGAAGTTTTACGTTTAGCCGAGATCGAAAGAACAGCCATCAAAGTAAAAAGCTATAAAATAGACCGTGACGCGGTTCCACAACCTGCTCTTCCGGAAGGGACCGCTTTTGCCGAAGTAAGTATCAGCAATCCCTTCCGTTATGAGCAATGGCTGGCTACCAACGTATTCGAGCAAAAGCAAAAAGGCTTTTATGGTGTATATATTAAAGTTCCGGTTGGTGATATCTCATCAGATACCGCCCGTGAACTGGTAAAAGTTTTACAGCCATTAGTTGCCGATGAGATCCGTGTTACCCAAAACCAGGGTTTATTATTAAAATTTGCCCGCAAAGAAGCATTACCAGCATTATATGAAGGTTTGGCTAAGCTGGAACTGGCCGCCCCAGGTTTTGACAGCGTAGCTGATGTAACCACCTGCCCTGGTACCGATACCTGCAACCTGGGTATCTCCAACAGCATGACCATGGCCCGTGTATTGGAAGATCTCATTTACAACGAATACGAAGATTTTATTTATAACCGCGATATCAAGATAAAAATAAGCGGCTGTATGAACTCCTGCGGTCAGCATGGTTTGGCACACATTGGTTTTCATGGTAGCTCACTTAAAGCAGGCGCCAAAGTATTGCCGTCTGTACAGGTGATGCTGGGCGGTGGTACTGTTGGCGATGGCATTGGTCGTGCTGCTGATAGGGTCATCAAAGTTCCTTCAAAAAGGGCTACTGATGTTTTAAGAACCTTGCTCGATGATTATAAAACACTGTCAACAGAAGGTGAACTTTACAACGATTATTACGACAGACAAGGCAAAGACTATTTTTATCGCCTGCTGAAACCCCTTGCCGATTTGACCAACTTGACCGATGATGAGTTTGTTGACTGGGGGCACCAGGAAACCTTTGTTACTGCAATTGGTGTTGGCGAATGTGCCGGTGTGATCATCGACCTGGTAGCTACCTTGCTATATGAGTCGGAAGAAAAACTGGGCTGGGCCAATCAGTCGTTCGAGGCTGGTGCATGGTCTGATGCTATCTATCATTCCTACAATACGCTGTTAAGCTCGGCTAAAGCATTATTGTTGGATAAAAATGTAAACACCAGCACCCAGGCTGCGGTTATCCGTGAGTTTGATGCCAATTACGTAGAAAAAGGCGAATTTGATATTCAAGGTAGCTTTAACGACCTGGTATTACAGATCAATCAGCACGAACCTTCAGAGGCGTTTGCGACTACTTATTTAGCGCAAGCCACCGAATTTTTAGATAAGAGTAAAGCAAAAAGAGAGGCTTTGGTACAATAATGAAGGCTGTGCAAATTAATTTGGCCTCACCTAAATCCTCTCCAAAGGAGAGGACTTTAAAACAAGAGATTCTTAAGAACCCTCTCCTTTGGAGAGGGCAGGGTGAGGCTCTTCAAACCATAGTAAACCATGACATTATTGCCCAAGGATAGCAGCATAGCCAAGGTTCAGAACCAGGATACCGGGGGCAATCAACTGTTTCCCGTATTTTTAAAGCTGAATGATCTGCATACTGTACTGGTAGGCGGAGGCAATGTGGGTTTGGAAAAACTGACTGCTATTTTAAATAATAGTCCACTGGCAAAAGTGACCGTGATATCCCGTGAGTTTTTACAGGAGATACACGAATTAGCTTCACAATATGAGGGGCTAACCATTATTCAAAAATCATTTGCCGACGATGACCTGAATGATGCCGAAGTGGTAATTGCTGCTACTAATGACAGCGATCTGAACAAATATATCCGCCAGGCAGCCCATGACCGCAAGTTGCTCATCAATGTGGCCGATAAACCTGATCTTTGTGATTTTTACCTGGCGTCTATCGTTCAAAAAGGTGATCTGAAACTGGCGATATCTACCAACGGTAAATCGCCAACCATAGCCAAGCGCTTAAAAGAAGTACTCAACGAAAGCATCCCCGACGAATTGGATACCACGTTGCAGCAAATGAGCGAGCTCCGTAATACCCTCACCGGTGATTTTGCCGACAAGGTGAAAACCCTCAACAAGGTAACCTCGGTACTGGTAGAGCCTAAAATAAGCGTCAATAAGAATTTTATCTGGCTCATATGGTCAACCATTATCATTTCCATAGCTGTTGTCATCTCTGCTTTATATTACCGGGAGCCACAGTTTAAGTTATTCGTAGAAGGTGTACCACCACAGTTCTATTACTTTTTAGGAGCGGGCTTCCTGTTTGCCTTGATTGATGGAGCTATAGGCATGTCATATGGGGTTACTTCTACTACATTTTCCCTGTCTATGGGGATCCCTCCGGCCTCGGCCAGTATGGGTGTCCACCTGTCAGAGATCATGAGCTGCGGTATTGCCGGATGGATGCATTATCGCATGGGTAATATCAACTGGAAGCTTTTTAAACTTCTGGTGATACCGGGTATTATTGGCGCTGTTACAGGAGCTTATTTACTATCGTCATTAGAGCATTATAGCCAGTATACCAAGCCGGTAGTGTCTTTATATACATTGATACTTGGCCTGGTGATCCTGTCCAAAGCGTTTAATGTAAAACGCAAAAGATCGGCCGATAAGGTTAAACGTATTTCACTGTTAGGCTTGGGCGGCGGCTTTATTGACGCGGTTGGTGGCGGCGGTTGGGGATCTATCGTATTATCAACCCTGATAGCCGGTGGTCGTAGTCCGCGTTTTTCATTGGGTACAGTAAAATTATCCAGGTTCTTTGTAGCCATTATGGGCTCATTGACCTTCATCAGCATGGTGAACAGCGACCATTGGCCTGCTGTAGCCGGTTTAATATTGGGCAGCGCGCTGGCATCGCCTATCGCTGCCCGTATTTCTAATAAAATATCAACAAAAACCATCATGGTTTCTGTGGGCATCATCGTGATACTGGTGAGTATCAAATCGATAGTTGCCTTTATTACAAAGGTTTTGTAACATGAGTGAAGTAGTTAAACATATACAAAAAGTAATTGCGGGTCTTGACCCCGTTGGGGCCCTGCGCGAACTGGCAGCGCTGTTTCCAGGCGAAATTGTATTCTCCACCAGTTTTGGCTGGGAAGATCAGGCCATCAGTCACATGATATTTGCCAATAACTTGCCGATCAAAGTTTTTACTTTAGAGACTGGTCGCCTTTTCCGTGAAACCTATTCGGTTTGGAGCAGTACCATGGACAGGTATAAACAACCTATTCACGCCTATTACCCCGACCGCGACCTGCTGGAAGAAATGGTGAATAAAAAGGGCCCTAACAGCTTTTATGAATCAGTAGAGAACCGTAAAGAGTGCTGCGGCATCCGTAAAATAGAGCCATTGAAACGCGCGCTGAAAGGCAATAAATTGTGGATCACCGGTATCCGTGCCGATCAGTCTGCTAATCGCCATGACATGGAAAATGTTGAATGGGATGAGCAAAACCTGCTGGCCAAGTTCCATCCTATTTTTGACTGGACGCTGGATGATGTAAAGGCTTATATCAAACAATACAATATCCCGTATAATTCCCTGCACGATAAAGGTTTCCCAAGCATTGGCTGCATGCCTTGCACACGCGCCGTTGCCGAAGGCGAAGATTTCCGCGCCGGCCGCTGGTGGTGGGAAGATCAGTCCAAAAAAGAATGCGGATTGCATGAGGTAAAACAACATTAATAAAGACACTTTTAATACTATACAAAAGCCGGATGGTTATTTGATTATCCGGCTTTTTGTTTTTGAGCTGCCCTCCCTGTTTTCCCACCATGTCATTGCGAGGAGGAACGACGAAGCAATCTCCTCGTATGCATAAACGCAATGAGATTGCCACGCTCCGCTCGCAATGACATATCGGAGGAGAGAGTCATTCCACCCTCACAAAAAAACGGATGAACATTGCTGTCCATCCGCCTTAAAAACTATATAAAACGTATTAAAAAAATTGCTTATTTAGGTTGCTGCCCACTCAGCAAGCCATCCAGGGTAACTGATACATAGTACAAGCCCCCAATGGTTGGGCCACCTGCATACTGAATGTAGCGTTTGTTAAAAATATCGGTCGCGCCTAATTTAAAGGTGGCATAGTACACTGGTAGTCGGTAAGTAACCTGCGCGTCGAAAGTGCCGATAGCAGGCACAGTTCCGGTAACCAGCGGGCTCTCCCACAGGAATGATTCCTGCCATTTGTAAACTACGTTGAAACCGAAGTTTTTAACCACTTCGCGGTTGCCGAATGACACGTTGCCCGACCATTCTGGTGTATTAAAACCGGTCACAAAAATATCTGAGGCCGATTGGGCTTTCAGTTTGTTAAAGCTCACGTTGCCCGATACGGTGTATCTTTTATAAAAATTATAAGAGATACCTGCCGATGAACCATAGTTATTGTAGATATTCTTGGCGTTGGTATACACGCGGTACCTGCTTTGGCCCTGGCTGGCCGCATTGGTTGCAGTTGCAGTAGTTGGATCGCGGTTAATGTCCAGCATAGACAATACGGCTGCGTCTGTGCCAACTGTAGTTCCATTGGGCACAAACACCTGCACCTGGCCCAAAAAGCCATTGTAGCGGTTGGTATAGGCATCTATGTCGATAAATACTTTGTTATCCGCAACAATACCTTTGTAACCTACTTCGTATGAGGTTATCTGCTCCGGACGAGCCGGTGGCAGATCGGCCACTTTCAGCAGATTCTTGTTGGCCAAAGCATTTGCATCCGTACTACCGCCCGGCGCCGCGTTTACAGCTGCATTAAAGTTTGTTACCGATGTTTGGGTATAGCTGTTACCTAAATAACCCAGGCCATCGTTTATAAATGGCAAGCTGCCTACACGTTTCACGCGACCATTGTTCACATAAGATAGAGCTTCAAACAATGAAGGGAAACGATAACCGTTCTGGAACGTGAACCTGAAGTTATGGTTCTCATTCACGGTATAAACAGCGGCTAAACGTGGGGTAAACTTAGGATCAAAATAAGGATTATAATCCCAGCGGATCGATCCGAATAATTTCAGCTTTTCGTCGAAAAAGGTTTTGGTTACCTGGGTAAAGGCACCATATTTTTTGTAGATCACGTTTTTACCAAAAGTACCATCGGCCAAAGGTGTGTTACGATCGGCAATGGGGCGACTAAAATCAACAAAGTTGTTTCCATCAGGAATGATAGAGTAAACACGTACATCAGCACCAACCAACAGGTCAACCACTTTTACACGGTTAGTAAGGTCCCATTGCGCCTCGGCATTATACATATGACTTTTTTGTACCAGCGCAGCGCCACCGGTTACTGGTGCATTCGGGATCAGGCTCGATTTGATATCCCAGTTATTGATACCGATAATGGTTTTACGCAGATCGTTAAAGGCCTGTGTGCCGGGTTCTACCCTGCCTTTGTCGGCAGCTGCTCTTGCAAACTGCTCTGCAGCAGCCAGGTTAGCAGAGGTTAAAACACCGCCGTTATAGGATTTAAGAGCATTTCCGTATAAAGTAGCCCAGGCTGAGTTACTGGCGTGATTCAGATCCAGGTTATCAGCCAGAGGCTTTACGTTGAATGAATTACCAGTATTCTCTATCGATTCATAAGCACGAATTAAAAACTCCTTGCCTTTTAACTCCACTTTATGGTTTTGTACAGTAGCACCGTCCAGCGAAATTTTATTACCGCGCTGAAAAACACCATCCATGCGACCGTAACGATAAGTGTATGACAATATGGTGTTCGGTGTTATTTTGTAGGATAAAGTACCATCCAGTTTCAGGTTGGTCACATGCGGATCAACCAGGTCAACTTCATTATAACCAGTACGGGCCACAGTAAGGTTCGGACGGGCAACACCATTAACGCTGATGCCTTTTATAACCACAGTATTACTACCGGCAAGGGCATCGTCACCATATTTGTTCCAGCCGTCATAAGCCGCGTTGCTGATACCTGTCAATTCAGGATATGCCGGGTTAGCGGTTTTCAGGTTGCCAGGGTTTTGATCTTTCTGGGTGTTTGATTGCCAGTCGGTACCCTGCAAATAGCTAAAGTTTACTTTAAAAGCGAATTTGTCGTTAAACGCTTTAGCAAATCTAAAAGCGTCCTCGGTCAATGAACTCGCGCCCAAAGCGTCGTTACCTACGTGGTTTAAAGCCTGGCGGTGATAAAAACTCAGGCCCTGGTATTTAAAAGGATCTTTGGTGAAAAGGTTAGATAAACCGTTGATGGCGTTAGTACCATACAAAGCGGCAGCAGCGCCGGGTGTGATCTCGATGCTGGCAATATCCAGTTCGGTTGGGCCGATGGCATTACCCAGCGGTACGCCTAAAGTTGCCGATTGCATGTCAACCCCGTCAACCAGTTGCATAAACCTAAAGTTATTTGGACTGTTAAAGCCACGGGTATTAGGCACTTTAAGGGTGATGCTGGTCGTGGTCATCTGTACGCCTTTCACGTTCTCCAGCGCGTCATAAAAACTTGGGCCAGGCGATTGTTTCAGTGCGTTGATGCTCAGTTTCTCGATAGCTACAGGCGAACGCATGAGTTTTTCTTCCTTACGCGAAGCGGTAACCACTACCTCATTGATCAATAATGATTGCGAAGTAAGCTGAATGTTTAAAGCGCTATTGGCATTTTTAATATAAAACTCCTGCGGCTGAAAACCTACCGCTGTAAATATCAGGGTATAAGGTAATTTGGCGCTGGTAGTTAAGGAAAACTTACCCGTACTATCCGTAGCCGTTTTATTAGTAGTGCCTTTTATACTAACAGTGGTACCCACTAAAGGCTGGCCATGCTCGTCGCCAACTTGTCCACTTAAAATATAGGAACCGTTCAGCTGCGCGTAACTGATAGCCGGCGCAAGCAAAAGAAAAAGTACAATGAGCTTTAATGAATTTGTAAAAATTTTCATGTAGTAAGGTTGGTGGTGGAATTTGAACTTGGGTTGATTAATATTTTGATAGATGTAGGGTCTCTGGTAGTCTTTAGTCGAAAGTCTTAAGTTCTAAGTCAGAAAGGAACAAACCATTTCGAACTTATGACTTACGACTTAGTACTTTCGACTTAACAGTAGGATCAAAAGCATCAACAACATGCAGCGGAGCACTGCATTTTTATTAGGGGCATTATAGTAATTTTATAATAATGATACATTGTCTATAGAATTAGTCGACAAAAATATAAAAAAAAAGCGTTTACCAAATTTTTTTTGATTTTAATTTTTTAGGGTGCCCTTTATCAGGCCTGATTATTTCCGTATCTTTGTATATATAACGGCTCGGTTTTCCCGATAAAAAGGAGAACCGGGCCGTTTCAGTTTAGGATAAAATAAGGCCAAAAACAGACTGATCTCAGATCAAATATTCGTATATCAATACATTAATACTTTTTAAATCTTTCAAAACCCATCAAAAATTTGTTAAAAAGTGTTAAAACGGCGTTAAAATTTAGTTAAATCGGGTAATAACTAAGCCTTTTTACCCTGTTTTTGACTAAAAATTGTTAAAATACCAGGTTTAAAAAGTTTTCTTCCGGCAGTTTGTTAACTCATTCGATCAGTAACAGTATCACCATAGGGCGGACATCTCTCCTATCCTTTTGATGTTATTCATAGAAATAAGAATGAATTGAAATGAGTGGATAAATAATGATTTTAGTAAGTTTTTGAATTAAAACAATTTAATTTTAATTCAAAAAGCTTGTTTGTGTGGATATTTAGGTATAAAACAATATCAACAACCTAATTATTGTCAATTTTTGATATAAATGTACTTTTTTTGATTTATTTATATCTTTTTCACTTAAAAACATACTTAAATTAATCAAAATTAACTATTTTTGAAGCGAAATATCACCAGCAGGAAATGGCCTTCAACTATCAGCGCATCATTATCAAAATAGGCTCTAACGTTTTTACCCAGGAAAATGGCTTACCCAACCTGCAACGGATAGAACACCTGGTTGAGCAGATAGCGGCGATCAAGAAACAGGGCAAGGAAGTGATCCTGGTATCATCAGGGGCGGTAGCTTCCGGTCGTAGCCTCATCACCATTTCCGAAAAATATGATGCCATCGCCGCAAGGCAGTTATTGGCCTCTATAGGCCAGGTAAAGCTGATCAATACTTACTCCAGTCTTTTTGAGCGTTTTGATATCCTTTGCTCGCAGGTACTGGTCACCAAAGAGGATTTCAGGGACAGGATGCATTACCTGAACATGAAAAACTGCCTGGAACTGTTGTTACAGCACCAGGTGATACCCGTTGTGAATGAAAATGATGTGGTATCGGTAACAGAACTCATGTTTACGGACAATGACGAACTTGCTGGTCTTATTGCTTCCATGCTGAACGCCGAGGCGCTTATCGTACTAACCAATGTTGATGGTATATATAATGGCAATCCCAACGCACCGGGATCGGCAGTAATTGAAGAAGTTAATGGTTCTGTGGTTGATTTCGCCGAGTTTGTTACCTCGGGCCGGTCGCAATTTGGCCGTGGTGGCATGATCACTAAATCAACCATGTCGCAAAAAACGGCGCAACTGGGCATAGCCGTACATATAGCTAATGGGACACGGGAAAATATATTGACCGATGTGTTGGAAAACAAGGTGATACATACCCGTTTTATCCCGACTAAAAAAGCATCCGGCAAAAAGAAATGGATAGCGCATTCGGAGAAATCGGCTACAGGTGTTGTACAGGTTAACGAAGGTGCCAGGACCGCCTTAGTGTCCAGCAAAGCCACAAGCTTGTTGCCGGTAGGTATTGTAAAAGTGGTAAGCGATTTTAAAAAGGGCGATATTATAAAACTGATTGACGAAAAAAACAAGCAAGTGGGCTTAGGCATAGCAGAATATGGGGCCGATAAGGCAAGAGAGCGTGTTGGACAGAAAAACCAAAAGCCACTGGTGCATTATGATTATCTTTATTTACAGGGTTAACAGCAATGGAATACGACAACTATTTTAAAAACGCGCTTATTGCAGGCAGAAAACCTACGCTTGCTCCTGCCCTGATCAACCAGGTACTGCAGGATGTAGCTGCCGAAGCCATTGCTCAAACCGGTTATCTGCTGGCCGAAAATCAAAAAGATCTTGACCGGATGGATAGCGCCGACCCTAAATATGACCGGTTGAAACTTACTACCACACGTATCGAGGCGATAGCCGGCGATATGGTGAATGTAGCCCTGTTGGATAGCCCGCTGGGTAAGCAGCTTTCCAAAACCCATATGCCCAATGGCTTATCCATTACAAAGATCAGGGTTCCCCTGGGGGTTGTAGGGGTTATTTATGAAGCCAGGCCCAATGTTACGTTTGATGTATTTGCCCTTTGTTTTAAAACCGGCAACATCAGCATTTTAAAAGGTGGTAGCGACGCTGATTTCTCTAACCGGGCAATTATATCGGTTATTCATAAAATATTACACAAACACCAACTGGATACCGATATTGTGACCTTATTACCCGCTGATCGTGAAGCCACCGCGGCCTTGTTAAATGCCGTTGGCTTTGTAGACGTGCTGATACCAAGAGGGAGCCAGTCGTTGATCAATTTTGTTCGGGATAACAGTAAAGTACCCGTGATTGAAACCGGCGCTGGTATTGTTCATACTTATTTTGATGAATCGGGCGACCTGGAAAAAGGCGCACAGATTATAGCCAATGCTAAAACACGACGTGTAAGCGTATGTAACGCGCTCGATTGTTTAATTATCCACTCCTCGCGTATTCCTGATCTTCCGAGACTTGCCCATATACTAAAGCAAAAACAAGTAGAGTTATTTGCCGATGAAACCGCCTATACAGCGTTAAAGGGTAACTATCCCGACGATCTGCTGAATATGGCAACACCAGAGCACTTCGGTACCGAGTTTTTATCCATGAAAATGGCCATTAAAACGGTTGGTGATTTTAAGCAGGCGCTTGAACATATTGCTGTAAATGGTTCAAAGCACAGTGAGGCCATTATTAGTGAAGATGCTGAACATATAGCTACATTTTTAAATAATGTAGATGCTGCCGCGGTTTATGCCAATGTTTCAACCGCATTTACCGATGGTGCCCAATTTGGTCTTGGTGCTGAAATAGGTATCAGTACACAAAAACTTCACGCCCGTGGCCCTATGGGGCTTGAAGAACTAACCAGTTATAAATGGTTGGTCAAAGGCGATGGTCAAACCCGCAATCCATAATTATAAACCTAAAACCCTATACCTTGTTGCAAAAAAAAGGTGCTTGAAAAAGCACCTTAAATTTTTCCTCACTGTTCGGTCTGTGCAGTTATTTAATCAGGTAATTTGCTATGGCAACAAAACAAATAATCACTAAAATCACTCCTTGCAGTTTTTGCTCTAATGTTAACTGGCTTATCATTTTAAATTAATTAGGGTATAGCAAATTTAAAATGTAAACCTGATGTTACAAGAGCGTAATACACTTTTACATTTTTTTTAACAAAAAACTTACATACTTTTTACAATGGTCAATTGCACATTTATTCGTTAAAATAATCGCAAAAAAATGCGTACCCTGTTAAAATTCGTGTAGAGACTACACACCATTTTAATGTTAAATTTTATGCTTTATGATTAATTAAAATGCGTTTTTTTAGGTGGTTTTTCGAATTATGTGTTTTTTTGTTTTTAAAACTTATAGGAGTGCGAACATCAAACTGTTAATCATTAAGCTGTAATTTTTTTGTATCATCCTTGATCAATACTATATGTATTTAATGTATAAAAACTTTATATAATATATTTAACACATTGGTAATCAATATACATTAATCTATAGTTAATTCAAAGAGCGCTTTTTTAGCCTTTCATTTTATACTCGGCTGACCCAATAATGTACCAACATCAGGATCAAAAAGGTATCTTTGCAAAATTATGAGTAAGCATGGCAGGATCTTAGTGGCAATGAGTGGTGGGGTTGATAGTTCGGTAGCAGCAGTAATGTTGCATGAGCAGGGCTATGAAGTTATAGGTCTTACTATGAAAACCTGGGACTATGCCTCATCGGGCGGTAGTTCAAAAGAAACAGGCTGTTGCAGCCTGGATAGTATCAATGACGCCCGTGCTTTAGCGGTAGGTTATGGTTTCCCTCATTACATACTGGATATCCGAAGTGAATTTGGCGATTTTGTGATCGACAATTTTGTTGATGAGTACCTGGCCGGCCGCACTCCTAACCCATGCGTATTATGCAACACCCATATTAAATGGGATGCCCTTTTAAAACGTGCCGATAAACTCGATTGTGAATTTATTGCTACAGGGCATTATGCCAATATTCGCTTGCAGGATAACGGACGCTATGTAATATCAAAAGGAAAAGACGAAAACAAAGATCAGTCTTACGTATTATGGGGGGTATCTCAACAGAACCTCGCCCGTACAAAATTCCCCTTAGGTAGTTTCTCTAAGCCCGAGATCAGGCAAATGGCTATGGATATGGGCCAGATGGAACTTGCCGGCAAAAGCGAAAGCTATGAGATCTGCTTTGTTCCGGATAATGACTATAGAGCCTTTTTAAGACACAAAGTTGAAGATCTGGATGATCGTATAGGTCCGGGTAACTTTACGCTTACTAACGGTACCGTAGTGGGCAAACACCAGGGATATCCGTTTTATACTATAGGTCAGCGCAAGGGTTTGGGTATAGCGTTGGGGCATCCTATGTTTGTTACAGCTATAGATCCACAAACCAATACCGTTGTTTTAGGTACCGCTGATGAATTGGAACGCAAACAAGCCTGGGTTAAAAACCTTAACCTGGTTAAATATGCCAATATTAGCGAGCCTTTAGAAGCGATTACTAAAATTCGCTACAAGGATGCCGGTACGCAAAGCAGCATTGTGCAAATGGGCGAACATATGAAAGTTGATTTTCATCATAATGTATCGGGCATTGCACCGGGCCAGTCGGCTGTATTTTATGAAGGGAATGACCTTCTGGGTGGTGGTTTCCTGATGTAGGTATCCCCTACTGCGTGCTGACGCTGAGCTGTTAGCATGCAATTTTCATTATCAAAACGTCGTAAAACCCCGCTTTAATAATAATCCTGCATTCCAACTATTTACCTGCTCAGCCGTAAAAGCTTCCGGGCTTTTC
>Ga0207671_10003566_pt1 | contig 15409 bp, 13 predicted proteins | sample KBSC24metaG_FD_184352 | JGI IMG/M metagenome (GOLD analysis project Ga0207671, IMG submission 184352) | Corn rhizosphere microbial communities from Kellogg Biological Station, Michigan, USA - KBS C2-4 metaG (SPAdes) (version 2) | ecosystem: Host-associated > Plants > Roots > Rhizosphere > Soil... | reverse complement strand
CGGTTACTACCCAGCCCAAAAAGCCTCGCGGCTTGATCCTATTGAAGCGCTCAGGTATGAATAAATGTTATACGGCCTTTATCGCCAAACTCAGATCATCCGAAAATAAATTGAATGGAAAATTGCTGGCAAGCGTAAAATCAGTAATCGACTCACCTGTTAATTTGCCGGTCGTGGTATCGATCGACCATACTTCCTCCAATACCTTGCGCGATTGCGGCTGCATATCATTATCATCGTAATAACTGATCGTTACTTTCGGACCCTGCAGATTCAATATGTTATATCCATTATGGCCCAGGGGTATGGTAGCATCGATATATTCCCGCAAACGGTTATCATACAGAACCAGGTTGCGGTTTGCAGGATCTCCGATAGCTTCACTTTTGGGTAGTTTGGGATTTTCACCGGAATCTTTTAATTCGACAGGCATGCCGCTGTTACCAATACATCGTCCGAATACATTTGCACCATTATCCAGCTTATTAGCACCGTAAACGGAGAACCAATGCTCGTGCCCCCACAGCCAGATAACATCTCTCCCGGCAGGTAATAACGACGCAATAAATTTCGCCGGATTTGGAAATTCCTTTTCAAAAGCCGAAAAACACTGATGATGCGATAAGATAATGATACCCCTGTTATCCGCATTTAGCTTCACAATATCGGTAAGCCAGGCCTTTTGCTCGTCGGTAAGGTCAAGGTTTTCATTGGGTGTTAAACCGAGAAACCCTCTTAAAGATTGGTACCCGGTATCTAATCCAACAATTCGCCAGAAATCATTTTCAAGGCAAAAAAAGGCACCTTGCTGTACCTGTGGTTGATCACCATAACTGCCCATTTTGGGAAGCAGTTTCTTGAAAAACGCTTCCCCGCTTGAGTACATCTCGTGATTACCCATCATAGCAAAACTGCCCTTTGTGCCATATGGCCAGCTTCCCCCGTTTTCGGGGTAAAAATTGGCCATGATCTCCTTTTCATTGCCTACATAATAGGTATCGCCCAAATGTATGGTGTAATCATTAGTACCCGTTTGCGCGGCAACATGCCTTGATTCCGTGGTATCTGATGCCCAATCGCTCAGCACAGCAACAGTTGTTAATGCTTCCGGATCGTTTTGAATTTTAAATATACCGTTGTTGGCCGGATCGCTGTAAGTTGGATAGGGTTTATATCTCGAATTGCCCAAATTGGCTAAATTCTTAAAAAACCACGACCACTTATTTTCCTCCGTAAGGCCATCCATATTATAAAGCGGCTTAAAGCTTTCCGCAATCGAACTAAACTGATTAGCTGTCGAGCTCCTGGAAGTACTTACTAATTCCTTTGTATCTCTCATGATAATGTCGATATTTTAGCTAAAGTTATCTCTTAATACCCGTAATACATTGCCCGAACATATCAGCGCCGCATCATCCGGGCCAAAAGCCTCTATAATAGCCTGCCGCAATGAGTCAATAAATTTTACGTGCCGTACATCCCGTGGGATGGTTGTAAAGCCGTCGAGGTCGGTGCCAATGGCGATATTTGCCACGTCACGGGTGAGCTCTTTTATCCATTTCATGGTGTCGATCACAAAAGAAATACCCGCATCATTAACCAGGATTGTATCCTGATCCTCTTCGCCTGTTTGCCAGTAATTCATCAGGATCATCCCCAGCACACCGCCATACGACCGTATCTTTAAAACCTCTTCCATCGCCGGCAATACCCTCAGATCATCCTGGTCAAACATTTTTTCAGTCGCCATTATCCTCACGCCCGTATGAGAGAAAACAATGGGCCTAACCCTTTTACCGGCAGCCTTACGTTCATCCAGTATCTCGTACACCCTGTTGCGTGTTGCCACGGGAGAGTGCACCAGGTCGATGATGATGCCATTGTCCTGGCACCAGTTGATCACTTGTTCGCCTATGGCTGACAGGCCCACATTAAGCGAGGTCCGTTTATAACCCAGCATTTTTGCTTCCTGGGGTGGGATCCCACCTCCTGAGCCTGTCACATCATTCTGGAAAAAGTGTGATAAGGTGAGCACATTTACGCCAGCGTCCTTAAATTTCTGCAGATTATCGAGGTAATTCTGCGGGTCTCCTAAATTGCGTCCCAGGTGATGACTTCCCTCCAATCCATGTAATATGATCGTTTGATTGGCAGCAATGGCGGCATTAAATTCGGCAAGGTTAGTGGGTAGTGCTACATTAAAATTGGTAGCATTGGTAACCTGCGCGTTTAATGATTGTATGCCCTGCATCGCCTGGTCAAAACAGGCATTCCCGTCCACATCCTGCTGTAGCTTGGTCACAATATCTACATGTAACGCTTTAAGAATGTCAATAGCGAAATGTGCCAGTGGCATTTGTGTGATGCCTACTTCGGGCACATATTGAAAGGAAACGATGCATTGTACGCCGCCAATTTGCATTCCGGGCAGGTCGACATGCATGCCTCCCGGTATGAAATCAGAAGAAGGCTCATGTGCCTTGGCTATCTGCGCGTTACACAAATACACTTTAATAGAAGGATGACAATGAAGGTCGAAAATAGGTATCATGGTAAATGGTTTGAATGATAGTTTAGACAATTCGGCGCCTGTGAACAAATAATAAGACCCTGAATTTTAGCTAAATATATCGCATATCAAAATAACAGCAATAAGTATTTTCACCCATTTTGATGCGTATAATTACTTATCTTTTTGCTTATAGCTAACATTCACCTATTATCATTTAACTTTTTTTAACCAGTTCAGCCTTATTCAACTTAGTCAACTACTCACATTATTTTATATTTTTGCAGTTGATTGGAAAAATTCTTTAACATCATGTTTCCGATCACTTCCTTGATCAATGGATATATCAGTTGTAGTACCACTTTATAACGAAGTAGAATCATTACCGGAGCTAACGTCATGGATAAGCAAAGTGATGAACGAGAATAACTTCACGTACGAGATTATTTTGGTTGATGATGGCAGTACCGACGGCTCCTGGGATATGATCGGCAAATTGCAGGAAAATAATCCTTATATACGGGGCATTAAGTTCAGGCGAAATTATGGCAAATCGGCTGCGTTGAATGTTGCGTTTGGTGCCACTAAGGGCCATGTAGTGATCACGATGGATGCTGATCTGCAGGATAGCCCGGACGAGATACCACAATTGTACCGTCGAATTACCGAAGATAAATACGACCTTGTATCAGGCTGGAAGGCCAAAAGATATGATCCCATAAGCAAAACCATCCCGACCAAATTTTTTAATGCCGCTACCCGCAAAATGTCGGGCATACCCAATTTGCATGACTTTAATTGCGGCTTAAAGGCTTATCGAAGCGCTGTAGTAAAAAACATAGAGGTTTACGGCGAGATGCACCGCTATATCCCGGTGATTGCCAAGTGGGCGGGCTTCACCAAAATAGGCGAACAGATAGTAGAGCACCGGCCGCGTAAATACGGCAAAACCAAATTCGGCATGAGCCGTTTTGTTAATGGTTTTTTAGACCTTTTGTCTATATTCTTTGTCGGTAAGTTTGGCAAACGCCCGATGCACTTTTTTGGTTCGATGGGAGTTTTGAGCTTTTTTACCGGGCTGGTTATTGCCATCTGGCTGTTGTCACAGAAGCTGTATGACCTGTCGCACGGCATTAAGATCACGCGAGATGTAACCGCGCAACCCTTATTTTATATTGCCATTGTGGCGATAATAATAGGATCGCAACTGTTTTTAACCGGCTTTGTTGCCGAGCTGGTTTCCCGCAGCTCGCACGACAGGAATAACTACCAGGTTGAGGAAACGATTTAATTTGAAAATTTTATAATTTGAAAATTTGAAAATGGCCTGATTGCAGTAATTTTCAAATCTTCAAATTACCAAATTAACACATCTAACAGAATGTTTTTTTCCATCATCATCCCCCTATATAACCGGCCCCAGGAAATTAAAGAGCTGCTTGATTCGTTGACGAAACAAACCTATAAACAGTTCGAGGTATTGGTTATCGAGGATGGTTCTGTAAATGACGCGGCCGATATTGTAAAAAGCTTCTCGGATAAGCTGAATGTCCGCTATTTCACCAAACCGAACGAAGGACAAGGCTTTACACGCAACTTCGGTTTTGAGCGTGCCAACGGCGATTACTTTGTGATATTTGACTCCGATTGCCTCATCCCAGCTTATTACCTGCAAATTGTTAACGACTACCTTGGCAGCAATTGGCTGGACGCCTATGGCGGCCCGGATGATTCCCATCCTTCATTCACACCGATACAAAAGGCCATCAGCTACTCCATGACCTCCCCTTTCACTACCGGTGGTATACGCGGCAATAAGAAAGGTATCGGCCAGTTCCACCCTCGCAGTTTTAATATGGGCGTATCCCGCAAGGTTTGGGAAACAGTAGGCGGCTTTATTATAACCCGTTCAGCAGAGGATTTGGAATATAGCATACGCATACATGCCAATGGCTTTAAAATAGGGCTCATACCTGAAGCGAAGGTTTATCATAAGCGCCGTACTAACTTTTTGCAGTTTTACAAGCAGATCCATTTTTTTGGCAGGGCGAGGATCAATCTATATACATTCTTCCCGAATGAATTAAAAGCTATTCACTTTTTCCCATCTGTGTTTACTTTGGGACTGATGTTTACCATCATCACTAATATTTTCAGATGGCCTGTAATTACGCAGATTTGCGACTATTTTCTTGCAGTGCTCATTTTGTTAATATTTTTTCATGCGTGGTGGAAAAACAAATCCATAAAAGTTGCATTTTTGAGCATTATTGCTGCCTTTATACAACTGATCGCCTACGGGTTAGGATTTATGCAGGATTTTTGGAAGCGCGTAGTACTTAAAAGATCATAGCTGAGTATGTATCACCCCTTTTCCGTTGCCGAAACGATTAAAACTGCCTGGTATCTTCTAAAAAGAAATTTCGCTGTTATTTCAATATATTCTTTGCTCGGATTCATAAGTGTAGCTGCTTTGGCCTTTATCATTTATTTTATATTACCCGGCAGCAATGTAATAACCTCTGTTGGGATCGTTGTTTTGCTGATTGGTGTAAGTTTTGTGTTTTTAGGCTTTATAAAACTGCTTTTTCAACTAATCGACCGTGAATATTACGATTTCGAATTTAGCGACGTGGTACCTAAGCTAAAAATGCTCTATAGCTATCTCCTTTTATTGATCCTCGTCAGCACACTTTCAGTATTGATCACTAACGCTATCGAGGCATTGAATGAAGGCTGGAGTAAAAATGTTTTAGGTATTGTTGTCGGTACATTTTTCCAGTTTTTCTTCCTGTTCTATTTTCCTATTTGTGCTTGCTTTATAGTGGATGATGCGTCCGGGCCATTTGAATCTGTTGTACAAAGCTTACAACTCATCAGGGGTAACTTCCTTAAATATTTATTATTGTTCTTTATCATTGAAGCATTGGTATTTGTTGGGTCAGCCATGTTTTTTATAGGGATGCTCTTCGTTATTCCATTTGTCAATATTATCCTGGTTGTAGCGTACCGCAAACTCATCTACAGCCACCAGGATGTGGATGATGATTTGACCGAAACACAGTAATTATGGGTTTAAAAGCTTCATTGAGCAGGATATTTGCTGCATGGGTAAATAAAAGCCTTGATAATATTCGCCAAAATGCGCCTGCCTTGCAGCAGAAAACGTTCCTGGAACTGATCAATAAAGCTAAAAATACCTCCTTTGGCCAGGATCACAATTTCGATCAGATCAGGACCTACGAGGATTTCAAAAAACAGGTTCCCATCCGCGACTATGAAGACCTTCGCCCGTATATCGACCGGGTTACCCATGGCGATGAAAATGTATTATGGCCGGGCAAACCCGCCTATCTCGCAAAAACATCAGGCACTACATCAGGTGTAAAATATATCCCCATTACTAAGGAAAGCATGCCCGAGCATATTAAAGCTGCCCGCAACGCTTTACTGAGTTACATTCACGAAACAGGTAACAGTGATTTTGTCAACGGCAAAATGATATTCCTGCAGGGCAGCCCGGTGATGGATAAAAAAGCGGGGATATCTGTCGGAAGATTGTCGGGCATTGTCGCTAATTTGGTACCGGCTTATCTCCAGAAGAACCGATTACCAAGTTACGCGGTGAATTGTATTGAAGACTGGGAGCAAAAGGTAGATGCTATTGTGGAGGAAACCATCAATGAGGACATGACGCTTATTTCCGGCATCCCGCCCTGGTGCCAGATGTATTTCGACCGTCTTTCAGCCAAAACAGGAAAAAAGATCAAAGATATCTTCCCTAACTTTAAGCTGTTTGTATACGGAGGTGTTAATTACGAGCCTTATCGCGCCCGCATAGAAGAAAGCATTGGCTTTCCCATTGATTCCATTGAAACTTACCCCGCCTCGGAAGGTTTTATTGCTTTCCAGGATTCGCAAAAGGAAAAAGGGCTGCTGTTGCTGGTTGATTCAGGCATGTTTTATGAATTTATCCCGGCAGAGGAATATTTCAATGAAAACCCAACGCGGTTAAGTCTAGATGCTATCGAACTGGATAAAAACTACGCGCTGATACTGAACACAAATGCAGGGCTGTGGGGTTACAGTATAGGCGATACCATTAAGTTCATTGCCAAAGATCCGTACCGGATCATGGTAACGGGCCGCATTAAACATTACATATCCGCTTTTGGCGAGCATGTGATTGGCGAAGAAGTAGAGCAGGCATTGATGGGTGTTGCAAAAGAAGAAGATATCGATATTGTTGAGTTCACCGTTGCTCCACAAGTAAATCCGCCGAAAGACGAATTACCCTACCACGAATGGTTCGTTGAGTTTGGAAGAACGCCAACCGACTTAAAATCATTCGCTTTAAAAGTGGATAAGGCCTTGCAAAAGAAAAATATTTACTATTTTGACCTGATAGAAGGCAGCATCTTACAACCTTTGGTCATCCGCGATCTGAAGAAAGATGCTTTTATTGATTACATGCGCTCCCAGGGTAAATTAGGCGGCCAAAACAAAGTGCCGAGGCTGTCAAATGACAGGAAGATAGCGGATGAGTTGGAGAATTATATTGTTTAATTGATTTATTGTCAAATTGTTGTATTGTTAAAATATTTATTGTTGAATTGCTGATTGTTAAATAGAATGGAAAAGAGATTTCTCCAATTAAATGATTTGACCTCTTACGTTACGGCTTTTTCGTTTAGCAACCAGGTTTGGGATATTGTTATAAAATGGGAGTATTTTGCCAGAGATACGATTGGTAAACAATTTGTAAATGCTGCTGATTCCATTTCTGCAAATATTGCTGAGGGGTTTGGCAGATATCACAAGAAAGATAAAATTAAATTTTACTACTATAGTTTAGGATCAGTAAAAGAGTCCATAGATTGGTGCAATAAAGCAAAAATCAGAAATTTGATCTCCGAAGAAATACATCTGAAGATTAGCGAGTTACTGGAAAGATTACCCCGTGAGATACATCAATTGATCAAATTTACTAATGAAAGGTTGAAAACTTGACCAACAATAAAACAATAAAACAATCAAGCAATATCAAGAATATTGCCATTCTTGGCTCGACTGGTAGTGTAGGCACACAGGCCCTGGAGGTAGTTGGTGAAAATCCGTCGCTGTTCCGCGCTTATGTGATCACTGCGCAAAAAAACGCAGACTTGCTTATCAAACAGGCCTTACAGTTCAATCCGGCCTTTGCCATCATTTGTGATGAAAGCAAATATGCGTATGTAAAAGACGCACTTGCAGCTACAACTGTGCAGGTATTGTCCGGGATCGATGCGATAAAGGACATCGTTACCCATCCGGATATCGATATGGTGCTCACCGCAATGATGGGTTTTTCCGGATTAGAACCAACCATCAACGCCATCAAAGCCGGTAAGGATATCGCGTTAGCCAATAAAGAAACCCTGGTGGTGGCCGGTGAACTGATCACCGACCTCGCCAAACAGCACAACGTTAGCATACTTCCTGTTGATTCGGAGCACTCGGCAATTTTTCAGTGCCTTGCCGGGGAGAAAAGTGAAGCCGTCGAGAAGATCATATTAACTGCTTCAGGCGGCCCATTCAGGGGCAAAGGCCCTGAGTTTTTGGCTGGGGTTACGCGTGAAGAAGCTTTAAAACATCCCAATTGGGTGATGGGCGCCAAGATCACGATCGATTCAGCTTCGCTAATGAACAAGGGGCTTGAAGTAATTGAAGCTAGATGGTTGTTTGACCTGGATGCCGACCAGATAGATATTGTAGTGCATCCACAGTCTATTATTCATTCGATGGTACAGTTTCAGGATGGCTCTATTAAAGCACAAATGGGATTACCGGATATGAAATTGCCGATCCAGTATGCCCTTACTTATCCCGACCGGGTAAAAAACAATTTTAAGCGCTTCGATTTCACCAGCTACCCTAATCTCAGCTTTGAAAAACCTGACATAAAGACATTTCGTAATTTGGGTTTAGCATTTGAGGCGTTAAAACAGGGCGGCAACATGCCATGTATCATCAATGCGGCCAATGAAATTGCTGTGGCAGGCTTTTTGAACAATGGCATTGGTTTTTTGGCGATGAGCGACCTGATAGAGCAATGTATGCAAAAAGTTAGCTTTTATGGAAGCCCCACACTGGATGATTATTTGAATACTGACAAAGAAACACGCATCTTTGCGCAAAATTTTATAAAACAAATACCGTTAAAGACGTTTACTAATTGATATAAATTAAGGAATGAGTATAGTGATTATGGTGGGCCAGTTATTGCTGGGCCTTTCAATTTTGGTGATATTACACGAATTCGGCCACTTTATTGCAGCGCGCGCGTTTGGCATACGGGTAGAGAAATTCTATTTGTTTTTTGATGCCTGGGGCATCAGTCTTTTTAAGTTTAACTATAAGGGTGTTGAATATGGTATCGGCTGGCTTCCTTTAGGTGGTTATGTGAAGATATCCGGCATGATCGATGAATCCATGGATACCGATCAAATGGCCGGCCCGCCGCAACCCTGGGAATTTCGTTCAAAACCGGCCTGGCAGCGTTTGATCGTGATGCTGGGTGGCGTTACCGTAAACGTTATCCTTGGTATATTGATATTCTGGGTTTTAACCCTTAAATATGGCGAAACCTATACGCCTAATACCAACCTGGTGTACGGCATTGCTCCTGGTAAGATCGGCCAAAAAATAGGCCTTAAACCAGGCGACAGGATCACCGCAGTAAACGGCAAGCAGATCGTTTATTTTGATGAGCTGATCAGCTCTAAAGTATTGCTTGGCAATAGCGTGTTAACCGTAGTACGCGATGGCCAAACGTTATCCGTCCCGGTACCCGGAACTATTTTGAACGACCTTTCTGATTATGGTATCGCTGAGTTTGTAAAGCCAAGGGTAAAATTCGCACTTGATTCTATATCTCCAAACAGCGGTGCTCAAAAAGCCGGTTTGGTGCGGGGAGATAGCGTTTTGGCGGTTAACGGAACTAAAATTCTGTTCTTTGACCAAATGCAAACCTTGTTGCTGCAAAATAAAGGCAAGGAAGTACAATTAACCGTAGATCATAAAAATCAAATCAGGCAGCAGCCTGCGCAGATCAGCAAGGAAGGAACATTGGGTTTTCTACCTAAAGTAGTTTTCCCTAAAGACAAAAACATCACGTTCGGCTTCTTTGGCTCATTGCCGGTTGGTGCTACAAGGGCCTGGGGCACCTTTACCGATCAATCCAAAGCATTAAGCAAGATATTTACCGGCCAGGTAAAGGCCCGCAAAGCGATATCGAGCCCTATTGGCATCGCTGTAATGTTTGGCAGCACGATCGATTGGGTACGTTTCTGGAACCTGGTTGGCTTGCTATCGATGGTATTAGCTATGATGAACCTATTACCTATCCCGGCGCTTGACGGCGGGCATGCCGTATTCCTCATCATCGAAATGATCAAGGGAAAACCGTTAAGCGACAAGTTCCTGGAGCGGGCGCAGATCGTAGGTTTTATCATATTGATCAGCCTGATGGTATTCGCTTTTGGCAATGACATTGTAAAACAGATCATGAAGAAATAACCGGGAGTTATCCCAACAAAAAAGCTCGCTGAAATGATCAGCGAGCTTTTTTTTATAAATATTTAATTATGCTTCTGGCTCAGTAGCTGTAGTGTCTAGAACATCAAATGGTGAGCGTTCTTTTTTGAAGATTGAAGCACCGATCAAGCTAACTATAATACCTATAATTGTATCCAATATTGCCAGGAAAAAAGCACCGATGATAGGCCCTGCTGTTTTGGTTATACTAACCGCCTTATCAATTTGCTCAGCGGACATATTACCTTTCGCTTCCATTTGAGTCCGTGCATCCTCTGCGGCTTTTACCATAATTTCCGGACTTAAAAAGGCCAGGTATACATAAGTAAAAACAGCCAGCAGCAAACTTGTAAATACTGCGTACCTAAAACCGGCAGAAAAGCCCTGTCCAAAAGTCAAAAAACCTCCCAACTGATCTTTATATTCCTTTTGCGCTAATATCAGGAATATGATAAAAGGCAAATACCCCAGGTATTTTAATGGGGAATTTGGATCAGTACTAATAAATTGAATAACGTAAGTGAGTATTATCGAGGTAAAAAGATTGATAATCGCCCATTTAGTAGCGATTTTGGTTGGATTTGGTGCCAATTGTTCCATGATGATTTGTTAATAGGTTTATATAAATGATTCTAATATACTAAATACTGCCATATCAAAATCTTTATTGGGTGCATTTTTTGCAAATGCTGCCTTTTCATCAGCATCCGGTTCCGGGTTTTGGAAGAAACACATCATGGGGTAAAAGATATCTTTGATCTCTGATTCTTCATCGATCTCATCCGTTACGCGCCTTATTTCTTCTACCGGGCTTTCGATCAATATCTGGTTTTCAATTAGTGGCTCATAAATACGATGCTCATCCTGGAATTCGTCTTCGTCTACCAATAAAAACTCTTTCAGGTAGTCTTCCAAACCCGGCTCTATATCTTCATCCTCGCACTCATTCAAATAAAGCAACAGATTTAAAAGCTCCGTACCCCTATCCAATGTTTTTTCTTCGATATCTTCCCATTCCTGTGTTTCCAGGTAATCCTCTTCCAGTTTTTTTACATCGGCGCTAAAGAAATTGATCAGCAGCAGGTCGAAAAACACCTCGCGCAAAGCCTCCAGTTTAGGGGTGTCATCAAAAACCTGGTCCAGCGAGGCTACCTTGGTTAAAAAGTCGTCATCAGATGAAAAAACTTCTTCAAATTTGGGTGTTAGGGGTGTCGCGTCAAAGCCGCCGTTAGAGGTAAAAGCACGCAGGGCAGCACCAATGGCTGTTTCTATTTTTGGGTCGATCATGTTTTTCAGGATTTGTATAGCTTGTTGTTATTATAGGTTAACAAAATTAAGCCCATAAGTTTTTGCCCGATGAAAGGCGAATTATATGATTTTGACCTATTATTTGATTTTTCGTAGTCCCATTCGGCACGCTCATCAAAAATCACCAGGTTTGCTTTTTGCCCTTCAGCTATCACGGGCACCTCAACCTCCAATATCTTACGTGGATTGATCGCCATTTTTTGTACGATCGTATCAATGCTTAATCCTGCCTGCAAAGCAATCGAAAACGCGGTTTGCAAACTGATCATGCCATATTCGGCTACTTCAAATTCTACATTTTTAAACTCGACCTCGTGCGGGGTATGCTGTGATACGATAGCGTCTATCGTTCCGTCTTTCAGCCCCTTCAATAAAGCTTTCACATCTTTAGCGGTACGTAAGGGGGGTTTCACTTTATATTGACTGTCGAACCCTAATAGGGCCTCATCTGTGAGCAGCAAATGGTGTACAGCCACATCGCAGGTAACTTTAAGTCCTTTTTTCTTAGCATCCAGGATCAGCTCAACCGAGCGTTCGGTTGATATTGTGCTGAAATGTATTTTGGATTCAGTGTATTCGGCCAGGTAAAGGTCGCGGGCTATCATCAATTCCTCTGCCAATGACGGGATTCCCTTCATGCCCAACAGGGTGCTTACTTCGCCTTCATGCACTTTGGCTTTTCCGGCAATCGCAGTATCCTCCGGGTAAGAAAGCACCAGCGCATTAAATCCTTTGGTGTAGAGTAACGCCCGCTCCATCAGTCCAGCGTCCTGCACCGGGCGGTTGCCATCGGTAAAGGCCTTTGCGCCGCTTTGATACATATCATACATTTCGGCCAGGTCCTTGCCTTCGCGCTTGTAGGATATAGTACCTAATGGATAAACATCAACCAGGTTATTTTTAGCCTTGTTTACCAGGTATTCGATCTCCGCCTTTGAATGAACGGGTGGCTGTGTATTGGGCATCAAAACCAAGCCGGTAAAACCACCGGCGGCAGCAGCTTTTGTACCGGTCTGCAAATCTTCCTTGGTTTCAAGACCAAGCTCCCCGATGTTGCAGTTCAAATCGAAAAAACCGGGAGCAAGATGCTTTCCTTTCGCATCAAAAATTTCGGTATCGGCATCGATCGTTTTGGCTATCTTAACAATGATGCCTTTCTCGATCAATACATCAGCAACTTGTTGAAAAAAAGGTGAACCGGGGTCAGATATGGTTGCAGATTTGATAAGCAAATTCATTAGCGCTGCTTTAAGGATGGAATGGTTTTGATCTACACTGAAGCCGAAAGCTGCTGTTTACCAGGTTTATAATACCGGATAAGCAATATTTCGGCTGCCAGGAAAATCAATGCCAAAATTATACAAAGTTTCCATAATTGCAGGCCAAAATTTAAATCGGATACTTCGCCCTTTATCGACCCTGATCCGGGCTGCAAAACATTGCCTGCCTGCGGGAAAACCTGCTTCAACTGGTTGGCATCCAGGTAGCTCATATCCGACTCCTTGCGGTTATCATTAAACGCTAAAATAGATAAGGTACTGTCCTGCTTTTTTAATTCGTAATTACCGGCTTCCTGCAATTGATCTGAAACATATAATAGCGTGCTTCCCTCCTGCTGCCGAACATCGGGAATTACGGCTTGTGTGCCTTTCACCAGTTTTAATATTTGTTTTTCACTGTTTTGTACCGGGGGAGTTTCGATGCTTTCTTCCTCTCCTAAGGTATAAAACAATGGCTGGTCGTGCCCACTCAGCAAGGCGATGCGGAACATAATAGGAACCAGCAGCGCATGACGCGGCAGGTTACTGAAATCATCGCTCAGCGCCAAAGCCGAAACATATACTTTTCCCTTACCGCTTTGATATGCCGACCAGATGGTTTGCTTTCCGGGCAGTTCCATCAGGCTTTCTCCACCCCTTGCTGAATTAAGCTGGTAGTATTTTTTTACCGAAGGCAAATCAGGATTTTGAGGATATGATTCGAAAATATTTTTGAATACCGGATTTTGCAGGTTGATGGCAGATACTTTGGTATTTTCAGTATTTAATTTTTCGGGAAAAGCCGCATTCATCGGCTGCAAAAAGGCGCGGTAATTCGTTAGATCGGCGTCAACTGACGGGAAAACCGCCAACGTTCCGCCTTTGGCTACGTATGTTTTTAATTGCTGTGCCAACCCTGTCGAAACTGCTTTTATATCACTCAGAACAATCAGCGGGTAGGTATCCAGTGCAGCGTAATCCACATTGCCATCGGTTGTCCTTTTAGCCGAAAAAAATGGATCGGTATCAAAAACTGCCTTTAGGAAGGGATTGACTGTTCCGCCATCGATCAGCAAAACGGGCATTTGCCGGCTCACATTAAAAGTAAAATAAAACTGGTTATCAAACGTTACCGGGTTATCCTGTAACTGGATCTCACCACGCTGCCAGCCATCTTTCAAGCCCGAAAAATTAAGCGTATCCGTTTGTACCGAACGCGGATTGATAGTAAAACTTCCCAATGCTTTCTGAGCACTGTTAATCATCAATTTAAGCGGTATCCTTTCAGCTTTTTCGCCAGCATAATTGTGCAGCTTAACCACCAGCTTTTCACTTTCTCCGGGACGATGCACCGCAGTTAGCAGCCAAACAGAATCGACCGCCACATTGGGCAGCTCGCTTGCCTTAAGCTGAACCAGGTTATAGTGAATGGTGCTATCGGTTTTGAGCGCCTTGCCATCACCAATATTTTTCTGGAAATCTGATATGATATAAGCCGACCGCAAAGAACCGTGCTGTGTATTTAATATACTTTGCTGCCTGCCGGTGATCTGCTCCAAATCCCGGCTTTGCGGACTGATCTTTACGGCATCAACGGCATCGTTAAATTCATCGCGGCTTAAGAGGCGCTGGTGTTTACCTTCAAAATCCTGTGTAAGCAGTTGAAACCGGTCATTAATGCTGTATGCTGATGCGATCTCTTTTGCACGGCGCTTGGCTTCATCCAGCAAAGTTCCCTCTTTATTCAGGGTTTGCATCGAGTAAGAATTGTCCACGAAGATACTCACGGCCTGTTGCTTGCCTGCATTGACCGCATTTTTACCGGGAATAAAAGGTCGAGCGAATGCGAATACCAAAAATGCCAGCGCCAATAGCCGTGAAGCTAAAATCAGTCGTTCCTTTAAATTTCTTCGTGATGCCTGCTGCTCTTGTATCTCCTTTAAAAATTGAACATTGCTGAAAAACACTTTCTGATACCTGCGGAAATTGAATAGGTGGATAATAACGGGTATGGCCAGCGAAAGTAATGCAAAAAGAAAAGCGGGATATAGAAAATGCATGTATTGTTGTCGGAACCGGAATTAAGCGAATTTATAGAATTTTTTGAATTCTGCTCATGCTTAAATTCTGTGAATTGTGGTTCTGACAAACAAACGCCCTGTTTAATTTATTATTTCATAAATCACATCTATGAAATGGCATATTGGTTGCTCGGGTTTTCATTATAAAGACTGGAAAATTAAATTCTACCCTGAAGGGCTGCCGCAAAAAAAGTGGTTTGATTATTACTGTGAGCATTTTGATACGCTGGAACTGAATGTGACCTTTTACCGTTTTCCGCAGCTATCATTCCTGCAAAACTGGTATCAGAAAGCGCCGGAGCATTTTCGTTTTTCGGTAAAAGCGCCGAAGGCCATTACCCATTTCAAGCAATTTCATGATTCAGCGCGAATGATCGGCGACTTTTATGAAACGATCAATAATGGCTTGCAGGAAAAACTCGGCCCGGTGCTGTTCCAGTTGCCGCCGCGATTTAGTTATGATGAAGAACGATTGGAGCGAATCATCAAAAATCTTAATCCCTCATTTAACAATGTAGTTGAATTTCGGCATGAGACTTGGTGGAGGGAAGATGTTTACAAAACGCTTGCTGAACACAAAATCACTTTTTGCGGGCAAAGTCACCCTTTGTTGCCGGATAATGTAATAGAAAATACTCCCTCTGTCTATTATCGCTTTCACGGTGTGCCTGATTTAT
>Ga0207671_10003557_pt1 | contig 15440 bp, 13 predicted proteins | sample KBSC24metaG_FD_184352 | JGI IMG/M metagenome (GOLD analysis project Ga0207671, IMG submission 184352) | Corn rhizosphere microbial communities from Kellogg Biological Station, Michigan, USA - KBS C2-4 metaG (SPAdes) (version 2) | ecosystem: Host-associated > Plants > Roots > Rhizosphere > Soil... | reverse complement strand
CGCCGCGGGCCTCGACGATAGCCTGCAGGTCGAGGATGCGCGCGTCGAAGGAGTCGAGTCGGTTGTGCGCGGTGACGGCGAACGCAGGCACGCCGGCCTGACGCGCGCGCGTGGCGATCTCGAACGCGACGCTGCCTGCGAGCGTGTCCTCGTGCAGCCGGCGCTCGCACACGATCAGCGCGCGCGAGCTGCGCATGCGTGCGTCGAAGCCAAGCGAGTCGAGCAGCTCGCGCACGGCGGCGGCGGCCGATCCGGGGGAGTCGATCGGGCACAGCTCCGTCGCCCATCCGCCGTCCTGCAGCCCGCGCGCCACGGCCGCGGCGACGCGGCGGGCGCTGAGACGCCCGTCGAAGGCGCCGGATGCGACGAGCAGCGTTCGCGCGAGCACGATCGGGCATCCTTCCAGCAATGGCTGCGAAGAAGGCCGAGCCCGCCACGATCGACGTCTGCGGCCGAGAGCTGCGCCTGAGCAACCCCGGCAAGCTCTTCTTCCCGGAGCGCAAGTTGACCAAGCTGGACCTGGCCAACTACTACGTCGAGTGCGCCGAGGCGGTCGTGTGCGGCCTGCGCGACCGGCCGACGGTGATGAAGCGCTGGGTGGACGGCGTGCAGGGGGAGCCGTTCTTTCAGAAGCGCGTGCCCGACAGCGCGCCGGAGTGGCTGCAGACGGCGACGGTCACGTTTCCCAGCGGCCGCCACGCACGCGAGCTCGTGCCCAACGACGCGGCGCACCTGGTGTGGGGCGTCAACCTCGGCGTGATCGACTGGAACCCGTGGCCGGTGCGCCGCGCCGACCTCGACCACCCCGACGAGCTGCGCATCGACCTCGACCCCTGCCCGGACGTGCCCTTCTCGGAGGTGCGCGAGGTCGCGCTTGGCGTGCGCGAGGTGCTGGACGAGCACGGCCTGCTCGGCTTCCCCAAGACGTCGGGCTCGCGCGGCATCCACGTCTACGTGCGCCTGGCGGGCGGGCACGACTTCCTGCAGGTCCGCACGGCGGCGCTTGCGCTTGCGCGCGAGGTCGAGCGGCGCATGCCCAAACGCGCGACCAGCCGCTGGTGGAAGGAGGAACGCGAAGGCGTGTTCATCGACTACAACCAGAACGCGCGCGACCGCACGATCGCCTCGGCCTACTCCGTGCGCGCGGTGCCAGACGCGCGCGTGTCCTGTCCGGTCGCCTGGGAGGAGGTGCCCGACGTCGAGCCGGCGGAGCTGCACCTGCGGAGCGTGCCGGCGCGCCTGCGCGAGCGCGGCGACCCCTCGGCGCAGATCGACGACCATGCCGGCCGGCTGGACTCGCTGCTGGAGCTGGCCGCGCGCGACGAGCGCGAGGGGCTGGGCGACGCGCCCTGGCCGCCGCACTTTCGCAAGCAGAAGGGCGAGCCCAAGCGCGTGCAGCCGAGCCGCGCGCGAAAGCCCGACGGCGACGCCGCGCCCAAACGCGCACGTCCGGCCGCCGCCAAGCGCGGACGTGGGGCGGAGGGCTCGTGACGCTGGCGCTGGGTACGGCCGCAGCCGAGCGCGGGCCCCGGCGGGAGGGCTCGTGACGCTGGCGCTGAAGCCGCCGCTGAAGCCGCAGCTTGCGCTCTCGCGCAAGGAGCTGCCGGACGGCGAGCAGTACGTCTACGAGGTCAAGCTCGATGGCTTTCGCTGCCTGGCCTTCGTCGACGGCGACGACGTCTTCTTGCAGTCGCGAAACGGCAAGACGCTCGGGCGCTACTTTCCCGAGCTCGCGCTGCCGGCCGGCCGCTACGTGCTCGACGGCGAGATCGTCGTGCGCGACGGCGACGGCCGCGAGGACTTCGACGCGCTCGGCCAGCGCATCCATCCGGCCGTCTCGCGCATCGAGCGCCTGGCGGGCGAGACGCCGGCGGTGTACGTCGCCTTCGACCTGCTCGCGCGCGAGGACCGCTCGCTGCTGGACGTGCCGTTCTCAGAGCGCCGCGCCGAGCTCGAGCGCCTGCTCGCCGGCGCTGCCTTCGCGACGGCTCCGGTCGAGCTCATGCAGACCGCCGAGACGGCGCAGGGAGCCCAGCGGTGGCTGGAGAGCGCCGAGGGCGCGATCGCCAAGGAGCGCGCTGCGCCCTACAGGCCCGGCGAGCGCAAGGGCATGGTCAAGGTCAAGCGCGTGCGCACGATCGACTGCGTGATCGTCGGCTGGCGCCCGGGCAAGGCGCAGGGGACGGTCGGCGCGCTGATCCTCGGGCTCTACGAGCAGGACGAGCTGCGCGTCGTGGGGCACTGCTCTGGCCTGTCCGCGGCCGAGAAGCGCCGCCTGCCCGGCTTTCTGGCCGACTACGAGTCCGGCGAGCGCGGCTCTGCCGATCCCAGTCGCTGGAGCGCCGGAAAGGACCTGGAGTGGGTCGGCCTGCGCCCCGAGCTGGTCGTGGAGATCGACTTCGACCACGTGTCCGCCGGACGCATCCGCCACGGCGCCAAGCTGCGTCGCTGGCGCGAGGACAAGAGCCCTCGCGACTGCACGCTCGATCAGCTGTACTCCTGAGCGCCCCGCCGCGACCGCGCGGGGCCGCGCCGGCGGCGAGGATGCCCGTCGCCGGGCGTGGTCTAGGATCACCTGCATGAGCAGCGACACTGCGACCGTCGCCGAGGAGGAGTACCTGCAGAGCCTCTTCTGGCTGCACGAGGCCGGGTTGCCGATGACCGGCGCGAACATCGCGCGAGCCATGCAGCTCTCGCCGCCGACCGTTCACGAGATGGTCGGGCGCCTGGAGCGCGACGGCTACATCACGCGCGACAAGGACCGCACGATCGCCTTCACCGACTCCGGTGTCGAGCACGCCGAGCAGATCGTCCGCCGCCACCGTCTGATCGAGCGCTTCCTGACCGATGTGCTCGGCGTGCCGTGGGACGAGGTGCACGAGGAGGCCGAGCGCCTGGAGCACGCCATGTCGCCCGTGCTGGAGGAGCGCATGCTGGCGGCGATCGGCGACGCCAAGACCTGTCCGCACGGTCACCCGATCGTGGCCGGCGCGCGCCTGTCGGGCGTGCCGCTGGCCGACGTGGAGGTCGGCGCCAGCGTGCGCATCCTGCGCTTCGAGAACGAGGCCGAGGACCTGCTGCACTACCTCAAGGCCTCGGGCCTCGAGCCGGGGCTTGACGGGGAGCTCGTCCAGCGCGACGACGAGCAGGTCGTCGTGCAGGCCGCCGACGGCAGCGCCTGCTCGATCACCCCCAGCGTCGCCGAGACCGTCTCGGTGATCGCCGACCCCTCGCCGCCCGAGCGCACGGCGCTGCCGGATCAGCTCGTCCTAGGCCAGCGCTACGGCCGCTGACTGACGCGAGAGCCGGCGCGATACTGCGTCCTCGATCGCTCGCCTGCTGGCCGATCGGCGATCGCATCTGATCGTCGATCGGTAGGCCACGCTCCCTGCGTCCTTGTCTCGCTTGGCTCTCGCGCCAGTCACGCACAGAGCAATGGCCACGAATGCTCTAGAGCGAGCGGTAGGCCGCCGCGAGGCGGGTTACGCCCTCGTCGATCTGCTGCTCGGTGACGCCCGAGAAGGCCAGGCGCAGCGTGTTCTCGCCGCCCTCCAGCAGGAAGTCGGTGCCCTTGACGAACGACACGCCCAGTTCGGCGGCCGCGTCGAACAGCCGCGCCACGTCGGTGCCCGGCGGCAGCGTGACCCACATGAAGTAGCCGCCATCCGGCATCACGAACTCGGCCTCGGGCAGCTCGCGCCGCAGCGCCTGCGACAGCGTCAGCGCGCGCTTTGCCAGCGCCGTGCGCACGGTCTCTATCGAGCGCTCGATCGCGCCCGACGCGCAGAACTCGTAGACGATCGACTGCGCGACCATGTTCGGCGAGATGTACGTGTTCGTCGCCAGCCGCGCGATTGCCGCGATCAGGTCCGGCGGTCCGACCAGGTAACCCACGCGGATGCCCGGGCAGACCGTCTTCGAGAACGACGACGCGTAGACCACGCGCCCGGGGTTCATCGACAGCATCGTCGGCATCGACTCGCCGCTGAAGCGCAGCGCCACGTAGGGGTCGTCCTCGAACACCAGGAAGTCGTGCTCGATGGCCAGCGCCAGCAGCGCTTCGCGCTTGGGCAGCGACAGCGTGTAGCCGGCGGGGTTCTGGAAGTTGGGGATGATGTGCGCCAGCTTCGGGCGCACCTTGCGCGAGCTCAGCAGTCGCGACAGCGCCTGCGTGTCCACGCCGTCGGGCTGCAGCTCGACGGCGTGCAGCGTCGCGCCGCGCTCGCGCAGCGACAGCAGCGTACGGTCGTAGGAGGGCCGCTCCACGACCACGTCGTCGCCCGGGCGGACCAGGTGTTCGAACAGGAACGCGTCGGCCTGCATCGAGCCGTTGGTCACGAGCACGCGCTCGGGCTCGACGCCGTGGCGATCGGCGATCCAGGCGCGCAGGCGCGGGTATCCGATCGAGGTCCCGTACGCCGTCGTCCCGCCCGGGTCGCTGTCGAAGGCGCGCCCGGCGGCGTCGCGCAGGCCCTGCACGTCGACTATGTCCAGCGAGGGCGCGCCGCGCGCGAAGGAGATCGTCGGTCCGGTCGGGGTCGGCACGGTCGCGTAGGTTATGCGTCCGAGCAGCTCGTCGTAGTCGTGGGTCAGCTCACGCGCCGTGCGCTCCAGGCGATCGCGAAAGCGCAGCAGCTCACCGGCGGTGGGCGCCCTGTCCGCCGGCGGCGGCGGCCTGCGCGGCGGTTGCCTGGCCGGCTCCTCGAGCGGCGGCGCGATCACGGACGTAGCGGCGGGCTGCGCCGGCGAGACGTCCGTCGCTCGGCTACCGCCTGGAGCCGCGATACGGCCCGCGTCTGTGGCTGGCCCGCTCGTGGGCGCCGTGGCCGTCGCCGTCGTTCCCAGGGCGCGCTCGCGATCGAGCGCCTCGTCGATCAGCCTGCCCGAGCCGACGCGCGCGGCGAACGTGGGCACGTCGCCGGCTGCGCTCTGCTGCCCGCCGCTGCCGCCGCCGCTGCTGCTGCTGCTGCTGCTGGCGCCGCTGCCGCTGCCGCTGCCGCCGGTGTCGGCGGTGGCGGTGTCGGCGGTGGCGGTGGCGGTGTCGGTGGCGCCGACGCCGGTTGCGGCGCCGGTGTCGCTCTCGCCCATCGCGCCGAGCACGCGTTCGAGCTCGCGCAGCTTGCGCTCCAGCTCACCAAGCGTGTTCGCGATCTCCTTATCCACGAGCGCCAAGCCTAGCGGGCGCGACCTCGCGCGACCAGCGGCCGCGTGGCGCTGCGCTCAGGCGCCGACGGACGCGCCGCCGAGGACCTCGACGGCGATCGCCGCGGCCTCGGTCGGAGTGCGGCCCACGCGCACGCCCTTGGCTTCCAGCGCCTGCGCCTTCGCCGCCGCCGTGCCCGACGAGCCGGACACGATCGCTCCGGCATGGCCCATCTGCTTGCCGGCCGGCGCCGTGAAGCCGGCGATGTAGGCGACGACCGGCTTTGACATGTTCTCGGCGATGTACTCCGCGGCCTCCTCCTCGGCCGAGCCGCCGATCTCGCCCGACAGCACGACCAGCTCGGTGTCGTCGTCGGCCTGAAACAGCTCCAGCACGTCCACGAACGACGAGCCGGGCACGGGGTCGCCGCCGATGCCGACGATCGAGCTGCAGCCGAAGCCGGCGCGCGCGATCTCGTTGCCGATCTGGTAGGTCAACGTGCCCGAGCGCGACACCACGCCGACGTTGCCCTGCTCGAAGAACGACGCCGGGATGATGCCCACGTTGGCCTTGCCCGGCGAAAGGATGCCCGGGCAGTTGGGCCCGATCAGACGCGTGCCCGGGTGGTCGCGCTCGAGCGTGTTGTACACGCGCAACTCGTCGTGTGCGGGGATGCCCTCGGTGATCGCGATCACCAGCTCGACGCCGGCGCCGGCCGCTTCCAGGATCGCGTCCGCGGCGAAGCGCGGCGGCACGAAGATCATCGCCGTGTTCGGCTGCGCCTCGGACATCGCGTCGGCCCAGCTGTCGAACACGGGAATGCCCTCGACGTCCTGGCCGCCCTTGCCGGGCGTAACGCCGCCGACGACGTTCGTGCCGTACCTGCGGTTGTTGAGCGTGTGAAAGCTGCCCTCGCGGCCGGTGATGCCGGCCACGCACAGGCGCGTGCCCTCGTCGACCAGAACCGACATCAGGCCGGCGCCCCGACGGGCTGGCCCGCGGCCAGCGCGACGACCATCTCGGCCGCCTCGTTCATCGTCTTGGCGGAGTGCACGTTGGGCAGCGCCGCCTCGCTGAGCAGGCGCCTTCCCTCGACGTCGTTGGTGCCGTCCAGGCGCACGACGAACGGCACCGAAGGCTTGATCTCGCCGAACGCCGCGATCAGGCCGAGCGCGACCTCGTCGCAGCGCGTGATGCCGGCGAAGATGTTCACGAGCACGGCCTTGACGGCCTCGTTGGCGAGGATCAGGTCGACCGCCTGCTTGATCGTCTCCGCGTTGGAGCCGCCGCCGGCGTCCAGGAAGTTCGCCGGCTCGCCGCCCGCGCCAGCCACGACGTCGAGCGTCGACATGACCAGCCCGGCGCCATTGCCGAGGATGCCGATGTCGCCGTCGAGCTTGACGAACTGCAGGCCCTCCTCCTTGGCGCGGCGTTCCAGCGGGTCTTCGTTCTCCTTGTCCGACAGCGACTGGTTCTCCGGGTGGCGATACAGCGCATTGCCGTCCAGCGAGACCTTCGAGTCCAGCGCCTTGACTTCGCGCTCCGGCGTGACGATCAGCGGGTTGATCTCCGCCAGCGTCGCGTCCTCCGCCAGCCACACCTCATACAGCGCCACCAGCGCGTCGGCGACGCCGTCGACGACGTCCGCGTCGGCGCCGCCGTCGCGGGCGATCTGCGCGCCCTCCTCGTGCGACAGGCCCTTCAGCGCGTCGACGTGGTGGCGAATCAGCTTCTCCGGCGTGCGCTCGGCGACCTCTTCGATGTCCACGCCGCCCTCCACGCTGAACATCACCAGAGGCTGCTTGGCCGAGCGATCGAGCAGGACCGACGCGTAGTACTCCGAGGCGATGTCCGACGCGTGCTCGATCCACACCGTGCGCACGGTGTGGCCCTTGATGTCCATGCCGAGGATGTTCGCGGCGTGCTCGCGCGCCTCGCTCTCGTTGGCCGCGAGCTTGACGCCGCCGGCCTTGCCGCGACCGCCGATCAACACCTGCGCCTTGACGACGACCGGGTAGCCGACCTCGTCGGCGGCCACCAGCGCGTCCTCCACGGAGGTCACCGCCTTGCCCGAAGAAACCTTCAATCCGTGCCGGGCGAACAGCTGCTTGCCTTGGTACTCCAACAGATCCATCGCGGCGCGGGACTCTAACGCAAAGCAGGGTAACCGCGCTCGACTGCCCAAGCGAGGCATAATGCCCGCCCGATGCCCATCCCCAAAAACGTCACGTTCGTCACATTCGATGTCTACGGCACCTTGATCGACTGGGAGACCGGGATCTACGAAGCATTCGCCAAAGAGGCCCAACGCGACGAATTCGAGATCGACCGCAGCCAGCTGATCCCGCTGTTCCACGAGATCTCCCGCGAAATCGAGGGCGGCTCATACGAGCTCTACGCCGAGGTGCTGAGGCGCACGGCGATCGAGATCGCCAAACGCCTGGAGTGGCCGCTGGAGCCCTCGCGCTCGGGCTTCCTGCCCGATTCCGTGCAGCGCTGGAAGCCCTTCAGGGAGACCAACACGCAGCTGCAGAAGCTCGCCAAGAAATACAAACTCGGGCTGCTGTCGAACATCGACGACAAGCTGCTCGGGCAGACCCGCCGCCACATCCCCACCGACTTCGACCTCGTCGTCACCGCCCAGCAGGTCCGCTCCTACAAGCCCGAACCGGCCCACTTCACCGAGTGCGCTCGGCGCGTCGGCGGCAAGCGCGGCTGGGTCCACGTGGCCGCCAGCCACTACCACGACGTCGCGCCCTGCGTCAAAGCTCGCGTGCCCGTCATCTGGGTCAATCGCGCCAAGGAGACGCTCGACTCCTCCCAGAAGAAACCCACCGCCGAAGTGGCCAACCTCAAAGAGGCCGCCAAGCTGCTCGGCGTCTCCTAGAGGCAGCTCGCCGGTGCGGGCCGTCTCGCTGCATCGCGACGTCATCGTCGTCACCAGCCAGCTGTTTCAGGCGCACTGCACGATCGTGCGCGCTCCCGGCGCGGCGCAGGCCGGCGACGGTGAGCAGGCCGGGACGGGCCAGGCGCCCTCGGCCGAGGCGTTTGCGATCGACTCGCCCGTGTTGCCCGAAGAGCTCGAGCTGCTCTCCACGCTCGTCGGCCAGGCGGGCTTTCCCGTCCCGCGCGGGCTGCTCGCGACGCACGCCGACTGGGACCACCTGCTCGGCCCGCTGGCGTTCGCCGACGCGACGCTCGGATGCGCCGAGAGCAGCGCCGCGCGCCTGCACGCGCAGCCGGGCGCCGCGCAGCGCGAGCTGCGGCGCTTCGACGAAGAGCTGCACATCGAGCGCCCGCGCTCGCTGTCGCTGGGCTCGCTGCAGGCGCTGGCCGTGCCCGGTCGCTGCGACATCGGCGACGCCGAGCTGGAGCTGCACCCCGCCACCGGCCACACCGCAGACGGCATGGCCGTGTGGATCTCCTGGGCGCGCGTGCTCGTCGCCGGCGACTACCTCTCGCCGGTCGAGCTGCCGATGCTCGGCGAGACGGAAGGCGGCAACATGCTCGATGCGTATCTGGCGACGCTGGAGCGTCTGCGACCGCTCGTGCGCGCCGCCGAGCATGTCGTGCCCGGCCACGGGCCGGTCATCGACGGGCCTGGCGCGCTGCGCGTGCTCGACGAGGACGCCGCCTACCTGCGCGACCTGAGCGTGCGCGGCGCCGAGGCCGAGCTGCCGCGAGGCCGCCGCTCGCAGGTCCAGCGCGAGCTGCACGCGCAGAACACCGAGCGCGTCTAGTGGCTGTCGGGCGGGGCGCAGCGTGACTGGGCCGGCGGGTCGCCGGGTCGCCGCGCGGGGGCGCAGCGTGACTGGGCCCCGCGGGTCGCCGGGTCGCAACGTAGCCGGGCCGCCCGCCCGTGGGGCCGCGGCTTCAGCGGATTGCGCTCAGCTCTTGGCGGCGTCGTTGCGACGCACGTACCAGCCGACAGTCATCTCCGCGACGAGCGTGCCGTCGGCGTCGGTCATCTTCACGTGCACCCGGAAGCGCACGCGCCCGTCAGCGTCGAGCTGGGCGAGCAGCGCGTCGCGGTCCTCCGTGAAGCGCGCCGTCGCGGTGATCTCGCCCTTGGCCAGCGCGCGGTAGCTGATCTGCGCCGACTCGGCCAGCGGCGTGATCTCGCTCATGATCGCCATGAACGCACCCACGAACGCCGCGCCCGATGCCGCCTCGCCGGCTGCGAACAGGGCGCCCGCGTGCTGTGAGCCGACGTGGTTATGCAGGTGGCCGGCGTCGGGCAGAAGCACGACGCCGCTGTCGGGCCCGACCTCGACGGTCCGCAGGCCGAGATGCACGTTGAAGGGGATCGCCTGGCTCAGCCCCGCCGCGACCGCCTCATAGTCGACGGCCGCCATCTCAGCCCTCGCCCTCGGCGGCGCTCGTGATCGTCGCGATCGGCGCGCCCTCCTGGATCGGCTGGCCCTCGGCGATCGGCAGCTCGGCGATCGTGCCCGCCTTGTGCGCCGTGATCTCGTTCTCCATCTTCATCGCCTCGATGATGCACAGCAGCTGGCCCTCCTGCACGGTGTCGCCCTGCTTGACGAGCACCTTCCACATGTTTCCCTGCAGCGGCGAGGGCAGCACGTCGGCGCCGCCGCCCGAGCCCGACGACTTGCGCTGCGTGCGCTTTGGCGCCTTCGCGCCCGCCGGCGTCGCGCCGTTGCTCGCCGCCGCGCCGCCACCGCCGGCAAACGGCGGCCCGACGACGCGCACGTCAAAGCGCTTGCCCGACACCTCCACCGCGTAGGTCTGCTCGACCTGCTCGGCCGCGTCGCCACCGTCGGCCGGGACGGCCGGGGGTGCGTCGAAGGCCAGCGTCTTCAGCCACTTCTTGTCCTCCAGCAGGTCGCGGCAGGTCTCGCCCTTGGCCCACTGCTCGGTCGACAGCAGCGCCTGGTGGAAGGGGATCAGCGTCTTCAGGCCCTCGATCTCGTATTCGCCCAGCGCGCGCAGCATCCGCTGCGTGGCCTGCTCGCGGTCGGAGTCCCAGACGATCAGCTTGGCCACCATCGGGTCGTACATCGGCGAGACTTCGCCGCCTTCTTCGACGCCCGAGTCCACGCGCACGCCGGGGCCGCGCGGCTCGAGGTAGCGGCCGATCTTGCCCGGCGCGGGGGCGAAGTTCTTCGAGGCGTCCTCGGCGTTGATGCGGCACTCGATCGCGTGCCCGCGCAGCTCGACGTCGGCCTGGGCGTAGGAGAGCTCCTCGCCGGCCGCTGCGCGGATGCCCTCCTTGACGATGTCGATCCCGGTCGTCATCTCGGTCACGCAGTGCTCGACCTGCACGCGCGTGTTCATCTCCAGGAAGAAGTACTCGGGCTCCGCATCCTCGCCGGCATGCGTCGAGAACAGCCCCTCGATCGTGCCGGCGCCGACGTAGTCCACGGCCTTGGCCGCCTCCACGCCAATCTGGCCGATCCGCTCGCGGATCTCGGGCGTGACGACCCACTCGGGCGCCGGCGACTCCTCGATCACCTTCTGGTGGCGGCGCTGGATCGAGCAGTCGCGCTCGCCGAGGTGGATCACGTTGCCGTGGCGGTCGGCCAGCACCTGCACCTCGACATGGCGGGGGTCGTGCAGGTAGCGCTCGAGGTAGACCGTGCCGTCGGAGAAGAACTTCTCGCCTTCGCGGCTGGAGCCCTCGAAGGCGCCCTCGAGCTCGTCCTCGGAGAGCGCCACGCGAAAGCCCTTGCCGCCGCCGCCGCCGGCAGCCTTGACGGCCACGGGGAAGCCGATCTCATCCTTCGCGATGCGCAGCGCGTCGGCGACCGTCGCGACGGGCTCGGTCGTGCCGGGCACGATCGGCACGCCGGCCGCCTGCATCAGCTCGCGCGCGCGGGTCTTCGAGCCCATCGCCTCGATCGCGCTCGCCGGCGGGCCGATGAAGACGACGCCGGCGTCCTCGCAGGCCTGCGCGAACGGCGCGTTCTCGGCGAGGAAGCCGTATCCCGGGTGGACCGCCTCGGCGCCGGCGCGCTTGGCCACGTCGAGGATCTTCTCGACGCTCAGGTAGTTCTCCGAGGCCGGGCCCTCGCCGAGGTTGTAGGCCTCGTCGGCGCGCTTGACGTGCACCACGTCGCGGTCGAGCTCGGAGTAGACGGCGACGCTCGCGATCCCCAGCTCCTGCAGGGCGCGCGCGATGCGGACGGCGATCTCCCCGCGGTTGGCGATCAGGACCTTGCTGAACATCGGCCGCGGAAGCTTAGCGTTCCCCCGCCGCCCGGCTGGCGGCCGGGCGGTCGGCGGCGGCTGCGATCAGCCGTCCGGCGCGGCGATCAGGCCGGCGCCGACCGTCTCGTTGCTGGACTCGTCGATCAGGATGAAGCTGCCCGTGCGGCGGTTGCTCGTGTACGCGTCGAATGCCAGCGGCACGTTCGTGCGCAGGTGCACGCGGCCGATGTCGTTCAGCGCCAGCTCGTCGGCCGGCTGCGAGCGCCGCAGCGTGTGCACGTCCACCAGGTCCTCGATGCGGTCGACGATCGCCGTCGCGCTGCGCGACGTGTGCTTCAGCGCGTAGCGCCCGCCCGCACGCAGCGGCTTGTCGGTCATCCAGCAGACGTCCGCAGCCAGCTCGCGCGCGACGGTCGCCGCCTCGTCTGGGCGGCAGATCAGCTCGCCGCGCGAGATGTCCAGCTCGTCCTCCAGGCGCAGCGTCAGCGACATCGGCGCCAGCGCCTCGTCCAGCTCGCCGTCGTAGGTGTCGATCGCCGCGATCCGCGTGCGCCCGCCGCTGGGCAGCACCGCCACCTCGTCGCCGCGGCGCAGCGCGCCGCTGGCCAGCTGTCCGGCGTAGCCGCGGTAGTCGGCGTCGGCCGCGCCCGCGCCCGCGTCGCGATCGACGCCGACCGAGATGCCCGCTCCGGGACGGATCACCCACTGCACCGGAAAGCGCGCCGGGCGGTCGAAGGGGTGGTCGTAGGCGACCTCCACCTGCTCCAGCAGCTCCAGCAGCGCCGGGCCGTCGTACCAGGCCATCGTCCGCGAGCGCTCGACCACGTTGTCGCCGTTCAGCGCCGAGATCGGGATGTAGGAGATGGCCGCCGCCTGCCCCGCCGAGTCGGCGCCCACGCCGTCCGGCGCGCGCCTGCCGGTGATCGCGCCCAGGCCCGCCGCGAAGTCCGCGAACTCCGCCACCAGCTCGTCAAAGCGCGCCTGGGAGTGCTCGACCAGGTCCATCTTGTTGATCGCCACGACCATCCGCGGGATGCCCAGCAGCGCGCTGATGAACGCGTGGCGCTTGGACTGCTCGGTCACGCCGCGGCGAGCGTCCACCAGCACCACGGCCAGATCGGCCGTCGACGCGCCCGTGACCATGTTGCGCGTGTACTGGCGGTGGCCCGGGCAGTCCGCGATGATGAAGCGGCGCACCGGCGTCGCGAAGTAGCGGTAGGCGACGTCGATCGTGATGCCCTGCTCGCGCTCGGCGCGCAGCCCATCCGTCAGCAGCGCCAGGTCCAGCACACCCTCGCCGCCGCGGCGCTCGCTAGCCGCAGCCACGTGTTCGAGCTGGTCCTCGAACACCTGCTTGGAGTCGAACAGCAGCCGGCCGATCAGCGTGCTCTTGCCGTCGTCAACAGCCCCCGCCGTCGTGAAGCGCAGCAGGTCGAGAGTCACTGCGCGACCGGTGCGCGCGACGCACGCATATCCGCGCGAAGCGCGACCATCAAAAGTATCCGGCCTTCTTGCGGTCCTCCATCGCCGCCTCCGAAACGCGGTCGTCCGCGCGCGTCTCGCCGCGCTCGGTGATGCGCGTCGCGGCGATCTCCACGACGACCTCCTCCAGCGTGCTCGCCTGCGAGAGCACGCCGCCCGTGCAGCTCATGTCGCCCACCGTGCGGTAGCGCACCGTCTCCGAGAACACCTCCTCGCCGTCGATCAGCTCCGTGCCCTCGCGCCACGCGTACAGCATGCCGTCGCGCCTGAACACGTCGCGAACGTGCGAGAAGTAGATCGACGGCACCTCCAGGCCCTCCGAGTCGATGTACTCCCAAACGTCCAGCTCCGTCCAGTTGGAGATCGGGAACACGCGTACGTTCTCGCCCTTGCGAATGCGCCCGTTGTACAGGTTCCACAACTCCGGACGCTGGTTCTTGGGGTCCCACTGGCCGAAGTCGTCGCGAAAGGAGAACACCCTCTCCTTCGCCCGCGCGCGCTCCTCGTCGCGGCGCGCGCCGCCGAATGCCGCGTCGAAGCCGTGCTCGGCCAGCGCGTCCAGCAGCGTCACCGTCTGCAGCTGGTTGCGCGACGCGCGCGGCCCCGTCTCCTCGACCACGCGCCCGCTGTCGATCGACTCCTGCACGCTCGCCACGATCAGCCGCTCGCCCAGCTCCGCCACGCGGCGGTCGCGAAACTCGATCACCTCCGGGAAGTTGTGGCCCGTGTCCACGTGCATCAGCGGAAACGGAAAGGGCGCCGGGCGAAACGCCTTCTCGGCCAGGCGCAGCAGCACGATCGAGTCCTTGCCGCCGCTGAACAGCAGCACCGGCTTCTCGAATTCCGCCGCCACCTCGCGCATCACGTGAATCGCCTCCGACTCCAGTGCCCGCAGGTGGCTCAGCTGAGGGCGCGTCGCAACTGCCATCTCAGGAGGGGTCGTGGACTTCTACGTGGATACCGCACTCGGTCTTGTCCGTGCCAGCCCAGCGGCCCTCGCGACCGCTGCCCGGCTGCGTGCACGGCGCGCAGCCGATCGACTCATAGCCCGCGTCGTGCAGCGGGTTGTAGGGCAGGTCGCGCTCGTGGATGCGCCGCCACAGGTCCTTGTCGCTCCAGTGCGCCAGCGGGTTGTACTTCCACAGCCCGCGCACGTCGTCGCGTTCGATCAGCTCGGCGCTCGCCCGCGTCGGTCCCTGCTCGCGGCGGATGCCCGTGATCCAGCCCTCCGCGCCCGTCAGCGCGCGCTCCAGCGCCGCAACCTTGGCGACCGAGCAGCAGTGCTCGGGACCGCTCCACGGCTCGTCCGCGCTGCTCGCGTCGAACACCTCGATCTCCACGCCGAAGCGCTGCTCGAAGGCGCGCCACGTCTTCATCGTCTCCTCGAACAGCACGCCCGTGTCGATCGTCAGGATGCGCACCGCCCGGCCCGTGCCCTGGTCCAGGCGCAGCAGCTCGTCCAGCAGCACCGACTCCTCCTTCTGAAAGGAGCACAGAAGGACCGCGCGCTCGCCGTGGCGCGCCGCCTCGCGCAGCGTGTGCGTGAGGCCGGGAGCCGGGTCGAAGTGGGTGCTGGCTTGCGCCATCTGGCTATCTGTCGGGGGCATCTGATCGGTCCTCTTTCGCGCGTCTCATTTGATCTATACCGCGCACTCGCCCTCGCCGCGAATGACTTCGAAGGGAACATCACGGTTCCAGTCGATGAACTGATTCATCGTCTCCAACCCGAAGTCGACGGGCATCGACAGGTCCTTGACCTGCGCCTCCAGCTCGCCCGTGCCGACGCGCGCCAGGTACTCGTTCCACTCCTCGCCGTCGTTGCGCTTGGCCTCGTACTGGCCGATCCAGCGCTCGATCGCGTCGGGCACGCGCTTGGAGGGCAGGCGCAGCTTCAGGCGCGTGCCGAACTGCACGTCGCCGCCTTCGAACACGCCGCCGACGTGCGGGATGTAAGCGGGGATCGTGTGCTCGCCGACTTTGATCGACGCGCCCGTGAATCCGATGCTCGCCACGTGGTGCTGGCCGCAGCCGTTCGGGCAGCCGCTGATCTTGATGCTCAGCTTGCGCGTCAGCTCGTCGGTGATCTGCAGCGATTCGATGCGCTCCTGCACCGCCTGGTTCAGGCCCATCGAGCTGGTGATGCCCAGCTTGCACGAGTCCGTGCCCGGGCACGACACCACGTCGTCGATCTCGCGCGAGCCGTGCTCGCCGAGGCCGAGCTCCGACAGCGCCTTCCACACGTCGTACACGCACTCCTCGCGCACCCAGCGCAGCACGAAGTTCTGCTGCACCGTCGTGCGCGCGTAGCCGCCGGCGTAGTCGCGCATGATCTGCGCAAGGCCGCGAAACTGCTCCGGCGTCAGGTCGCCGCGCGTCACTTTCGCCTCGACCGTCACGAAGCCCTGCTGCTTCTGCTCGCGGACGTTGGCGGCGCGAAAGCGCTCGAACTCGGAGACGTCGCCGTTCGGGCTGCCGTGGCTCTGCGGCGGCGCCGGCGCCGCCTCGCGCTCGTCGTCGGCGAACAGGCGATGCTCGATCGAGAAGTCGCGTTCTGTCACCCACTCGCCCTGCAGCTCCTCCTCGGCCTGCTTGCGCAGCTCGTCGATGCCGTACTTGTCCACGAACACCTTGATGCGCGCGCGTG
>Ga0207671_10003556_pt1 | contig 15443 bp, 15 predicted proteins | sample KBSC24metaG_FD_184352 | JGI IMG/M metagenome (GOLD analysis project Ga0207671, IMG submission 184352) | Corn rhizosphere microbial communities from Kellogg Biological Station, Michigan, USA - KBS C2-4 metaG (SPAdes) (version 2) | ecosystem: Host-associated > Plants > Roots > Rhizosphere > Soil... | reverse complement strand
GATCTCGGCGGCGACTGCGGACGCATCGCGATCGGCGGTGACGGTCTTGTTGATCTCCTCAAGCAGCGCATCGAGCACGAGGCCGGCGTCGCCGACGAGGCCGATCTTCGCCTCGACATCCTTGTTGAGATGGTTGGGATCGAGCGTGGAGTGGATGATGGTCTTGCCCTTCGGCATGGCGACGCCAAAGCTGGTCTCGGTGAAGGAGCAGCCGATGCCGAAGATCACGTCGGCCTCAGCCAGAAACGTCGGCACCGCGCGCGGCACGGCGAGGCCACCCGAGCCGAGCGAGAGAAGATGCGTTTCCGGGAATGACGATTTCCCGCCGAGACTGGTGGTGACGGGAATGGCGAGGCGCTCCGCCAGTCGCTTCAGCTGCGGCCACGCCTGCGCGTAATGCACGCCCTGGCCGGCATAGATCACCGGGCGCTTGGCATTGACGAGCAGGGCGGCCGCCTCCTTCACATGCACGGGATCGGCGCCGTAACGCGTACGCAGCACCGGCGTGTAGTTCAGCGGCTCCGGCACCTCCTCGTTCCACATGTCGGCGGGGATCTCGACGATCACAGGTCCGCCGCGGCCGTTCTTCAACCTGGTGAAGGCGCGTCGAAAGATGTTGGTGACCTCGGCGGCCAGGATGATCGGCTCCGACGATTTCGAGAACGGCTTCATCGCTTCGCTGGAATTGAAGTTCGGCTCGATATGGGCGAGTCGGCGCTGATAGCCCATCGGCAACACCAGCACGGGCACGGATTCGCCGAAGCACTGTGCGACACCGCCCATCGCATTCTCCGCGCCTGGCCCGTGCTGCATGCAGAACGCACCGATGGTACGGCCTGACGTGACGCGCGAGATCGCATCCGCCATATGCACGCCGACGCGCTCCTGGCGCACCATGACGGGTCGGATCTCGACCTTTGCCGCGTGCTCGATCAGATGATTGACGGGATAACCGCAGAGGATCTCGATCCCCTCGCGCCGCATGATTTCCGCAATGGCGGTGCCGAGCTTCATGGCGTCTCTCTCCTCAGGCAAAGCCGGTTGATCCGGCCGATTGGAGAAGAGAGGATCAGGAAATGCGCAAACGGTAAAGCGCGGGCGGGCGAAAGTCGCGGTAGGTCAGCCATGCGGTGCGCTGGCCGACCTTTACGGCCATGGGCGGCAATACCTGCGGCCGATCAGGTATCTCATTTGCAGTTCTTGCAAATGTTCAATTTCCGCTTCAGCGCCTCGTCTTCCTGATCGATCGTTGACTGTGCGTCGCCATTTCCATCCCGAGCGGAGCGTGATCTCGCAGGCGCAGTCACCTGACTAGGTGTGTCACTGTCGTCGTTTCTGGCACTGAAGCCATCGTAGTCGGCGGCTGAGTTTGGCGATGCCGGAAGCCCACCGATGACCGGTGGCGAAGGCTCTCGGCGGGACGATGCGGGCGCGCGACGATCGTTCGTCACCGCGGTCGGCTCCCTCTTGGGCTTGGCGCTCTTGGCGTTACCCTGCGGCGGCGATGCATTGGGCGGGGTGAGCGAAACCGGCGGCGACGCCGCACTCTGTGCTTGCGCGCTGTCCTGCGACCAGGTGCCAGCCAGGATGAGGCCGAGAGCCAGGAGTGTCGCGAGTCTCATCGGTATCCTTCAAGGCAGCTTGGGGGCGCCGATGGATAGCATGACTCGGGGGCGCTGTCTCGATTGCGGGCGCAGCGAAGCAATCCAGAATCTTCCGCAGAAAGAATCAGGATTGCTTCGCTGCGCCTGCAATGAGGGGAGGCTAGCCTTACTTCGTGGCCGCGCTGATCGAGTTGAACTTGTTGCTGAGGAGGACGCTGCCGGTGTTGGTCACGACGGTGACGATGGCGAGCGCGATGCCGGCGGCGATCAGGCCGTATTCGATCGCGGTGGCGCCCTTTTCATCGGCAAGGAAAGACCTGAGCAAAATCATCGCCAACTCCTCTTCATCCGGTCCAATGTAGGCACGCGTCGTTATTAAAGTGGTAAAATGATCGACGGGCACTTGCGCGCGTCAAAATGCAGGTTCGGCCCACTGGCCTGTGCCATGTCTTAACGTAACAGCCGTTAAACGAAGGTTTCATTATCCATTCAAATGGACGGCAGCGGGCCACGCTCAACTCGTGGTGGTGCGCCCTGTGGCGCCCTTGCGGGGCCGTCCCAGCACGGCCGCGAGGCGTCCGAACAGATAGCTCACGACGCGCGGCTGGGTCCGCAGCGCCGTATCGGCGATCCGCTCTTCCTCGGCCGTGTCACTCACGATGCCGATGTAGTTCTTTCTGGCGTCCTGCTGCGGCACGGAGGTGCGAACCCTGGCTCAATCGATGGCGGACCTTGGTGCGCGCAAAGGCAATCAGCGGTTAATTTTGCGTCCCGTAAGAATACCCAGGTGCGGCGAGATGGCGTCGTGGTGCCGAAAACGACCTGCCGCTTAAGGGATTGTTGAGGCTGTTCGTCAACCCTTCGGCAAGCATGCCGATCACGGCTCATCAGCGCCGGCTGTCCGCATTCAACGCACGCAGCATGCCGATGCGGGCGAACAGCAGCCAGCCGCCGCCGGTCTCCGCTGCGTTGATCAGCATCTCGATGGCCGTCTGCCAGCGCGGTTCTTGCTGCTCGGCTTCGGGCAGCTTCATGATGAAGTCGGCGGCCTCCTGCAGCGTGCGCAGCTTGCGTCCGCCGCGCAAGCCGATCGGATCGGCGAACTGCGTCGACCAGGGCATGCTACGCCGCTCGATCGGAGAGGGGAGACGTCACGGCGCGTCAGTGATGCGATGCCGTCAGCCGGCCTTCCTCGTTCGGGGCGTGGTGCGCACCGGCTTGTCGGCCTTCTTGGGCGCGGTTTCCTTGGCTGCTGCGGCGTCCTTGCCGCCCTTGCCGGAAATCGGCAGCAGCATCTCGCGCTGGCCCTCGACGCGCTTCTTCGGCTTCTTGGCCTTGGTCGTTTCCTTCGCTGGCTCCTTGGCGACCTTCGCTGCGGGCGCCGCGTCCTTCTCGTTCGCGAGGCTCTTCTTCAGCGCGTCCATCAGGTTGATGACGTTGCCTCCAGCCTTCGGCGTGGCCTTCGCCGCGATCGGCGCGCCGGCGCGCTTCTTGTTGATGAGATCGATCAGCGCGGTCTCGTAATGATCCTCGAACAGCTCGGGCTCGAATGCGCCCGACTTTTTCTCGACGATATGCTTGGCGAGGTCGAGCATGTCCTTCGTCAGCTTCACGTCCTGGATGTCGTCGAAATATTCACTCTCGCTGCGGACTTCGTAGGGGTAACGCAGCAGCGTGCCCATCAGCCCGCTCTCGAGTGGCTCCAGCGCGATGATGTGCTCGCGATTGGTGAGCACTACGCGGCCGATTGCGACCTTGTCCATGCTGCGGATGGTCTCGCGGATCACCGCAAAGGCGTCGTGGCCGACCTTGCCGTCGGGCACGAGATAATAGGGGCGGATCAGATAGCGGCTGTCGATGTCGGTCTTCGGCACGAACTCGTCGATCTCGATCGTGTGGGTCGAGTCCAGCGCGATGTCGTCGAGCTCGTCCTTGGTGACCTCGATGTAGGTGTCGGTGTCGACCTTGTAGCCCTTGACGATGTCCTCGGAGGTCACCTCGTCACCGGTCTCGGCATCGACCTTCAGGTATTTGATCCGATGGCCGGTCTTGCGATTGATCTGGTTGAACGAGACCTTCTCGGTATCCGACGTGGCCGGATACAGCGCGACCGGGCAGGTCACGAGCGAGAGACGCAGAAAACCCTTCCAATTGGCGCGGGGGGCCATGGGCTACTCCAAACGCAACGGGGACAGACCTATGAGGATACCATCGGGGAACAGCGAATCATACACAAGTCGGTGCGGAATCTAGCAACTGCGTTAACCAGTCGCTGACTCCTCAGGGGCGGCCAGATCCGCGGGGGAAAAGCCGGAACATCAAATCGGATCGGGCGTTGGCTCAGGACATGAGGCTGCGAGGAGGTCGCGGTCATCCGAGGCGGAATCCAGAGATTGAGGTTTCCATGGCAACCACGCGCGAGGACCGTCAGATCGTCGAAACAGCCACGGAGGCACGCCAGGGCGAACCTGGACCGTCGGTGGCAGCGCTGCTCGCCATCTCGACCGGGCTTGCGATCCTGATTCTTGCGGTCATCTGGTTCGTGTTCTTCCGGACCTGACGGAAAACTGACGGGCTCATCCTTGGGAAGGGTGGTCCTTCCGTATAGCCGCCATAAGCGGCACATTGCGCCCGCCATGCCGCCGGTTCGTCCGGTGGCCTGGCGGGTGCAGTCGCGTTTGTCGCGAACAAATCATATATGACTAAAAAGTAACGCGGCCAGTTCCCCACGTTCATATTCAGTTCACGCCGGAATTGATCATCTCTGGCGATCGATCGTGCAGTCTATTTCTGGAGAGAAGCGTGCGCTTGCTCGTTGTTGAGGACGACCCCGATCTCAATCGCCAGCTCACCAAGGCGCTGACGGACGCCGGCTACGTCGTCGACCGCGCCTTCGACGGCGAGGAGGGACACTATCTCGGCGACAACGAGCCGTACGATGCCGTGGTGCTCGATATCGGCCTGCCCAAGAAGGACGGCATCTCGGTGCTGGAGGCCTGGCGCCGCAACGGCCGCACCATGCCGGTCCTGATCCTCACCGCGCGCGACCGCTGGAGCGACAAGGTCCAAGGCTTCGACGCCGGCGCCGACGATTACGTCGCAAAGCCGTTCCATCTGGAGGAGGTGCTGGCGCGGATTCGCGCGCTGCTGCGTCGCTCCACCGGCCATGCCCAGAGCGAGCTGAGCTGCGGCCCGGTGACGCTCGACACCCGCACCGGCCGCGTCAGCGTCTCGGGCAATCCGGTCAAGATGACCTCGCACGAATATCGGCTTCTGGCCTATCTGATGCATCATTCCGGGCGCGTGGTGTCGCGCACCGAACTGGTCGAGCATCTCTACGACCAGGACTTCGACCGCGACTCCAACACCATCGAAGTCTTCGTCGGACGCATCCGCAAGAAGCTCGACGTCGACATCATCCAGACCGTCCGCGGGCTGGGCTATCTCCTGACCCCGCCGGCATCAGGCGCCTGAGAGCTGTGGGCTTGACGGGCGGCCAGCCACGGGCCTTGGTCCTGATATGACCGCCGACGCCATGCCACCACCTCGCGCCTCCGGGATCATTCCGATGCCCGCCAGCTCGCTTGCCAACCGCCTGTTCCTGTCGGCGACCGCCTGGCTCGTGGTGATCCTGGCCATAACAGGCGTGGTGCTGTCGTCGGTCTACAAGAACGCCACCGAGCGCGCCTTCGACCGCCGGCTCAACCTCTATCTCCGCACCCTGATCGCGGAGGTCGCTACCCCGGATGAGCCGCCGGACCGCCAGTTCCAGTCGCTTGGCGAGCCCCTGTTCGAGCTGCCGCTGTCCGGCTGGTACTGGCAGATCACGCGCACCGACACCGAGAAGCCGGAGGTGCGCTCCTCGCGCTCGCTGTGGGACAAGAAGCTGCCGAAGCTGGAGGACCAGGGCACCGAGCTCACCGCCGCCGGCATTCGTCTCGCTTATGTCGACGGGCCGGAGGGGCAGAATTTGCGCATGGTGGAGCGCCCGGTCGATCTCGGCGCGGACGGCAAATATCTCGTCAGCGTCGCCGGCGACGACACCGAAATTTTCGACGAGACGCGGAGCTTCGACTACTACCTCGGCGGCACCTTCACAGCACTCGGGATCGTGCTGCTGCTGACCACCGTGTTCCAGGTTCGCTTCGGTCTCGCGCCGCTCAAACGCATCTCGGAATCCATCGCCGACATCCGTTCGGGCAGGGCCGAGCGGCTCGAGGGCGAATTCCCGGTCGAGATCGCGCCGCTCGCGCGCGAGACCAACGCGCTGATCGATGCCAACAGGGAGATCGTCGAGCGCGCCCGCACCCATGTTGGCAATCTTGCGCACGCGATCAAGACGCCGCTGTCGGTGATCGTCAACGAGGCCGGAACGCACGCGGCCGATCCGTTCGCGGCCAAGGTGATGGAGCAGGCGGATGTGATGCGCAATCAGCTCGCCCATCATCTGGAGCGGGCCCGCATCGCGGCCAGGGTCTCGGTCGTCGGCACCGTGACGGAAGTCGCGCCCGCCATCGAAGCATTGCGGCGGACCATGGAGAAGATCTACCGCGGCCGCGGCATCGCCGTTGAGACCAAGGCCGATCCGTCGGCAAAATTCCGGGGCGAGCGCCAGGATTTGGAGGAGATGGTCGGCAACCTCGTCGACAATGCCTGCAAATGGGCGGCCTCGCGTGTCTTCATCGAGGTTTTGGCGGAGGCATCGACCGAGGCGGGCGCCGGCCCCAGGCTCCGGCTCATCGTCGATGACGACGGACGCGGCCTCTCGGAGGCTGAGCGTGCCCAGGTCTCCCGCCGCGGCCAGCGGCTCGACGAATCCAAGCCGGGCTCGGGGCTCGGGCTGTCGATCGTGACCGACCTTGCCGCCCTCTATGGCGGCAGCCTCTCGCTCGGCAGCGCGCCTATCGGGGGCTTGCGGGCCGAGCTGGTGCTGCCCGGAATATAATCCTCTGATCTGGCACGATTATTTGCGCTTCCGGGCGAAACCGGAGGTATTCGGAACGACTTCCTCAACGGCTTCTTAAGGCGCCCCCACCTATGATCGGCGAGGGACGCATCCTACGTCCGCCTTTTTACCGTGCATTACCCGGGCGCATGAGCCAGACATCGATCGAGCGGCTGAGGGAATATCTCGCGCAGCTCCCGCCGCAGGCGCAAGCGCTGCTGATGCGGGAGTTCGAGCGCGCGCTCGAGCGCGGCCAGGACACCGCTGTTGCGACCCTCGTGCTCGAGCAACTGCGCAAGATCGTGCGCAAGGTCGAGGCGGACGAAGCTCCCCCGCCGCGGACCGACGATCTGTCGCGGCTGTTGTTCCAGGTGTTGGAACCATTCCTGGTGGAGGCCGGCGCCCCGATCCGGGTCGGCCAGGTCCGCCGCTCCTCGTTGCATCCAATCTGGCAATGGCTCGGCCGCGACGGCGCCCCTGACAAGATCAACGAATTCGAAGTGGCGCTGGCCCACATGCCGGCGACAGACAGTTCGGGGCAGGTCGAGGCACTGGCAGCCAAGCTCCAGGCTGTTGCAGCGGACGCAATCTTCGAGCTGACGGGGCCGGGCGGCGGCGACAAGTCGCGCGCGCTCGCGCGGGTCGGTCCGCCCAACGTGATCGAAGACCTCTATTCGATCGGCGCGGTGCTCGCGGTGCGCGAGGCGATGGGTACGCTGAATGAAAAGCTGCCGCGATTCCTGCGTACGTTCGGCGATTCCCAAATCGCCTCGGTGACGGCTGCGCTCAACATTCCCGTGCTGCAGACGCCGCAGATGCTGCCTTTTGCGCTGTCGGTCGTAGTCCAGCGCATGACTGCGCCGTGGCAGATCATTCGCCTTGCCATCAAGATCGCCGCGTCCGACGACGAGATCCGCGTGGCAGCGACGCCTTATGGCGTCGCCGTCACGATGGCGCTGCACGATCTGTCGCGCGTTGCGGCCAATTTGCGCATGGACATCAAGCGCGGTCATTTCGAAACCGTCGCCGACAATCTGAAAGCGCTGCACGACGGCGTGCGCGGTCTGCGCACCGAGCTTGATCTGCGCAACGATTCCGCCTGGGGCAAGCAGCTGACCTCGATCCGGGCCGACATCTCCAACGCCTTGCAATCGGAGATCGACAGCGTTCCCGGCCGCGTTCGCCGCATCCTGCGGCAGCGCCCCGAGAAGGACATTCCGCCGGGTGCGCGGGTCGACACGACCGAGGTCGAGGAAACCGTCGCGCTGATCGACTTCGTCGCGACCTGCCGCAACTATGCGAGCGAACTCGCGATCAACGAGGTGACGCTGCGCACTTATTCCGACCTGCAGCAATATGTGGAACGGTCGACCGAGCAGGCGGTGCAGTCGCTGCGCGGTGCCGATCACAAGGTTCGAGCCTACCGCCAGCAGCAGGTGCAGGCCGCGATCCGCTTCTGCCAGGTGCTGTTCGGCGACGATTACGCCTCGCTGATGAGCCGCGCTGCAGAGAACGCAGCGACAGGCGAGCGCAAATCGACGCGCGCCAGCTGATTCAAGAGTATCGCCACACTATCACAATTTGTAGTTGACGATGCCGACTGCGGGCCCTACGGTCGCCGTGCAAGCATTTGGAATTTCTATCTGTGGGCGCATGAAACCCATTATCAGCTCCATTGAAATCGAAAACCGCGTCATTGTTGCCAAATATCAAAGGCTGATGGTCGGCGCGAAGGTGGTGCTGGTTGAAAAGGCGAGCGGCCGGCAGCTGCCAGAGACCGTCACCAGGGTCGCGTCGCCCGTTCCCGTCGGGGCCCTGCGGATCAGGCTGCCTGACGCCATCGAGCCGGGAACATACTTCCTGAAGGCTCTCAACGGGCACGGCGAGGACGCCGCGCAAAGCACGGACTTCGAGATCGGCTAAGCCGTTGGATTTTCACCGTTTCGGGACTGTGTGAGGTCGCGCGGAATTGACAATTGTCAATTGCCGCATCATCCGGCCGTGGTGTAAAGCCACCTATAGGCGCGGTTCGCGCGCCGCCGGAAGCTTGCCTGATGACGCTATGGTTCGTGTTCGCGCTGATGACGGTCGCGGCGATATTCGCCGTGCTCTGGCCGCTCGGGCGTGGCGGACGTTCCGACAATCAAGGCAGCGAGGTCGCGGTCTACAAGGATCAGCTGGCCGAGATCGAGCGTGACCTTGCCGCAGGACTGATTGCCGCGCCGGAAGCGGATGCAGCACGTGTCGAGATCAGCCGTAGACTGCTCGCCGCTGCCGGCAGCGAGTCTGCGCTCGCGCCGACATCGAATCTCAAATGGCGCCGCGCGGCCGCTGTGCTGGCGCTGGTCGGTCTGCCTCTGGTCGCGGTCGCGATCTATGTTCCGCTCGGCTCGCCCGCACTTCACGACTTCCCGCTGGCGCAGAGGGAACGCGCCGGCTCCTCCAAGATGGCGCAGTCGCTCGAGAACCTCGTCGAGCAGGTCCAGCAACATCTGGAGACGAATCCGACCGATGGTCGCGGCTGGAACGTGCTTGCGCCGGTGCTGGAACGGCTCGGTCGCTTCGACGAGGCCGTGCGCGCCTATCGCAATTCGATCACCTATAACGGCGAGAGCGCGGAGCGCCGCTCCGATCTCGGTGAGGCGATCGCGGCGGCTGCGAGCGGCGTGGTGACAGCCGAAGCCAAGGCTGAGTTCGAGCGCGCGCGCGCGCTCAATGCCGACGATCCGAAGGCGAGCTATTTCCTCGGGCTCGCGGCCGAGCAGGACGGTCGCAAGGACGACGCGGCCAACATCTGGCGCGCGCTGCTGGCGAAGGCGCCGGCGGATGCGCCGTGGCGGCCCCTGGTGCAGACCTCGCTCGCGCGGGTCGGCGGTGGCGGCGTGACGATGCCGGCGCTGTCGGACGAGACCATCGCAGCGTCCAAGGAGATGAACGATGGCGATCGCAACGCGATGATCCGCAGCATGGTCGAGCGTCTCGCCACGCGGCTCAAGCAGAACGGCGACGACGTCGAGGGCTGGCTGCGTCTGGTGCGCGCTTATCTCGTGATGGGTGATCGCGACAAGGCGCTTGGCGCCTCGACCGACGCTCGCCAGGCCGTCGCCAACAACGCCGAGCGGCTGCGCCAGCTCAACGAAGGCCTTAGGACTCTCGGGCTAGACGGATGACAGTCACAGGACGGGACGAGCAGAGAACGGATACGCCATGACGCGCAGGCAGCGACGTATGACCATCATCGGCGGCTCGCTCGCCGTGCTCGCGCTTGCGGCCGCGCTGGTGCTCAACGCACTTCGCGACTCCATCGTGTTCTTCTCGACACCGACCATGGTGGCCGAAAAGCACGTCCAGCCCGGCAAGCGTTTTCGTCTCGGCGGTCTGGTGCAGCCGGGTTCACTTCAGCGCGGCGACAATCTCGCGGTGACATTTGAAGTCGCCGATGGCGGCGCCAAGCTGCCGGTCGCCTACAAGGGCATTTTGCCCGATCTGTTCCGTGAAGGACAGGGCGTCGTCGCCGAAGGCGCGCTCGATGCCGCTGGCGTGTTCAAGGCCGACACCGTGCTCGCCAAGCATGACGAGACCTACATGCCCAAGGATGTCGCCGATGCCCTGAAGAAGCAGGGGCACTGGAAGGACGACTACGGTAAGCCTGCGGCGACGACGGCGCAGGGCAATTCGCAGGGAGCAGTGCGGTGATCGCGGAAGCCGGACATTATGCGCTGGTGCTGGCGCTCGCGCTGGCGCTGATCCAATCCTTCGTGCCTGTCATCGGCGCGCGCTTGCGCGATCCCGCGCTGATGAACGTGGCACGCTCCACCGCTCTGGCGCAGCTGCTGTTCGTCGGTGCATCCTTCATCGCGCTCGTGACGCTGCACGTGAACTCGGATTTTTCCGTCGCCAACGTCTACGAGAATTCGCACTCGATGAAGCCGTTGATTTACAAGATCACCGGCGTGTGGGGAAACCATGAAGGCTCGATGCTGCTGTGGGTGTCGATCCTGGCACTGTTCGGCGGGCTGGTCGCGGCTTTCGGCAACAATCTGCCGCTGTCGCTGCGCGCGCATGTGCTGGCCGTCCAGGCCTGGATTGCGAGCGCGTTCTATCTCTTCATCCTGATCACCTCCAATCCGTTCCTGCGCATCGTCAATCCGCCGATCGAGGGCCGCGACCTCAATCCGGTGCTGCAGGACATCGGCCTCGCCGTGCATCCGCCCATGCTCTATCTCGGCTATGTCGGCTTCTCGATCTCGTTCTCCTTCGCCATCGCTGCATTGCTCGAGGGGCGCATCGATGCGGCCTGGGCGCGCTGGGTGCGGCCGTGGACGCTGGTCGCCTGGATCTTCCTGACGCTTGGCATCGCGATGGGCTCTTACTGGGCCTATTACGAGCTCGGCTGGGGCGGCTGGTGGTTCTGGGATCCGGTCGAGAACGCCTCGTTGATGCCGTGGCTCGCCGGCACCGCGCTGCTGCACTCGGCGCTGGTGATGGAGAAGCGCAATGCGTTGAAGGTCTGGACGATCTTGCTGTCGATCCTGACCTTCTCGCTGTCGCTGCTGGGCACCTTCCTGGTGCGCTCGGGTGTCATCACCTCCGTGCACGCCTTCGCCAACGATCCGACCCGGGGCGTGTTCATTCTCCTGATCCTCTGCGTGTTCATCGGCGGCAGCCTGTCGCTGTTTGCGGGGCGCGCGACCTCGTTGAAGCAAGGCGGCCTGTTCGCACCGATCTCGCGCGAGGGCGCGCTGGTGCTGAACAATCTGCTGCTGACCGTCGCCTGCGCGGTCGTGCTGTTCGGCACGCTCTATCCGCTGGCGATGGAAGTGCTCGCTGACTTCAAGATGTCGGTGGGCGCCCCGTTCTACAATCTCTCTTTCGTCCCGCTATTCGTGCTCTTGCTGCTCGCCGTTCCTTTCGGGCCGATGCTGGCGTGGAAGCGCGGCGATCTGCTCGGTGTCACTCAGCGGCTGCTGGCGGCGGGTGTCGCAGGCCTCGTGGTAATCGCCATTGTCTGGGCCTGGACGCGCGGCGGCAGCGCGCTGGCGCCGCTGGCGATCGGGCTTGGTGTCTTCGTCATCGCCGGCTCCGTGACTGACATGGCTGAGCGAACCGGTCTGTTTCGCCTGTCGTTTGCAACGACGTTGCATCGCGCGCGCGGCCTGCCGCGCTCGGCGTGGGGCACCGCGTTCGCGCATGCCGGCCTCGGCGTCGCGCTGATCGGGATTGTCTGCGAGACCACCTGGAACAGCGAATATATCGCGACGATGAAGCAAAACGACGTTGCGCAGGTTGCCGGATATGATCTCAAGCTGGACGGCCTGCTCGAACGGCAGGGACCGAACTACCGCGAGATGATCGCCCAGTTCAACGTCAGCCGCGGTGGCGAAGCGCTCAGCGTGATGACGCCATCGAAGCGGAGTTTCACCACGCGCGGCTCCTCCACCACGGAAGCTGCGCTTCTGACGCGCGGTGCGAGCCAGCTCTACATCTCGCTCGGTGATGTCACAGCCGAGGGCGCGATCGCCGTGCGCATCTATCACAAGCCGCTGGTGCTCATGATCTGGTGGGGTCCCGTGCTGATGGCGTTCGGCGGGATGCTGTCTTTGTCCGACCGGCGCTTGCGTGTCGGCGCGCCCAAGCCGGCGCGGGCCAAGCAGCGCCTGCAACCGGCGGAATGACCCGATGCGCCGGATGATGGTCGCGATCGTTGCGCTGACGCTGCTGGCTGTGCCGGCGGTACGTGCCGTGCAGCCTGACGAGATCATGTCAGATCCGGTGAAGGAAGCCCGTGCGCGCGATCTGTCGCGCGAGCTGCGCTGCATGGTCTGCCAGAACCAGTCGATTGACGATTCCGATGCGCCACTCGCGCGCGACCTGCGTCTCCTGGTGCGCGAGCGGATCGCGGCCGGCGACAGCAATTCCCAGGTGCTCGATTTCCTGGTCGCGCGCTACGGTGAGTTCGTGCTGCTCAAGCCGCGCTTCGAACGGAAGACCATGCTGCTCTGGCTGCTCGCGCCGCTACTGCTCGCCGGTGGCGGCCTTGCACTGTGGCGACAAAATCGCCGCCGCGCCCTAAACAGTGCAGATGTCCCGACGCCGCCGCTGACGCCGGACGAAGAGGCGAAGCTCGCGGCGCTGATGTCCGACGACGCAAAGTCCTCCTAGCCGATCTCGTGATGCGCAGGACATGACAGGCTCCGCAACGGACGCTTCGACGCGCGTCGCCGGAACCCTGTTAAGTTCCTGTAAGATCGCGATTTTCGGCCTGCGTTAAACTGCCGCATCGTCAGGCCCCCTTCATTACAAAAGTTTAACCCCGCAGCCAGCCCACGGTAAGGCTGCAACCCCCATCTTCAGGTCCGTAAGGTGCCGCCATCAGGCACCACATGGATTTCAAGGCCCCCCTGGAGACCTCTGCATGAGCGACCGTATCGACCTCACCAACCTTCCGTCCTATCGGCAGTCCCGCCGTTCGGTGTTTTCCGCCCGCAGGATCGCGCTGATGGCTTCGGTCGTCGCCGGTCTCGGCATTGCGGTCCACGGCTTCAGCCCGTCGACGTCGCCGGCTGACCTGTTCTCCACCCCCGCGCACGCGCAGGTCAACAACGAGGTCAAGAAGGTCGAGCGTCCGATCGGTTTCGCCGACATCGTCGAGCGCGTGAAGCCCTCCGTGATCTCGGTGAAGGTCAACATCAAGGAGAAGACGGCCAGCAGCGACGATGGCGACGACGCGCAATCGCCGTTCCAGCCGGGCTCGCCGATGGAGCGCTTCTTCCGCCGCTTCGGCGGTCCGGATGGATTCCCCGGCCAGAAGGGTGGCCGCGGCCGCGTCGTGCAGGGCCAGGGCTCCGGCTTCTTCATCTCGGCTGACGGCTTTGCCGTGACCAACAACCACGTGGTCGACGGCGCCGACAAGGTCGAGGTCACCACCGACGACGGCAAGACCTATAGCGCCAAGGTGATCGGCACCGACCAGCGCACTGACCTTGCCCTGATCAAGGTCGAGGGCGGCTCGAACTTCCCGTTCGCCAAGCTTGCGGACAGCAAGCCTCGGATCGGCGACTGGGTGCTGGCGGTTGGCAATCCCTTCGGCCTCGGTGGCACCGTCACCGCGGGCATCGTCTCGGCCAGCGGTCGCGACATCGGCAATGGCCCCTATGACGATTTCATCCAGATCGACGCGCCCGTGAACAAAGGCAATTCGGGCGGTCCGGCCTTCGACACCAATGGCGAAGTGATGGGTGTCAACACCGCGATCTATTCGCCCTCCGGCGGCAGCGTCGGTATCGCGTTCTCGATTCCCGCCAACACCGTGAAGAGCGTGGTCGCCCAGCTCAAGGACAAGGGCTCGGTCAGCCGCGGCTGGATCGGTGTGCAAATTCAGCCCGTCACCTCCGACATCGCCGACAGCCTCGGCATGAAGAAGGCCGAAGGCGCGCTGGTGGCGGAGCCGCAGAAGGACGGTCCGGCCGCGAAGGCAGGCATCGAGTCCGGCGACGTGATCACGTCGGTCAACGGCGAATCCGTCAAGGATGCGCGTGAGCTCGCCCGCACCATCGGCGGCATGCCGCCCGGCGCGTCCGTGAAGCTGAACGTGCTGCACAAGGGCCAGGACAAGGTCGTGAACCTCACCCTTGGCCAGTTGCCGAACACGGTCGAGGCCAAGGCCGACACCGATAACGACAACGGCAAGGGCGCCAGCAAGGGCACCGACGTGCCGAAGCTCGGCATGACGGTTGCGCCCGCCAACTCGGTGGCCGGTGCCGGCAAGGACGGCGTCGTCGTCACCGAAGTCGATCCGAAGAGCGCAGCCGCCGAGCGCGGCTTCAAGGAAGGCGACGTGATTCTCGAAGTCGGCGGCAAGAGCGTGAGCACCGCTGGCGACGTCCGCGACGCCATCAACATGGCGCGGACCGACAACAAGAACAGCGTCCTGATGCGGGTGAAGAGCGGCGGCCAGTCGCGCTTCGTCGCCGTGCCCATCGCCAAGGGTTGATAAGGGCTGATAGGGCCAAGCCTCAGGAGGCTTACGAGATGAAGGTGTCGCCGGCATCAGTCGCCCCCGCCGCCGGCACTCTTCGGGGGAGCAGCGCAACGCTTGCTCCCCATGCCTACCTTCCGGTGGAAATACGCCCCCCTCCGTCGGAAGGCCTAGGGCGGTGAGGTCCCCCCAGCTTCACCGCCCGCCCTTTTGCCTAGTCGGGTCTCGTTCACTTGGCTTGCATGCGATTGCCGCTCGCGCCATGTTTAGAGAAGGTTGACCTCCTTGACCGCCGCCGAACGCACGATGCGCCTCCTCATCATTGAAGACGACCGCGAATCCGCCGACTATCTCGTGAAGGCGTTTCGCGAGGTCGGACACATTGCCGACCACGCCGCCGACGGCGAGGAGGGCCTCGCCATGGCCGAGAACGGCGAGTACGACGTGCTGGTGGTCGACCGCATGCTGCCCAAGCGCGACGGGCTGTCGGTGATCGGCGCGCTGCGCGACCAGGACAACACCACGCCGGTGCTGATCCTCTCTGCGCTCGGCCAGGTCGACGACCGCATCAAGGGCCTGCGCGCCGGCGGCGACGACTATCTGCCGAAGCCCTATTCCTTCGCCGAGCTGCTCGCCCGCGTCGAGGTGCTGTCGCGCCGTCGCGGCGGGCCTGCCGAGGACACCCTCTACCGTGTCGGCGATCTCGAGCTCGACCGGCTGTCCCATCGCGTCGCCCGCGGCAAGGACGAGCTGACGCTGCAGCCGCGCGAATTCCGCCTGCTCGAATATCTCATGAAGCATGCCGGCCAGGTGGTGACGCGCACCATGCTGCTGGAGAACGTCTGGGACTATCATTTCGATCCACAGACCAACGTGATCGACGTGCACATCTCGCGGTTGCGCTCCAAGATCGATA
>Ga0207671_10003541_pt1 | contig 15487 bp, 10 predicted proteins | sample KBSC24metaG_FD_184352 | JGI IMG/M metagenome (GOLD analysis project Ga0207671, IMG submission 184352) | Corn rhizosphere microbial communities from Kellogg Biological Station, Michigan, USA - KBS C2-4 metaG (SPAdes) (version 2) | ecosystem: Host-associated > Plants > Roots > Rhizosphere > Soil... | reverse complement strand
TGGCCATCGGGTTTTCCTGGCCTTCCACGATCTTGGTCTGCAGGGCCGAATAGACTTCGGCGAAGTTGATCGAGGTCGGGGCCGCATCGAAGGCCTTGAACATCGAGGTCCACAGCGGGCTGGGCGGCACGCGCAGCTTCATGCCCTTGAGGTCGTCGGCCGCCTTGATGGGCTTGGTGCTGTTGGTGATCTGGCGATAGCCGTTGTCCCAGATCTTTTCAAAGGCGAACAGCGTGGACTTGGCTTCGATCTGCTTGCGCACGTGCGCACCCAGCTCGCCATCCATGGCCGGCCAGACCTGGCTGTAATCCTTGAAGGCAAACCCGATGCCGGAGATCTGCGCAGCCGGCACCAGCGTGCCCAGGATCAGCGGCGAGAGCGTGAAGAAATCAATCGCACCCGCACGCACCTGCGAGAGCATGTCGGTATCGGTGCCCAGCTGGTTGTTGGGGTAGAGCTGCAGTTCGATGCGGCCCTTGGATTGTTCCGCGATGGCCGCGGCCATTTCCTTGGCGCGCGCATTCATCGGGTGCGTCACCGGCAGATTGTTGGCGTACTTGAAGGTGAATTCGGCCGCATGCGCCGAGGTGGATACCAGGCCGGTAGCGGCGGCAGCCGACGCCACCGAAGCCGTCTTCAGAAAATGGCGGCGCGTGATCTTGCCAGTGGATTGTTCCATCTGCTTGTCTCCTGTCTGTCTGTTTGTAATTTTGAAAATCGCTGAATCCGGCGCTACCAGGGGTGCTGGATCGGGCGTGCAGCTCCCTGTTCCGGGTGGTCAACACTGCCTGTGCCTCGACAGAGCAAATTGGATGCCAAGCCCCCCTATCCTCCCTGGTCGGCATGGCGCCATCCCTCTCCCTCAACGGCACTGCGCCTGTATTCTCTGCGATAAGGGCGGGCCTGTACAAGCGCGCAATCATCGCCGCCGCCATTTATTTGCGCGCAGTGCAGCTGCGACACCTGTCGCAGAAGTGTCGCCGCACTGTCGCAGGAGTCGACACCTGTTCATGCTGCTCACCGGCAATAGTGCTGCCTGCTGGCTGCTGCAGCGCAATGATTTACGTTAACGTAAAGTACGTGCTATCTTCATGCGGTCGGCGGGCGCTGCCCTGTTCTGTTCGATTTTTCCTGCATCCCGGGAATGAGCGGGCGGCCTGCCGGACACATCAGCACGCATCAACATCAACAACAAAGCGAGATCCGGCGCGGCTTTGCGCCGGCACTCTCAGGAGACGGGCAAGATGCAGGCCGGCCCCTGGCGCGATGCGCCATCACCGGCTGCGCGGTGCCGAGGCAAGGGACGCGCGACACCGGCTGCATGCGGTGGTGCGAGCGGTCCTGCGCGTGGCACCGATTTTGCATATTGCCCCTGTGTGTAACGGAGCGACCCTGCTCCATTGACCCCGTGATTACGGACACAAGGACAACCCCATGACTGTTTCTGCATCCTCACCCTGCATCACCGGCTGGAACCATTCGCAATTCGGCAAGCTCGACGGCATCGATCCGGAAGTGCTGATCGGCCAAGTCGCCAAGGCCGCCATCGAACATGCCGGACTGGAACCGGAAGACATCGACTCGGTGCACTTTGGCACCTTCAATGCCGGTTTCCTGTACCAGGACTTCCCGTCCTCGCTGGTCCTCAACACGCTGCCGCAGCTGCGCTTCAAACCCGCCACGCGCCTGGAGAATGCCTGCGCCACCGGTTCGGCGGCCATCCATTCGGGCCTGCAGGCGATCAAGGCGGGCGAATCGAAACACGTGCTGGTGATCGGCTTTGAGAAGATGACCGAGCTGGCCACCGCGCAAGTGGGCGAGGTGCTGCTCAAGGCTTGCTACGCCAAGGAAGAAGCGGGCATTCCGGGTGGCTTTGCCGGGGTCTTCGGCAAGATCGCGCAGAGCTACTTCGATCGCTTCGGCGACCAGTCCGATGCGCTGGCGATGATCGCGGCCAAGAATCACAAGAACGGCATGGTCAATCCCTATGCCCACATGCGCAAGGATTTCGGTTTCGATTTCTGCCGCACGGTCTCCGACAAGAATCCCTACGTGGCTGGTCCGCTCAAGCGCACCGACTGCTCGCTCATTTCCGATGGTGCGGCCGCCCTGGTGATCAGCGCTGCCGATGTGGCCAAGTCCATGCCGCGCGCGGTGCAGTTCCGCGCGGCGGTCCACGTCAACGATTTCCTGCCGTTGTCGCGCCGTGATCCGACCCGCTTCGAAGCGGCCGAGCTGGCCTGGAAGAAAGCGCTGGGCGCAGCCAGCCTGAGCCTCGATGATCTCTCGCTGGTGGAGACGCACGACTGCTTCACCGTGGCCGAGCTGCTGGAATACGAAGCCATGGGCCTGGCCCCGCACGGCCAGGGCGCACGCGTGATTGCCGAAGGCATCACCGCCAAGGATGGCAAGCTGCCGGTCAATCCCTCGGGCGGGTTGAAGTCCAAGGGCCATCCGGTCGGTGCCACCGGTGTCTCGATGCACGTGATGGCGGCCATGCAGGCATCCCATGATGCGGGCGACATGCAGATCGCCAATGCGCGCTATGCCGGGGTGTTCAACATGGGCGGCGCGGCAGTGGCCAACTATGTGAGCATTCTGGAGCGTGTGAACTAACAATGCGGTAGTAGCACCGGCGCGCCATCCTGGCGTTGAAGGATAGCGCGCCACATGAAGTGATGTGCAAAAAAACAGAACAAGGCAGCACGCCAATTTCCATCAGAATTCCATCAGAAGAATCGGGACGAGTGAGACGATGTTAAGCAAAGTGATGAACCTGGGCCGCCTGCTCTCGGACGTGGCGCGCCGCTTTCCGGAAGAGCCGGGACTGATCCTGGCGCAAGGCGCAGCCGATGGCAGCGACCGCCTGATCCCCTGGCGCGAGATCAATGCCCGTGTCGATGCGCTGGCCCACGCCCTCACCCGGCGCGGCGTCAAGAAGGGCGACAAGATGCTGGTCCACTCGCGCAACAACCAGCAGATCTTCGAGAGTGCCTGGGCCGCCTTCAAGATGGGCGTGGTCTGGGTGCCGACCAATTTCCGCATCACGCCGCCCGAGGCGGCCTATCTCGGCCAGTCCAGCGGGGCCTGCGTGATGCTGTATGACCGCGGTTTCGCACCGTATGTCGATGCGGTCAAAGCCGCCTCGCCAGCACTTGAACACGTGGTGGCCCTGGCCGACGCACGGCCGGGCGAACTCGATTACGAAACGCTGGTGGCCGATGGCAGCGGCGACACCTTCCGCGAAGCCGAAGTCGATTACGACGATCCGCTGTGGTTCTTCTACACCTCCGGCACCACCGGCCATCCCAAGGCCGGCATGCTCTCGCACGGCCAGATGGCCTTCGTGGTGACCAATCATCTGGCCGACCTGATGCCGGGCCTCACGCATCAATCGCGCTCGCTGGTGGTGGCACCGCTGTCGCACGGCGCAGGCGTGCATGCGGTGGTCAATACCGCGCGCGGTGCGGCCAGCATCCTGCTGTCTTCCGAACGGCTGGTGGTCGAGGAAGCCTGGCAGCTGGTGGAAAAATACAAGGTGGACAATCTCTTCACCGTGCCCACCATCGTCAAGATCCTGGTCGAGGATGAGTCCGTGGACCGCTACGATCACAGCTCGCTGAAACACGTCATCTACGCTGGCGCGCCCATGTATCGTGCCGACCAGGTCCATGCATTGAAGAAGCTTGGCAAGGTGCTGGTGCAGTATTACGGCCTGGGCGAAGTGACCGGCAACATCACCTTCCTGCCGCCCTATTTGCACTTCGAGGATGACGCCCATCCGCAGGCACGCGTGGGGACCTGCGGCATGCCGCGTACCGGCATGCAAATCGCCATCCTGAACGACGATGGACAAGAACTGGCGCCCTTCGAGACCGGCGAAATCTGCGTACGCGGACCGGCCGTCTTCATGGGCTATCACAACAATCCGGAGGCCAATGCCAAGGCCTTCAAGCATGACTGGTTCCACACCGGCGACCTCGGGCATGTGGACAAGGATGGCTTCCTCTACATCACCGGACGTTCCTCGGACATGTACATCTCGGGCGGCTCCAACGTCTATCCGCGCGAGATCGAGGAAGCCCTGCTGACGCACCCGGTCGTCTCCGAAGTGGCGGTGCTGGGCGTGCCCGATCCCAAGTGGGGCGAAAGCGGACTGGCGGTGATCGTCTGCAAGGCTGGCCAACAGGTCGATGGCGAGGCCTTGCTGACGCATCTGGAAACCCGCATCGGCAAGTACAAATGGCCGCGCCGCTTCGTCTACTGGGACAGCATGCCCAAGTCGGGCTACGGCAAGATCGTCAAGAAACAGATCAAGGCGCTGCTCGAAGAACAAGGCGACTACCGGCTATGAAACGCGCCAGCCAACCTGGCGAGACCAAGGCCAGCGCCGGTTTCCTGGCGGTGCGCAAGTTCCTTCATGCAGGCCAGCCAAGCTATCCGCGCACGCTGGACCTGGAGGCCGACCCGGCCGAGGAACTTCGTATCACGCTGCAACCAGGCACCCCGGTCGGCCCGGCCTTGCGGCGCGTGCTGGCACGCTATGGCCAGCGCGGCGGCGTGGGACGGCTGTGCGGCGGTAGCGCGCGGCGGCTGCATTACCACCGCATCGAACAGACCGGAGACGCCAGCCGGCCATATGACTATGGACCACCGCATGTATTGGAAGGCGTCATCAGCTTCGTGACCGGCGCCATCACCATCGGCCAGAACGCCGATGGAAAAGTATTACTGCATTGCCACTCAGGTTTCATCGATGGCGATGGCACGCTGCATGGCGGCCATCTGCTGCTCGACACGGTGGAGGTGGGCGACGATCCGCTCATCCTGCGCCTGTGCCTGTTCTCCCGCAGCGCCTTCGTCGTCAACAGCGATGAAGAGACGCACTTCAGTCTATTGCATCCGACACCCATGGAATGATGATGACGCTCCCCGCCCATGACAGCGACTCCCTTGACGACCACATCCACGTAGAACAGGGCCAGCTCGGCAAGCTGGTGATGGCGCGCCTCAAACCCAACCAGGACCTGACCGAAAGCGTGGAAGCGCTGTGCCGCCAGCACGGCATGGACAAGGCCATCGTGCGGGGCGCCATCGGCAGCCTCATCGATGCCCATCTGCAATACGCCACCCCGGCCGGGGTGCGTGCGATGGAGATCAACGGGCCGGGCGTGGAAATCCTCAATGTCTTCGGTGAAATCGGTTTTAACGATGGACCGGGCAGCGCCCATCCTCTGCAGGGCGTGGTGGCCGATACCGAGGGACGCATCTTTGCCGGACGCTTCGTGCGCGGCGCCAATCTCTCTTTCATCACCATCGAGATCACCTTGCAGGAATGGATTGCGGTCAAGCAATCCGAGGCGCTGCCGGCCTGAATCACTTTCCTTTCCCCCATGAAAAATGCCGCCCGGCTCATCACCGGGCGGCATTGTTTCATTCTTGGACTAACTATCGGATCAGGCTTCCGTATGCAGCGTGGCTTCGGCTTCCTGTTCGATCTCGACTTCGGCGCGAGCGGCTTCTTCTTCGCTCAGCAGGCCGCCTTCCCACTTGGCCACCACGGCCGAAGCGATCGAGTTGCCCACCGCATTGGTAGCCGAACGGCCCATGTCGAGGAAGGTATCGATGCCCAGGATCACCAGCAGGCCCGCTTCCGGGATGTTGAACTGGTGCAGCGTGGCGGCGATCACCACCAGCGAGGCGCGCGGCACGCCGGCGATGCCCTTGGAGGTCAGCATCAGCACCAGCATCATGGTGATCTGGGTGGAGATGGGCATGTGGATGCCATAGGCCTGCGCGATGAAGAGCGTAGCGAAGGTGCAGTAGATCATCGAACCGTCGAGGTTGAAGGAATACCCCATCGGCATGACGAAGCTGGAGATCTTGCGCTTGACGCCAAAGCGGTCCAGCGCGTCCAGCAGCTTCGGATAGGCCGCTTCCGAGCTGGCGGTGGCGAAGGCCAGCAGGAAGGCTTCCTTGATCAGCGCCAGCAGGTGGAAGATGCGCTTCTTCAGGAATACGAAGCCCACCGCGATCAGGATCACCCACAGCAGCACCAGCGAGAAGTAGAAGTCACGCATGAAGACCGCGAAGCTGACCAGGATGTCCAGGCCATTGACGGCGACCGTTGCGGCCATGGCGGCAAACACGGCCACCGGCGCGAACTTCATGACGTAGACGGTGATCTTCAGCATGGTGTGCGACAGGTCGTCGATGACGGCCAGCAGGTGCTTGCCGCGTTCACCCAACGCCGCCAGGGCGATGCCGAAGAACATGGAGAACACCACCACCTGCAGGATCTCGTTCTGCGCCATGGCTTCCACAATCGACTTGGGCACCAGGTGGTTGAAGAATTCCTTGACCGTGAACTTGCTGGTGGCCAGGCCCGCACCGGCAGCATCCGGCGACGGCAGCGCCACGCCGGCGCCCGGTTGCAGCAGGTTGGCCATGATCATGCCCAGCGCCAGCGACACCAGCGAAGCGATGAAGAACCAGGCCAGCGACTTGCCGAAGATGCGGCCCACCGACTTGGCGTCGCCCATGTGGGCGATGCCCACCACCAGGGTCGAGAACACCAGCGGTGCGATGACCATCTTGATGAGGCGCAGGAACAGGTCGGAGGCAATCGAGATATAACCCGCCAGCTCCTTGGCCTCGCCCTTGTCGTAGTGATTGAAAATCAGGTAGCCGACCAGGATGCCCAGCAGCATGGCGGCAAAGATGTAGGCGGCTTGTGGAATGCGTTTCTTCATGTGTTCTCCTGCCCTCGCTCGCCACCGGCACCAGGCACCGGTGAGAGGACGATGATGTAAGGCTTGCGGGCGGCGCCGGCCGGTGCGGTGACAGGGGCGCCATGCTTTTGGATGGTCAGAAAGCGTCAGTTTCTGATGAGAAACCCTGACCGTTTTTTCCCGCCGCGCGGAAAAAAGGACGAAGCTTATTGACTTATGCCCCCCGCCGTCAAGGCTAAGCAGGTAAAACTGCCCCAAAACGCAGCAAACCGTCCACAGGAGCCGGAATGTGGCGATTTTGCCAACATGCCTGAGGTCAACTTGTCAGCGCTTTGTCAGCCACAAAACACCCGGCTGCAGGGGCTTCAGAGCGCTGTCGTCACCGGTGCCGTGGCGGCCGGATCGCTCATGCTGGGGCGGCCGGTTTCCAGATGGCCCGCCAGCCGGCGCAGCCAGTGCGGTTGCTCCTGCAGTTGCCACTGCAGGTCGTACCAGTGGTGGCTGGCCGCCAGATCCCAGGCGCTGCTGGCGCTCTGCCCGGCCGGCACATGCAGCACGCGCGGGGAGTGGCCGTAGGCCAGATCGGTGACCGTGGCGATCAAGGGTGCCGGGCCGGGATTGAGCAAGCTGACGGTCAGCACGCCGCGCACCGCATCGTAATGGCTGCGCAGTTCCGGTTCCGGCTGCGACGCGCTCCCGGCCTGCCCTGCGAAACGGCGGAAATAGCCGTTCGGTCCCCACACGCTGAACTGGTAACGGCCTCCGGCAGCAAGCGGCCAACTGTCACCGAGCTGCTTGCCGGCCTCCACGGTATAGCCGCGCGGTGCGCTACCGAGGACATCGTCGTGGACCTGGAAATGCGCGCCCTGCCGGCCGATATTGTCGAAGCGCAGGATGTAACGGTCGCCCTCGCGGCTGCCATGCACGTGCAGCGCGTAGGGCAAGGCACAGGCAGTCCGCACGCCCGCTTCCTGCGGCGCGATGGACAGCGCGGCGCCGGGTGCGGGCGCGCTGATGGCGACCGGACGTTTGCATTGCAGGTCGGAATCGGCCAGGTAGTGCGTGGTATCGGGCAGGCGTGGTGCCGAAGTATCGCGCCGGCTGAAATCCAGCGTCGATGTGAGGTCGCCGCACACCGCACGCCGCCAGGGAGAAATGTTGGGCTCGATGACGCCGAAGCGGCGCTCGATGAATTGCAGTACCGACGTGTGATCGAACACCTGCGAATTGACCCGCCCGCCGCGCGACCACGGCGAGACCACGAACATCGGCACGCGCGGGCCCAGCCCGTAGGGTAGCTGGTCGGCGGTGAACTTGCCCTGCTGGCTCGCGGCCACCACGGCATGGCGCTCCAGCGCGATGTCCACCGTGCTCTTGCCGGAACCCGGCACCGTGGGGGCCTGCGGCGGGACCACGTGGTCGAAGAAGCCGTCGTTCTCGTCATACATGATGAAGAGCACGGTCTTGCTCCACACCTCGGGATTGGCGGTGAGCGCATCGAGGATGTCGGAGAGATAGCGCGCGCCATACAGCGGCGTGTAATCCGGATGCTCGGAATACACCGCCGGCGGCAGCAGCCACGACACCTGCGGCAGCTTGCCCTGCTCCACATCGGCCCTGAGCTGCGCGACGCTGCGGGTACTCATGCCGCGCGCGTGCAGGGAGGAACCGATGGGTGCATGCACGAAGTTCTCGAACGAAGCCAGCATGTTGGTGCCGTAGTTGCCACTGAACTTGTCGAAGTCAGTGCCCTGCTGGTAGACCTGCCAGGAAATGCCGGCCTGCTCCAGCCGTTCCGGATAGGTGGTCCAGGTGAAGGGTGGCAGCTTGGTGCTGCTGAACTGGTTGTCGATGTAGTCGGTATTGTCCAGCAGCGGTCCACCTCCGCTGCCCAGCGGATCGATCATGCCGGTCATCAGGTACATGCGGTTGGGATGGGTGTTGCCGGGAATCGAGCAGAAATACTGGTCGCACACGGTGAAGGCATCGGCCAGGGCATAGTGGAAGGGAATGTCCTCGCGCACGTGGTAACCCATGCACAGATTGCCCTTTTGCTGGGCCCATTGATCGGCGCGTCCGCCGTTGATGGCACCCTGGGTGGTGGCCCAGGTGTGCGGCAGGCTGCCGACGCATTGCGCATTCATCGCCGGATCAGTGGTGTCGTAACGGAACGGTGCGATGACGGCGGCGGGATCCTCCTGACGTGGCTGGAACCAGACCGGACGGCCATTGGGCAGCGTCACCGGAAAGCGGTCGTTGTAGCCGCGCACACCGGACAGATGCCCCAGGTAGTGATCGAAGGAACGGTTCTCCTGCATGAAGACCACGATGTGCTCGACGTCCTCGATGCTGCCCGTGCGCACCTGGGGCGCGATGGCCAGGGCCTTGCTGATCGAGGCCGGCAGCAGTGCGGCGGCGCTGGCAGCACCGGCCACGCTGGCCGACAATCTTAGGAAATCGCGTCGACTGGTTCCGCCCATGATCCTGGTCCTCGTGCGGGCAGCCAGGCGCAACAAGACCTTGCGGGCTTCGCCTGACTACACCGCTGGTATCGGTGAAGGCGAAAGTCTAAGTTTTTGATCTGACAGGACAATGACATCGTGAGACGCATCACGATGTCATCCGGACTATCCTGACTATCCTGACTATCCGCGTCCTCAGGCCTGTTGCAGAGCGCTGTCCAGCAATTCGATCCAGTGCCGCACCGGCGTGTCGGTCCCGGATTGCAGGTGCGTGACGCACCCGATGTTGCCGGTGACGATCATGTCCGGATCGGTAGCCTGCAGCTTGCTGATCTTGTTGTCGCGCAGACGATAGGACAGTTCCGGCTGCAATACCGAATAGGTGCCGGCCGAACCGCAGCAGAGATGGCTGTCCGCACACAGCTGCACATCCACGCCGGCCGCGCGCAGGATGCCTTCGACCTTGCCGCGGATCTTCTGGCCATGCTGCAGGGTGCAGGGCGGGTGATAGGCCACGCGCTTGCCGTTGAAATCCTTGAGCTTGTGCTGCAGCTGCTCTTCGAACTCGGGCAGGATCTCGCTGATGTCGCGCGTCATGCGGGAGATGCGGCGCGCCTTCTCGGCGTAATCCGGATCGTGCTGCAGCAGGTGCCCGTATTCCTTGACGGTGGCCCCGCAGCCGGAGGCATTCATGACGATGGTGTCGGCACGCACGCCGTCACGTCCTTCGATGTAGGGCCACCAGGCGTCGATGTTGCGGCGCATGTCGTCGAGGCCGCCGTCCTGGTCATTGAGGTGATAGCGGATGGCCCCGCAGCAGCCGGCCTTGGGCGGCGCGAACAATTGCACACCGAGGGCATCGAGCACGCGCGCGGTGGCACTGTTGATGTTGGGGGCCATCGACGGTTGCACGCATCCTTCGAGCAACAGCATCTGGCGCGCATGCGTGCGCGTCGGCCAGCTTCCCGCATCCTGCGGCAGCGGCACCTTGTTCTGCAACAGCTTGGGCAAGAGCGGGCGCACCATCTGCCCCGCCTTCATGGCCGGACGGAAGATCCACTTGCGCGGCACCAGCTCCTTCAAGGCAGTGCGCAGGACACGCTGGCCGAAGGGACGCTGCACCTGCTCTTCCACCACCTTGCGGCCGATGTCGACCAGGCGTCCGTACTGCACACCGGAGGGGCAAGTGGATTCGCAGTTGCGGCAGGTCAGGCAGCGGTCCAGGTGCGATTGCGTGGCGGCCGTGGCGGGCTTGCCTTCGAGCACCTGCTTGATGAGATAGATGCGGCCGCGCGGGCCATCCAGTTCATCGCCCAGCAGTTGATAGGTGGGACAAGTGGCGGTACAGAAACCGCAATGCACGCAGGAGCGCAGGATGCTGTCGGCTTCCTCGCCGGCCTGGGTGTTGCGGATGAAATCAGCCAAGTTGGTCTGCATGATGATCGCTTGGAAAAGAGGCGCTTACAGGCTGGCGTACAGGCGGCCGGGATTGAAGATGCCCTGCGGGTCGAATTGCTGCTTGAGACGGCGATGGATCGTTTCCACGGCCGGCTGCAAGGGGTGAAAAACGCCGATGGCCTTATCACCGCCACGATGCAGGCTGGCGTGTCCACCGACGGCCAATGCAGCGGCGCGGATGGCAACGGCATCCACATTTCCCTCAGGCCGCAGCCAGCGCTGTGCCCCGCCCCACTCGATCAGCTGGCGGCCCGGCAGGTCGACGGGCGGGGCCACCGAGGGCAGCGACAGGCGCCACAGCGGGGCTTGCGGGTCGGCAAAGAAGGGGTGGGTCTGCTCGCGCAGGTCCATCCAGTAATCTTCCGGATTGCTTAATTCGGTGCCACCCATCTTTTTGATTGCTGAATCCACGGCAGCCTGCGCACCCGACAAACGGATCGTGAGCACATTGTTGACCCAGGCGCTGGCCACCAGCGGCAGGGGTTGTCCTGCGCTCTGGTTCAGCAGGCGCAGCGCGCCTTCCTGGTTGATCTCGAAGACGCGGGTACTGCTGGCGATGGGACGCGGCAAGACCTTCAGCGAGACCTGCAGGATCAGTCCCAGCGTGCCCAACGAACCGGCCAGCAGGCGCGAGATGTCATAGCCGGCGACGTTCTTCATGACCTGTCCGCCGAAGTGCAATTGCTCGCCCTGTGCATCCATGAGCACGGCACCCAGTACGAAATCGCGCACGGCACCTGCGCTGGCGCGCGAAGGACCGGAGAGGCCGGCCGCAACCATGCCGCCGACGGTGGCCGCACCGCCGAAACGCGGCGGCTCCCAGGCCAGCATCTGCTTGTGTTGGGCCAGTGCCGCATCGATCTCGGCCAGGGACGTACCGCAGCGGGCGGTGATGACCAGCTCGGTCGGTTCATAGTCGATGATGCCGCTGTAGGGGCGTGTGTCGAGCAGGTCGCCGGCGGGCTCCTGTCCGTACCAGTCCTTGGTGCCACCGCCACGGATCTGCAGGGCGCGGCCGGAGAGGATGCGTTCGCGGAAGGAGGCCAGCACGGCGTCCATGTCTTGTTGTGCTTGCATGGTCAGAATCTCGGCAGATCGGGGAAGCGCAGCTGGCCGCGCTGCACGTGCATCTTGCCGTACTCGGCACAGCGATGCAGGGTGGGAATGGCTTTGTCCGGATTGAGCAGGAAGGCCGGATCGAAGGCGCGCTTCAACTTGAAGAAGGCCTCGCGCTCGGCGGGTGAAAACTGCACGCACATGGAGTTGACCTTCTCGATGCCCACGCCGTGTTCACCGGTGATGGTGCCGCCCACTTCCACGCACAGCTCCAGGATCTCGGCACCGAACAGTTCGGCGCGGTGGAATTCGTCAGCGATGTTGGCATCGAAGAGGATCAGCGGATGCAGGTTGCCATCGCCCGCATGGAAGACGTTGGCGCAGCGCAGGCCGTATTTCTTTTCCATCTCGGCGATGCCCAGCAGCACCTGCGCCAGCTTCTTGCGCGGGATGGTGCCATCCATGCAGTAATAGTCGGGCGAGATGCGGCCCGCGGCCGGGAAGGCGTTCTTGCGGCCGGACCAGAAACGCAGGCGCTCGGCTTCCGACTGCGAGCAGGCAATCGCCGTCGCGCCGCTGGCGTTGAGCACGTCGGTCATGCGGCCGATTTCTTCCTCCACCTCTTCCACGGTGCCATCGGATTCGCACAGCAGGATGGCTTCGGCATCGATGTCATAGCCGGCTTTGACGAAGGGCTCGACCATGCGCGAGCTGGTCTTGTCCATCATCTCCAGCCCGGCCGGGATGATGCCGGCGGCGATCACGTTGGCCACTGCATTGCCGCCTTTGACCACATCGTCGAAGGAGGCCATGATCACGCGCGCCGCCTGCGGCTTGGGCACCAGCTTGACGGTGACTTCGGTGACCACGCCCAGCATGCCTTCGGAACCGATGAAGACGGCCAGCAGGTCCAGGCCCGGCGCATCCAATGCACCGCTGCCCAGTTCCACCACCTCGCCTTCAATAGTGACCATGCGCACGCGCAGCACGTTGTGCACCGTCAGGCCGTATTTCAGGCAATGCACGCCGCCGGAATTCTCGGCCACGTTGCCGCCGATGGAACAGGCGATCTGCGAGGACGGATCCGGCGCGTAATACAGGCCGTGCGGGGCCGCTGCTTCGGAGATGGCCAGGTTGCGCACGCCAGGCTGGACCACGGCTGTGCGCGAGTACTTGTCCATCTTGAGGATCTGGTTGAACTTGGCGGTGGAGACCACCACGCCATCGGCAATGGGCATGGCCCCGCCCGAGAGGCCGGTGCCGGCACCGCGCGGCACGATCTGCACCTGCAGCGCGTGGCAGGCCTTCATGATGGCGATGACCTGCGCCTCGTTCTCGGGCAGCACCACCACCATGGGCAGCTGGCGGTAGGCGGCCAGGCCGTCGCATTCGTAGGGGCGGGTGTCTTCCTCGTCGAACAGCACGCAGTGCGCGGGGACAACCCGGCGCAGGGCATCGACGACTTCGCGCTGGCGGGCCGGCGCGAAGGACGGTTGGGCGGGAGCATTCATGCTGGACCTCGGCGGTAAGCTAGGCAGGCGTGCGGCGCTGGATGTCCCTCTTCTTGCATCCGGTGCTGCGGCTCACGCTGTCTCGTTTGTTGTCGACCCGCATGGGGCGGGCTTTTTCAGTCCGACAAGTGTAACGAATTTTGCCGCCCTGCACGGTGCCGTGTTGCCTGGCGGCCCACTGAAAAGAATTTCCGGCCGCCGTGAATTATTTTCAGGGCGGCCGGACGGGATGGGCGATGCAAAGCCGGGTCAGATGTTGCGGAAGGCGTTCTGCATCCAGCTGATGAAGGTATCGACCTCTGGCCGCTCGCGCACGGCGCGCTCGTAGACCACGTAATACGCATGCGGCGGGGTGCGCAGGCGCACGTCGAACAATTCGACGATCTCGCCCCGGGCCAGCAGTTCTTCGGCAAAGTGCTGGCGCGTCAGGCCAATCCCGTAGCCGTGGCGCACCGCTTCCAGCAGCAGGCCCAGGTCGTCCACGCGCAGGCCGGACGAGGGTTCCACCCAGTCCTTCAGGCCTGCGGCCTCGAACCAGGGCTGCCAGGGTTCCAGCGCCGAGCGCAGCAGGGTCGCATGTTGCAGGTCGGTGGGCGACTTCATCGGCGGCAGGGTCTTCAGGTAGCCGGGGCTGGCCACGGCGAAGGCCGGTTCCTCGAACAGCTTCTCGGTGATGATGTTGGGATAGTTGCCGGCACCGAAGCGAATCTCGACATCGCTCTCCGAGAGCGACAGGTCATACAGCGGTACCGAGAGGTACAGCTCGACCACGATCTCAGGATGGCGCTGGGTGAAGTCGGCGATGCGCGGCATGAGCAGGTGGCGCGCGAAGGTCGGCGGCAGCATCACCTTGATCTTGGGCTGCACGGCCGCATTGCGGTGGGGCATCGGGAAATCGGTCAGCGTGCGCAAGGCGCTGCGCACCACATCGAGATAGCGGCGGCCGAATTCGGACAGGCCGATGGAACGGCCATCGCGATAGAACAGGCGCTCGCCCACAAAATCTTCCAGCAGGCGGATCCGGTGCGACAGCGCCGACGGGGTGATGCACAGTTCCTCGGCGGCAATCGCAAACGAGTTGTGACGGGCTGCCGCTTCGAAGGCGGACAGGGCGTGAACGGGGGGAAGGCGGGTGGCCATGAATGGTGGATTCCTGCTGCGGTTCAAGCAAAACTGATGAAAACTAACATTGCGTTGCCGAAAAACTAAAAGGCCAGGCGCGCAAAACTAAGTTTTTCTCCCCTGGCCTGCGTGATACATCGACCTCACTGTTCCCAGCGCAGGATCTTGCCGGGGTTCATGATGTTCTTCGGATCGAGCGCATGCTTGATGGCACGCATGACGGCAATGGCACCATCACCGTGTTCCTGGATCAGGAAATCCATCTTGTGCAGGCCGACGCCATGTTCACCGGTGCAGGTACCATCCATGCCGAGGGCACGCGCCACCATGCGGGCGTTGACGCCTTCGGCGCGGGCGATGTCGGCCGGGTCGTTGGGGTCCACCATCATCTGCACGTGGAAGTTGCCATCGCCGACGTGGCCGATGATGGCGTGAATGAGCCCCTGCTCTTCGCAATCGGCCTTGGTGGCCAGCACGCATTCAGCCAGGCGCGAGATCGGCACGCAGCAGTCGGTGGAAATCGCACGGGCACCGGGGCGCAGTTGCAGCAGCGCGAAGTAGGCGTTGTGACGGGCTGTCCAGAGACGGGTGCGGTCTTCGGGGCGGGTGGCCCATTCGAAGCCGAGCGCATGGAATTCCTTGGCGATATCCTGCACCAGCTCGGCTTGTTCCTTGACGCCGTTCTCGCTGCCATGGAATTCGAACAGCAGCAGTGGATTGACCGGCAGGTTCAGCTTGTCGTGGGCATTGATGGCGCGCACGCCGTTTTCATCGAGCAGTTCCACACGCGCCAGCGGCACGCCCATCTGGATGGTCTGGATGACGGTGTTGACCGCATCGGCCACGCTGGGGAAGGAGCAGATCGCGGCGGAAATGGCTTCCGGCTGCGGATACAGCCGCACGGTCACTTCGGTGATGATGCCCAGGGTGCCTTCGCTGCCCACGTAGACGCGGGTCAGGTCGTAGCCGGCCGAGGATTTCTTGGCACGGGTGCCGGTCTTGATGATCTCGCCCTGGGCCGTGACCACGGTCAGCGTCAGCGTGTTTTCCTTCATCGTGCCGTAGCGCACGGCATTGGTGCCCGACGCACGGGTCGAGGCCATGCCGCCCAGCGAGGCATCGGCGCCCGGATCGATGGGGAAGAACA
>Ga0207671_10003539_pt1 | contig 15490 bp, 15 predicted proteins | sample KBSC24metaG_FD_184352 | JGI IMG/M metagenome (GOLD analysis project Ga0207671, IMG submission 184352) | Corn rhizosphere microbial communities from Kellogg Biological Station, Michigan, USA - KBS C2-4 metaG (SPAdes) (version 2) | ecosystem: Host-associated > Plants > Roots > Rhizosphere > Soil... | reverse complement strand
GGCGACGTGCGTGCCGTACAGCCAGCACTGCAACGCCGGGCCTTGCACCAAGTATGATTCGATGAAATCGCGCGCGTCGGTGCGCACGTTCGTCCATTCGTCCGTGCCGCCGGTCTTGAAGATCAGCGCCGAGACGTCGGGATCGGCCGGCGGCGCCGAAACGATCACATGCGAGCCGAGATAGGTTTTCGTGTCGGCGCTCAGCGCCATCATGATTGCCTTGCGCAGGTTCACGCGCCCGGCGGTGCGGTCCTCGCGGCTAATATCCGCGAACAGGTTGTCGGCCTGGTTGTCGGGGATGACCGTGCTCGTCATCTGGCCGCCGCCGTTGTCGGCGTCGCTCAGGCGTTGCGTGGCGAGGAGTGCGACGTTGAGAAGGGTCATTTCGGGCGCCCTGAAAATGAGAAGGGCCGCTCGTGGCGGCCCTTCGGGGTTGGAATGCGGAGTTCAGCTATGCGGAGGCTTGAACCAGCCTGAGCGTCAGTGAATAGGCGAACGTGTCGTCTCGCGGGAAGTAGTCGAGCACCGGATCCGCTTCAACGGCCGGTGTGTCGCCGTCATAGCGGAAGCGGACGCTGTAGGTCGTGCCGTCGTTGTAGGTGAGAGCCATCGGCGCGGTCAGCGGCGCATCTGAAAGCGCCTGCAGCGCGTCGATGACGTCCTGTGTCACCCATTCGTCCTGATCACCCTTCGCGACCAGCGTGATCGGGAAGCCGCCCTGCGCTTGCCACTCTTCGATGATCTGCGCACCGTTGGCGCCACGATCGCGCTGCTGCGCGACGAGGTTTCGCTTCTTGCGATCGATCCACTCCATTCCGGCTGGCAGCGTGATCGTGGTCGCGCCGGATACCAGCGTGATGACGTCATAAGTCGACATGGGTCACCCGAGGATTGAGTTAGCGCGACCGTTCGCCAGTTGCCGGACGAAGGCCGTTGCGAGCTGCTGTGCTTGGTCTTGCGTGCCGAAAACCTGAGCGGCCTTCGTTCCATCGACGTAGATATTGATCGGCTGCAAACCGGCCGGCACGGCCGCGGCTGCGCTGCTTGATGGGCTCGGCGCCGGCGGAGGAGTTGGAGCCGTGCTGGTCGCGCCGGCGGAGCCACCGCCGCTTGACTGCTGTTTTTGCTGATCGGCAATGTCCTTGAGCTTCTGCTCGTGGATCTGGCGAGCCAGTTCCAAATCCTTCTGCGCTTGCGCCTTGCCTGCGGCATCAGCTTTCGCAGCCAAGTCTTGAATCTGCTGAACGCGATCCTGATAGGCGCGGTTCTCGATCGCCGTCTGATCGTTTAGCTGCTGGTCGCGTTCGTCCTGCAATTGCTTGCCGAGATCGGAAATCGATTGGTTCGCCGCCTCGGATGCAGCCTTGAGTGCAGCCATTCGTTGCTGCGCGGCCTGAAGCGCCGCAAGCAACGGGGCGAGGTCTTGCTGCCCGAGAATTCCAACCGGATACGTCCCGGCCTGAATCGAGGCGATCATCTGGTCGACTTGCTTGCTCGTGTAGTTCGCGCGGTCACCGAGCTTCGAGAAGGCTTCGACGGATTCCGTTCCCAGGCGCGTCGTCAGGTCGACAACACCCTGCAGTTGAGTGCGCTCAGCCTGAATCTCATCCGTCGTTGCCTGCAGTGCCGCCTGCATGGCGCGCGCGACGCGGTCGAAACCGGATCCGTCGTCCGAATGGCCGATTTCGAAATTTCCCTTGAGCACCGTGTCATAGAAATTCGCAGCAACAGGCGATATTGCCGCGAACTGAGCGCGCGCATCGCCAATGCCCTGCGAGAGGGCTGCCATTCCATCGTTCGCGTGCTGCGTATTGGCTGTGGCGTGACCAAGTTGAACGGCGGCCTTATCGGCAGAGTCGCCCCATTCGGTGTAGTCGCGCTGTGCCTTGCTCGCGGCCTCAGCAGCATCGTCAGCAAGCAGCGCGGCGTTCTGCGCCGCTCGACCTTGCGTCGCAGAAGCTATCTCAGCTTTCGTCGCAAAGCTCTGTGCGGCGTCTCCTGCCTCTTCGTACGAAGGCGTGAGCTGCTGAATCTTGCCGTTGAGAGAAGAGATTTCTTGCTCAACGACTTTCAGTTTTGCGATAAGCGATGCCGCGCCGACCTTGTCGCCGGCAGCGAGCGCGTCATTGACCGCTTTGGCAATCTGATTGGCCTGGACTTCCAGTTTTCCAACAGAGTCTTGCAGCGCTCCAGAGATGCGTTGTGCGGCAGTCGTTCCAGCCGTTCCCATGCCATCGAGTTCGGCGCTCGCTGATGCGGCAGCGACTTGCACATCTGCCAGTTTGCGACCTGCGGCTTCCATGCCAGCCTGGAATTGAGCAGCGCCGATGCGGCCTGCATCGAACGCTTCCTGCAGTTTCGTCTTGAGTGCATCGATCTCGCCTTGCGTCTGCGCCTGGCTGAGCGCTTTGGCGAAGGCAAGTTGTATCTGCGCGCCCGTCGCGTTTGCGTTCGACGCGATGTCGGCGAAGGTCGAAATGATCTTCTGGCCGCCCTCCGTGAATTTGGCACCGGCCTGTTCGGCCGAGAGGCCCAACCGCTCGAGCTCAGTCTGCAGCGCGGCGCCCAGCGCAACCTTCAGTTCGTCCGCGTTTTCCTTGGCGTCCTTCAGCCTCTGCGTGACCTGCTGCTGGAACTGACGCAGGTCAGCGTCGTTGAGCTTGCTAAGTGCGCCGGCAAGTTCGGTCTGTACCGCGTCTTTCGCTTCGAGCGAGCGGATGGAAACCTGCTTGACGATATCGAGCACAGCATTGAGCCCGATCGGCGTCTGAATCTCGATCTTGCTGAAGGCTCCCTCGATCGCTGAGGCGGCCGACTCTCCGCCGGTCTTCAGAATGTCGAAGCGGTCGATGAGAGTCTGGACGTCAGCGCGGATCGCCTCGAGGGCTTCCTTCAGATGCGCACGCGCGGCTTCCGCTGCGTCGGCCAATTCCTTCAGGCGAGCAGATGCTGCCTCTACACCTTTGAAGTCGAGGTTGGCCTGGGCCTGGACCTTCAGCGCGGTGTAATACCTGGTCGCGTTCTCAAGCTGCGCGATGTATGACTCGGACTGCGCACGCGTCTTTCCGGCAAGCTGATCAGCGCTGGCGATTTCCGTGTCCGCATAGCCTTTGAGCTGGGCGGCGACAACCGAAGCACGCGCTGCAAGTTTCTCGCGCAAGGCAATCGTTTCATCCTGCGCCTTGTTCGAATCGAGTACTTGCTGATGATATTGCTCGGAGACATCCAGCAGCTTCTGAATTTGCGAAAGCGCGATATCGATGCCGACCGTAGCGATGCCGATCTTGATCGAATTCGGAATACTCCGAACTGCGCGACCGAGCGCGAACCAGCCCGCGTTCGGTGCGCCAGCAGCCGCAGCCGCCGCAGCAGTCTCTCTCGTTGCGGCGGCAAGGCCGCCCATGCGCGCCGCAGCGCCGGCCAGGTCGAGCGCCAGCAATGCGGTGCGAAACACGATGTACGCGCGCGCAGCCTCGCCGATCGCAGCGGCATGGTCGTAGACGAACTTGGCGGCCGATGAGGCAGCATTGCCGATCGCCACAATAGCGTCGGCGATCGCCTGCGCCTTTGCCTTTAGCGTGCCGTCGCCGATACCTGCCTTCAGTGCGGAATTGATCCCTTGCAGCTTCTGCTGCACAAAATCGTAAACGCCGGACTTCGCGATGAGGTTGAGGAATTCTTCCCACTGGTCCTTGACCTTGCTGGCCAAGGTGCCAAGCAGTGTCATCTGCCTCGAGGCATCGCCGGCAGCGGAGGCGCCGAGTTGATCGATTAGCAGCTTGATCGAGTCGCGGCCGATCAGGCCTTTCTTCGCCATGTCCTCGATTTCGTCGGCAGTCTTGCCGAACTGCTGCCCGAGGATCTGGGTGACCGGGATGCCTTGCTGCTGAAGCTGTGTCAGCTCGCGCGTGCTCAGCGCCCCCTTATTGTAGGCACGGCCGAGCGTTTCGATCAGCGTGTTCAGCGTGTCGACGCCACCGCCGAATTTCGCATTCGTGTCGATCAGCGCCTGGAGCGATCCGTCGAACGGGTCGAGCCCCTCTTTTTTCGCCTTGAGCGCCGCCGCGGCGACCTCTTCAAGCGAAAGCGGAACCTCCTCAGCCAAGTCCTTTACCTTGGACAGAGCCTCAGCGCCTTGCTCGGCGCCGCCGAACGCGTTGGCGAAATCGACGCCCCACTTCTGGAATTTGTCACCGGTGGCGAGGATGTCGCCGAGCTCTTCCTTCGCCTTCTCGAGCGCCAAGAATCCGCCGATCGTCAGCAGGAGCGTCTTGACGTTCTCGACGATCTTGCCGAACAGGCCGTATTTCTCGGACAGAGACTGGATGCTGACCGCCTCTTCCTTCGCTGCAGCGGAGCCTTGCTGGTGCGCAGCCGTGACTCGCGCTGCCTCCGCCGCCGTCGTGGCCAGGGTCGTCTGGAGCTGCCGCTCGGTCGCGTCGAGATTTTCGACGCTGAGTCCGCCGGCGCGCAGCGCATTCTCGTTCGCAGTTATCGTCGCTGACAGCGAGTTGTATTGCGCGTCCAGCGAGGTGACCGATGCGTTCGCTCGGTCCAGAGCGCGCGTCAGCGTTGCTGTCGGTGCCGCCGTCGAATCGAACTGCCCTTGCAACTGAGCGGCATTGGATTTGGCGAAGAACAGGGCGTCGCCGACTTCCTGCAGCTGCGCCTTGAGTGAAACCAGACCCGTTGCCTTTGCGGACTGATCAGCTATCCCTGCGAGCTTCTCCAGCAGCGTGTTCGCCAACGGCGCAGCATCGCCACCAGCTTTTCCGACAGCGACCAGGTCGCGCGCCATTGCTGACAGTTGATCGTTGCCGAGCGCCTCGATTTTGAATTGCAGGAGTTCGAGCTGGGTCGCCACTGTTATTTGGTCCTGAAGAGTTTGACGAGGCGCTGCGCCTCATCGGAAAGAACTTGGCCGCCGAACGAAATCAGCGCCGGGTAGATGTCGCCATGCTTCTTTTCCGAGACGGCGCGAGCGAAGGCAGGACCTTTGCGCACGACGATCGGCAAGCGGCCGACGAGGCCAGAGGCCTCGCGCACGACGACGCGGCTGGAATCCCGCCCTGTGCCGACCAGGGCCGTCTTGGAACGCGCGCCCGGCACGCGCTGCCAGACTTCTTTGCTTCCCCTGCGCATGAAGGTGTGCGGCAGCAGGAGCGGCCCTGAGTCGCGCCAGAAGGTCACGGTGACGCCCGGGCTCGATGGACCGCTCCATGTCGGCTTGAACGCCGAGACAGGCAGGCGCGAGCTGCTACCGGTCAAAACGATGCCGTCGGACGTGACCTTCACGGACAGATACGGCGAAACCTGGCGCGAGGTCAGGTTCATGATGTTGTCGCTGATCTGGCGCGCAGCCTCGGGCACGATTCGGCGCTTGAGCGTCGCGAGCGTGCGCTGCTTGGTCTGCTCGAGCTGTTTCTGCGACAGATCGGTGAACTGGGCTGCTCGGCGGATCAGCGCGTCGAAGTTGATCGAGACGCGCGAAGCCACGGGCCTTTCTCCGGGTGTTGCGTTGGGTCTTGCGGGTGACGCGGCGAGGGGTGAAGCGAGGAAGCGTGTTGCGGAAAAAGTCGCCCCGATGGCGCGGGGCGACTTTGGAGCTACGCGATATTGCGGTGAATCAGGTATTCGACGATGGATTGGCTACGGTCTGGGCCACGCGCAGAGCGCGGATGGTGTCCGCTTCGGTCTGCGTGAACTTGGCGCGATCGCCCGGGCGGAAGGTCTTGACGATCTCCTTGCCGTCCTTGTCGAACGTTCCCGTACGATGCTCGTGCGGCTTGTGGAACAAGAGCGTGATCTTCGGCTGCTCCGCGGCGGGTGCGGCGGCGCCGTCTTTGACTTCGGCCATCATGGTTCTCCGGCTGTGGTTTCAGGAACGGCCGCCTTATGCGAAGGCCGCCGGGAAGGTATCGATGTAGTCGGCGGTGAGAGGCGCGGCGCCACCGACCGAGATCGGCGACCCCTTCAGATCTAGCGAGGCGAAGTTCTCGCCCATGAAGTCGAGCGCCGACTGCGGGGCGACGACGATCTTCGGCACTTCGATCTGGAGGTATCTGCCGTTGACCAGGTTCTTGCCGTCGAACATCACGTTGATGTTCAACTGCGTGAACGTCTCGGCGGAGATCTTCGTGCCCGAGTAGGTGCCGTAGGCGTACGTGATCTTGACGTCGCCGACCGCGATCGCGCCAGACGCATAGCAGATGATCTGGCCCATCGAATAGTCGATGTCGTAATCCGTGCCCTCGACGTAGGTCGTGCTCGCGCCCGTGTTCGTGACGACGACTGTGGCTGCCGTGATGAAGCGGCGACCGGGGAAGATCGGAAGCCACAGATCGAGCACGCCGACCGCGAACGTCGCCGCGGTGATCGTGGCGCCGGTGACGCTCAGGCCAGTCGAGGAGCCGCGGAGGAACGTCTTGACGCCGTCGGCGTCGACCGTGTCGAACGTGAGCGTGATCTCGGACGGCTTCGGGATCGCGACCTGGTCGAGAATGCGACCGTAGCCGCCGATGGTCTTGGCCTTGCGCTGCTTGACGTCCGGCGCGCCCGGGTTGTATTCGAACTTGACCGCGTTCTTCGTGCCGAAATAGCCGACCGGCGTGACACCGTCGGCCGCCAACACGCCGAACTTCAGATTGCCCTGCGCGACGAAACCAGTGTCGAGGGGGAGAGCCATAAGGAAACCTCCGGAAATGAAAAAGGCCCGCAAATGCGAGCCTCGGGATTGCCCTTACGGGCGCTGGGTGTTGCGAATCAGTGCCGGGCAATGGCCCCGGCGCGCTTGCGTGCCATCACGGCAAACTCGCTGCCGGTCGCTCCGGACAGCGAAGTCATTGCGGCAGATAGTTCGCCGTTCCGGTGACTTGAATCACCATTGCGCCGAACCCTTCCGGCCGCTTTAGAATTTCTGCCTTCATGGCTTTCGCCATGCGGATGTTCTTCGGGGCTGATGGACTCCCCGGTGCCGATGCGTCTTGATCTAGCACGCGCTCGATATCAACGACGACGCGGTGCGCCATCTGTTTCGCGTTGGTCGGCGTGACCTTGATCGCAGCCTCGACGGTGAAGTCCACGCTGCGCTGCCGGCGATTGGTGGCGGCATCGGACGTGCGCGTCGTCGTGTTGACGTCGATTACTGTCGCGAGCGCGGTCGCCTCCGTCGGCGTCTGAACGTCCTCGACGAGCACGAGCTCGCCGATGTCGGTGAAGTAGCCGTTCGAGACGCGTACCTTCTGCAACTGCGACTGCAGCAGCAGCGCGAGTTGCCAGGTGACGGGGTCGGAGTCAGCCATTGAGCACGAACTCCGAAAGCGATTCGTCTTCGCTGGTCTTCTTCTCCAGCGTCCAGGTCTCAGTGCCGACCGTGAGCGTGCCGCCCTGCTCCGGTGTGACTTCAGCACGCAAAAAGTTCGCGACGACGCGATGGCCGACGACCTCGCCGAACTCGCCAAGCACCTGCACACCGCGATCGATCATCACCGTGCAGTTCGGATCGGTTCCGGGTGTTCCTCCCTTCGCCGTGTAGATGCCTGAATCCGCCTGCCCCGAACGAAGGAACGCCCGCGACATGCGGGCGTCCATCGAAGAGAGGCGAGCGGCTTGGCTCATGCTCAGGTCGTAGTACCCTGCAGGAGCACCTTCGGACGCGTGCAGTACGACAGCGGGTTGGATTGCGCCTCGAACTCGATGCGCTTGCCGTTCGGGTTCATGTACTGGCGCGAATAACGCGGCAGGCCTACGGTATTGACCGTCTCCATATAGTCGGCCGGTGCGTACACCGTGCGGAACAGGCCGGGAACGCCGACCGGGAAGATGCGCACTTCATCGACACCTACCATCGGTGTGTTGCCGATCGCGCCACGGTAGTTTTCGAACACGATGCCGCCGAATTCGAAGACGCCGTACACCTTGTTACCGTTCGGCTGCAGGTAACCGTCGCGGAGCACCTGCGCCATGTCGGTATTCTTGTAGGTGTTGCGCACTTCGATATTCGCGATCAGCGAGTCGAAGAAGTTGTCGCCACACAGCGCCCACACGCCGGTGAACGGCGTTCCGCCAAGGTTGTTGGCGATCGTACGCACCGCGCCGGCGCAGGTCTTGCGAATTGCACCGGTATCGGTTGATGCGTCGAGGTTGAAATCGATAGTCGCGGCTTGGCTGACGCCGAACTCGGTGAACAGGTTGTAGAGCGTCGAGCCGTCCTGGTTGAGGATGATTCCCTTCACCGCGCCGAGACGCTGATATTCCAGCGTCGGGTCGAGCACGAGGTTGACGGCGTCGGTCTGACGCTGATTCACGAGCGACATCACGCTCTGAACTTCGGACTCAGATCCGAACGCGCGCACCCCCATGACCTCATCGGCGTTGAAGCCGTCGTCGTACTGGTAATGCGGAACGACGAGCGAGCGCAGATTGCGCTTGTTCTTCGCCTTCGTTTCGCCAGGTCCACCGCGGGGCGAAGGATTCAGCAACTGCAGAACACCATCGATCTGTTCGATCGCAACCGAGAGTGTCGTGATGCCGCGCTCATTCCAGTCGATTACCTGGCCGCAGCGGCCGGGCACGAAGGGGATGTTGTTGACGGCATCCGTGAGGGAGGTAACGCCGAAGGCGTTGTCGTTGAAGATATCGAGCATGGGCATTGCGGCTTCTCCGTCGAGAAATGAAAAAGCCCGCATGCGCGGGCTCGGATTCGTGGCGAAAAAAAAGCCCGCTTTCGCGGGCTCCGGTTGGATGGTTGAGGTTCGGTCAGTTACGGACGATGATCCCGCGCGCGGCGAGCTGCGCAGCCGCAGCGGCCTTCTGGTCGTCGGTCGTGCCGGAATGCCACACGAGTTCGTGACCGTTCACGGTGCAGTCGCGCGCATCGACGACGCAGTCGGCATCGGCAGAGGTCGCATCGACGCCGGCGTAGAGGATTGCGTCGGCGCTATTCGTGCCGGCGACGAACTCGGTGTAGCCGGTCGAGGTGACCGCGATGGTGAACGCATCGCCGACAACGAAATCGGCGGACCCGTCCGCGATCGTGATCGTGATGTGATCGCTCGCAGATGCGCCGCCGCCGACGGTGATCTGGCGAACCAGTGTACCGTCCGGCGCCTCCAGATCGAAGGTTCCAGCATTGCTCGCGGCGGCGACGCAGCGCAGCTTGTAACTGCCGAGCTGCGCGTCGACGCCGAGCGCGCCGACGGTGATCACGCCGTTGCCGGACGGCGAACCGACCGCTGTTGCTGCGGCGGCGGACAGCGCCGCGTGCAGCACTGCGCCGGCGGCGAGGTTGTTTCCGGACTTGAGGGTGCCGTTCTCGCGCGAACGGTTGCCGTTGGCCTCCGAGAGGATGTGGCCGCCGGCGTGGGTGGTTTCGGTGAAGGACATGGTGGTCGTCTCCTGAGATCAGCGGTTGCCGCGATGGGTGCCAACGCTCCCCGCGGCGGCAGCGCGGCGGCGGGCGTAAACGTCCTGACGTGAATTGGATTGAGCGGGCTTCTGCGTCTGCGGAAGTGCGGTGACGATCTCGTCGGCCGGTGCGTCGGCGACGGCGCCGGCGAGCTCTGCGCGCGCCTGCTCAACACTGACGCAGCGTGTAACGAAGTGCGCGGCCTGGTCTTCGAGCTTCGCGGCCTTGCACAGATCGGCGATCTTCGAGGCAGTTTCGATGCGCGCCGGGATCTGCTCGACGGTAATCGAACTGGCGACCTTCGGGTCGAGCAGCGCGAGCTTCACGTCAGCGGCCAGCGTCGAGACTTGGACGGCTCGGGAGAGTGCCGCGAGTGCGGCGTCGGCGATTGCTTCGGCGCTGGGCTGTGCGGCCGGCGCCGGCAGAACGGTGTCATCTGGCATGGTCTGTGTCTCCTGCGCCGGCGCGTCCGGCTCTGCTGGTTGAGAAAGTTCGGCAATCAGATCTTCGAGCGTACCGACAGAATCGGCCAGGCCGACTGTGATCGCCTCGGCGCCGACGTACCACTGCGCTTCGGTGTTCATGACCTTGTCAAGATCCATCACGCGATAGCGCGAGACCGAACTGGCGAACAGGTCGCGAAGTTGGTCGACGGCTGCCTGTTCCTTGGCCATCGCATCGTCCGAAATCGGCTCGTGTGGATTGCCGTCGACCTTGTGCGCGCCGGAGAAGATGTAGGTCACCTTCACGCCGAGCTTGCCGTCGTAGCCGCTCTGGTCGATGTGGTAGGTGTAGACGCCGATCGACCCGACGCCGCCGGTGCGCGTCACCTGAATTCGGTCGCATGCGGCAGCGATCGCATACGCGGCCGAATAGGCCATATCGTCGACCTGCGCGACTATCGGCTTTTTGCCGCGCGCCGCGAAGATGTAGTCGGTCAGATCGAAGCAGCCTGACGCCATGCCGCCGGGCGAGTCCATTCTCAGCACGATCGCTTTGACGTTATCGTCGGCGAGCAGTTCATCGAACGCGCAGCGGATAGCGGCATAGCTCGCCGGGCCCGGGCCGCAGATATCCGGCATTGGGCGATTCACCAACGCACCGGAAATGTTGAGGATCGCAATCGATCCTGACTGCGCGCTCATTTCCTCTGGAGCGTCGACCGCACCATCGAGGTATGCACCGATCAGGCGCTCGCCCATCGTTGGATGCACGAGCAGCGGTTGCCCGAACGCGTGCGTATACAGCTTCGCGACGACAGAATGCTGCGGCCGGCGCCCAAACATTCGCGCCAGCAGTCCAGGCTTGGAGGCCATCAGTTTTCCTCTTGTGTCGAATCGGCGTTCGGATCGCCTGCGTTGTCATTCGCCGGGTTGTCCGTCCCGGGTTCTTGCGATCCTGCCGCCTTCTGCTGCGTAATACCGCGATCGGACGTGTAGCGCGGATCGCTGTCGAAGATGAATCCATGCTCGTCGCCGTGCGCGTTGTCTTCCGCAATCTGCGTCTCGACCTCTTCGGGGTCGTCGCCGTTCGAAAGAATGACGCTGCTGCGCGATTTGAACCCGCTGCGCACAGCTTTACGGTCAGCATCGACGTCCTGCACCGGATGCGAGTATGGGAAGCCGTGCGGCACCCAAAGCGTCTCGATGTACTCATCGCGCTTGCTTGCGTAGTCCGGCGCGTCGATCGCGCCAGACAGCACGGCTGCATCCCAGAAGGCCTCGCGCACGCGCTGGCATAGCATCGGGATCAGCACGAGCCATTGCCGCTGCTCTACGATCCGACGAAATTCGTTGAGGATAAGACGCAGCGCGCGGTCGGAAATTCCGTTCAGATCGCCCGTCAGAACCTCATACGGGATGCCGGCCCGCGCCGCGATCGCCATCAGCATCGTGCGCATGTACGGCGAGAAGTTCGTTCCCGCATCCGGCGGATTGGAAAACTCTGGCTTCACACCAGGCGGAAGTTCCTGCATCGTGCCTGGCTCAAGGCCAGCGAGCGGCGTTCCATCAGCCGCTGTTCCATTTTTAGCCTCGTCCAGCGGATGAGAGCCGAGCTCTCCCTCGCCAGCGAGTTGCGTGTAGAAACCGGTGAACAGGTTCGCCAGCTTCTGTCGCTCTAGGACGGCATCCTTGAAATTGTTGAGATTGAACATCTCGACCAAGGTCGAGGTCATGTGCGGCAAACCGCGCAATTGCCCTGCGCGAATCGGCTCATACACGTGAATGATCTGCTCGGCCGGAATCCGGCGGAGCTGCATGTCAGCGAAATTCGTGACCATCACGTCGCCTGGATGCTGCGGATACATCCAGTAAGCGACACGCTGACCGATGGCGTTGAACTCGATACCGGCGCGGATGAAATTCCCGTTGCTCGCCGTGGCGTAGTAGTTCGACGGGCACTGCTCGGCTTCGATAAGCTGAAGCTGCAGTGGAACTGGCAAACCGTCCGACGCGCGGCGGTTGCGTAGGCGAATGAATATCTCGCCGGCTTCGTGCCACTCGCGATCTGTCAAACCCTGCAGGCCGTAGAAATTGAAGATGCCGTCTGCGTCGCAGACTTTCGCCCATGCTTCCCAGACCGCCTTGACAAGTTTCTTGAACTGCGGCGTGCCGTTTACCGTCTTCGCCTGGATGCCGACGCCGATCTCGTTGCTGACCAGCTTGTCGAGCGCCGTGCCGGCCCACGGATCCTTGCGCGCAGCGTCGCGTGCGCGGGAAAGAATCGTACCCTGCTGACCGAGCGTGACGAGATTCGGGCCGGCATTCGACGGGCGCCACATCCGCAAGCGACGGCCTTGCCCGGCCGCATTATGGATCGGGTCCGATCCAGCTCCGTTGACGGAGAAGCCGTCAGCAGCCATAGCCCGTTCCGCCCTGGCTCACGCGCATGATCTTCCGTCGCGTAGTGCCGCTTGCTGCATTGATCTCCTCAAGCATCAATTGCCGCACCTTCAGCATCGCCTCGGTCGACTGGTAGGTCACAGTGCGATCGCGATATCGCCAGGTTAGTTCGCCACTGGCAATGACCGCGTCAAGCGATGCGACGTCGTCCAACGTGAAGGGCATGTCACCGTTCCAGATAAGAACTGCGCGCGACGCGCAAGGGGCGCACTACTGGCGCGGCCGGTTTCTCGGTCCCGTTGACGAACACGTCCGGGTTAGCATCCCACTCGGCCGCCCACGAAGGCGGGGATTTCCAATCAAACCGATCGGCGCCGAGCGCAATGGCCGCAGCGTGACCGTAATAGCAAAGGTCGAACGTCTCGTTCTTCCGCTTGTGCGGGTTTTCCCAGCGTCGCGCGCCGCGTGTCTCGGCCGTCAGTTCATCGAAGAATGATGTCGGCAGCCACTTCGGAAAATGGTAATAGCCCGGGCCGGCCGTCGATCGCTTGACGTCTGCCATCACCGCATCTTTCAGGACCGTTGCGCTCAGCAGCAGTACCGGCACGTCGCCGATCGCGCCGGACTGGCGATCCTTGCGCTTGCGCGCGTCAGGGAACGTCTCCTGCACTCGCGCCGCGCTATCCCGGTCGGTGCCCTTGACCAGGCGGAACTTGGACTGCAGGCCTTTCGTACGCAGCACGCGAAAGAACTCGTACGCGCGCTGTGTTACCCCCTCCTCGCCGCCGGAGTCGCAGACCGTGAGGCGCACCGGCATCGAACGGCCTGAGCCATCAGCAAGCGGATATCGCCGCGTGATAGCCTTTTCGATCAGACGCTCCCAATCTTCGACGAATCCGGCCGGGTCGATCGGGAAGACGCCGCCTTGTCCGTTGTCTCGCTCGGAACTCTTCAGCGCATAGCGATCGATGACCCACTTCTCGAGGCCGACTCCGTAGCCCATAACCTGAATCACAAACCGCGCGTTCTTGCCGGCCTGAATGTCGATCTGCGCAGTGAGGAAGCGCACGCCGGCGGGAACCTCGCCCTGAGGCCAATCCTCGGCGCGCTCCTGCAGATCATTGCCGGTCTGCTCGTTTCGAGCCGAGATCGGCAGGAACGGCATCGCCTGGTCAACGTTCGTAGTCGATTTCAGGGGCTTCGACTCGCCGGTCAGCGCGTACTGCTTCACCGCCTGCAGGTAGCGCTCGACCAGCGAGGTCCATGATTGGTATGCCGCAGCGACGCCACCGAGCCAGAAGCTCGCCGTACGCGATCGCACAAGCTCACCGGTGACCGTGCCGTCTGGCCACATCCGCTGACCCTCGCCAACCCAGCGACCGCTGAGATTCATCGAGCGTTTCCAGCGATGCTCCAAGCCGACACCGCAGCAGGTGCAGTGCAAGAGCGAATGCCGCTCTGATATAGCCAGCACGTCATCGACGACGACGCGCTCGAGCAATTCCTCAAATGCCGGCAGTCCGAACCCATCGATCCCTGGCGCCGCCTGGAACGGTTCCTTGCACTCCGGACAGAGCCAGTACCAGCGCCGGCGGTCGCCACGGTTGTACAGCGACAAGATTCCGTCCGCCGGCGGCGCCTCGTGCGGCGACCGCGGCCGCCACTTGGCGTCCGTGTAGTCGCGTGCCGGGCTCGACTCCGCGATGCACTTCCCTGACGACATGTAGGTCTGAATGCGCTTGAGCGCCAGACCAAACAACTCGTCGATCGACAGGTCGCCGGTGATGTTATCGACGTCCGTCAGCAACACGCGGCGCAGATCCTTGCCGCTGACCTGCGCAAGCGTCGGCCAGCCGAAGCGCAGAGCCATGCCGCTTCGGAAGAACTTCAGGTAGACGTTGTCGTCATGAGCGCGCGGACTCAAACGCTTCGCGAGCTCCGGGCTGCCCGTGATGGCGCGACCAATGCGCGTCTTGCTGTAGTCCTGCGCCTGCGATTCGTTCGTCTGGATGATCAGCGTGTCCGCCGGATCGTCCACGATCGAATACGCTACCACGCCATCTACCAGCGCAATGGTCTTTCCGGACCGCGCCGGACCAGCAAAGATGATCGCTTCGTACAGTCGACTGCGCGCCAGATCCATCGGCTCGCGCATGTACGGCGAGACGTCGACGCTCCAGTTCTGCGACGCCCCTGACGGATTGACGATCCGCAGGTTCGTGCCGACCGACTGGCTGACCGACACACGGCGCGCTGGCCGGATTGTCTCGGCTACGCCGATCCGGATCTGCGCAGCGCTCGCGTACATCAGGCCGCCGCGGCGGTCGCTACGATCCGGTCGTAAAGCTCTTGCCGCCGGCGATCGATGCCGTCGTGCAGCGCCTGAACCTGCTCGGGCGTCAGCGCCACATCGCGCTCGAGTTGGTCGGGCAGCGTTTCCAGGAACTGCGCCAGGTCCTTGACCATCACCGCGAGGTCCGCTTCGTGCTCCGAGGCTGGGATGAGCAGCCCTGCCCGCGTCTCGACATCGATGCGCTTGCTCTCGGACTGATACCAGTAGTTGCGCTGGTCAGGCGGCATCGTCTTCGGGTCGCGCATTCCCTGCTCGTCGAAGCCAGCCCCGCTCATCAGCGCCGGGCACGCATCGCGAAGCCGATAGACCGGATACCCGTTGCGCAACCCGTCGCTCGGAACGCTTGCCTGAGCCAGCCGTTTCGAGACCGTTTCCCGGGCCATGCCGAACTCTTCGGCCAGCCGGGCGATGCTCAGACGGACGTACCGGTCGTTCTGCTCCAGCACTTCACCCACGACAACGCGCTCCCAAGGCAGCTTGCCGTGCTGGCGGCCATGCTGCTGAAGTCAGAAAAATCCGAAAAATAGTGCCTTACCGCGGTCCTTTGCACCCGCGGTTAGGTCAGACCGGCTCAGGGACCCCGACAACAGTCTCAGGATGGCTGAGACGCACCAGTATTGGCGCCAGTGAGCGTGGCCGTCTCGCCGTCGATCTTCGCGCGCAGCGCATCGAGGTCGGCCACGACGCTCTGGATATCGGCATCGCTCGTGCCTGCCGGGAGGCTGTTGAGCTTGGCTGTGATGGCATCCAGCTCTGCGGACACGGAGGTGTTGAGGGAAGCGACTGCGGCTTTGAGATCGTCGATTGCGGCCATGAGACGTGACTCCATCTTTCGTAGTTGACGGGAGAACAGCCAAAGGATCCTGAGCACCATGGCTTCAGGCTGCC
>Ga0207671_10003533_pt1 | contig 15500 bp, 9 predicted proteins | sample KBSC24metaG_FD_184352 | JGI IMG/M metagenome (GOLD analysis project Ga0207671, IMG submission 184352) | Corn rhizosphere microbial communities from Kellogg Biological Station, Michigan, USA - KBS C2-4 metaG (SPAdes) (version 2) | ecosystem: Host-associated > Plants > Roots > Rhizosphere > Soil... | reverse complement strand
AAGGCGGCTTGCTGCAAGGTTAGATAATTCGATAGGTCATCCTGAACTTGTTTCAGGATCTCACAGGACAGGTTAGCCATTATGTTGTACTCCCTTGCTTATGGGATGCCGAAACAAGTTCGGCATGAGGTGAAGGATGCTGTTTATAAAAGTCTTAGGCATTCTCCCCGATTTTTCGTATCTTTATATTAGTAGCAGCCCGACTCCCTTTTTTAAGGAAGCCGGGCTGTTTAGTTAAAGGCAAAACAGGGCCAAAAACAGGCCACATTACACACATATCCATGATTATCAATAGTTTAACGCTTTTTAAAGTTTAAAAAACTCAGCAAAACCGTGTTAAAATTTGTTAAAAAGTGTTAAAATGAGATTTTTCCGAGCGTTTTTAAGCTGTTTTCAACCCGTTTTGAGCAGAAAAGTGTTAAAATTTAAGGTTTAAAAAGTTTTTGAAGTATAGATTAATTATAGGAAAATTTAATTCCTTTTTCTTTTACCATTTCTTTAAAACCAGCGGCAGCCTCGCGCGATTCAAAACCATCTTTTGGCAGATAGTAAAAAGTCCGGTTCTGATTAAACAGTAAGAAATATTTTTCCCGTTCTATCAACCTACCTACGTACTGCCAGTTGCAAACATGAGTGAACGAATCGCCGGAGAGTTCAATTTTATCGGGATTAAGCTTATAGTGTAGCTTTTCTTTAAGGTAGGGGGTCTTTTGCATTTGTACCTTATAAGCCCTGTACATCGCCCAAATAATAAAAATATACAAGGCGACAAAAATGCCAATTAACCAAAGTTCGTCATTCCATGAAACCGGCGACTGCCTAAAAATGTCGAATTGTACAAATACAAACGGGATCAGAATTATAAGGGCACGCCCCTTTAAATATATACGCAAACAGATATAGAAATACGTTTTCAGATCTATTGAACTTATAACTTTAAAATCTCCCATATAATAGCTTATTGCAGCAACAATTTAAGGTTGATGCCAAAATTGGTATACGCAGTATTAAATGTTTGCGAAGTGTATGGCCGGGTAATATTTGAATCATAAAACAGGTTCAAATTAAACCTCTGGTTGATCACATAATCGATGGACGGGCGTACGGTAATATTTTGTGCCCCTGATGATATTTCAGCTTCCTGCACATCTGCCCGGTATATCAGGGTTTTATTATCGCGCAGGGAGAAATCGAGTTTAAAATTAACATCATTATCCTTACCCGGTCCGCTAAACCAGCCAAACGGGAAATGGAAATTTTTGGTATGATAGCCAAAGCCAAACACAATGATGCGCTCGTTTTGCTGGGCCAACTGACTGTTAAGCAGGCTCAGGCTTAGTGAGCGGCTTTGCCGGTACTCCAAATTAGTGGTCATACTGTTTTTGAACCGAATACTGGCGCCCAGCAAGGGTACAAACTGCTCAAAAATAGTTACCTGCGAAAACTGGTACTGAGGTAAAAAGTCGTTATTAAGGTCTCGCGAAGTAACGCCGCCATTGGCCTCCTGGTATTGCAATAAAGAGGTGAAACCGTTTACGTTATACGACGACCGGTAACCATGGCTTAGATCGAACGAGTCAAAAATATCCTGTAAAAACGGGATCTTACTCAACCCGTTATAAGTGATCTGCCAGTTAGGTATCGGGATAGACGGAAACTGCGAAAGGTTGCTTTTAGCGGGATTTTTACCCGTATAGGCTGCCAGGAAAGCTGGCACCAGTACATTTTGTGAGTTTGGCCCGTAACCATCGGCATAACCATCTGTACTGCCAGCGGAATTTGGATTTGTTGCTCCTAACTTTTTAGATATGAGGGCACGGCTATCCAAAAGCTTTTGATATATAGGGGATGTGTTATCTACCCCGGTTGTTTTCTTAAACGCGGTAGCTATGGTTAAAAACGAGATGCTGTAATTGCCCGTAGTTACCGGGCTTAAAGATTCGATACTGTTGGTTGTAGGGAGGTATTTAAAGTTGGCCTGGTAATTATGATCCTGCGTTTTGAAGGCAATAAGCTCAATTCGCAGATCCTTAAATGGTTCAATGATACCCCTGAAGTGCATATCCTCATTCATAGTGGTTACGTACAATTGGTTTTGCAGGGTATCCCTGGTTATCCAGCCATTAGCTAAAGCCTTGGGCCGGATATCAGTTTGACTACCCAGTAAAAACCCTAAGCCCGGAGCCCCGGCATCTGCTCCAAAAAAGCCAGATTGCGGCAGGTATCCCGGCAAAAATATACCCTGGGTACGGGTATAAGTGGCGCTGAGGTTTTTAACACTGGTTAACAAGCCTATCAGGACACCCTCAAGCCCGGCTTTGGTATTATTTGGATTATTAGCCTTGCGTATAAACGGGAACTTATTGTACAGAGCTACCATATTTAATGTAGGGTTCAACTGTATAGCCCTGGAGTTTTGTATGCTGTTACCCACATCGTAAGTAGGATCATTTATAGCAAACAGGGGTTGCGTTTGCCAGTTAAAATGCGCGCTGTAACGGGCCACCATAGCTACCCAGTCCATCCCCGGTATTTTGGTGAATGGTACGTTATAGTTAAAGTTAATGGTGTGGTTATAGTTAGTGGTACGCCCCAGTTTTTTCAGGTTATCCCAAAGGGTGTCCCGTTTTAAACCATTAATACGACCGGCCGGCTCATCAACCACCGACAGGTTGGTGGCGTCGATATCCATTTGTAATGATTTAGAAAGATTCCAGCCGATACCGTAAACCCGGGTAATATTAAAGTATTTATTGAACGTGGTTGTTGGTACCGGGATAAAGTTATTGGGGTCGTTATCCCGCAAGGTATTCTCAGAATAAAAACGATCAAAATTGATACTCAGGTTTAACCGCGAAGGCAGGATACTGAAATTGATATCGCGGAAAAGTGCCAGGAGATTACTTTTAATGATCTTAGCAAATGGACTATAGTATTTGGGTTGATTGGTATAATTATAGGCCAGCGTAAAATTGTATGTTTTTTCCAGATCGCTTTGAGTCACAAAATCATGATGGGTATATTGTGTAAAGGCATATGAAGCATTTAGGTTTTCTACATCCCATAAATGGCTCGGGGCGTTAGGGTCGGTTTTTGCCTTGTGTACGTTGGTAAAGTTGATACTCTTTCGCAAGGTATAATCAACAGCAGCGTTCCGTATAGAGTCGCGCTCCTGGCTTGAGGTTGCAGCTGCTAATGATGCCTTAAGCTCCACATCGGGCGCGCCAGGGTCATACTGCGGCATACTGGTTTGCTTTGACACATTGACGTAGGCGGGTATATGGATACCACTTTTATCGGGGAAGAATTTTCCGAGCTCCATATTGGCAGATACGTCATAAGTTTGATCATCACTGCGGCTCCTGTCATTCAACCGGGAATCAAGTGTACCAAAACCAACAGTGGTTTTGGTACCTGCTATGGTAATATCGGCAAAATCTGCAAGCTTGGCATCAAACCGGGCTGTTGCCGCCCAGCCACCACGCTGGTCAAAATCGGTTAGTCGCAATTCGTCAAACCAAACAGTACCGGTTTTATCCAAACCATCGTCAATATTTGAAGGCTGTGCCCCCCTGTACGGATTACGTACACCCACCATAACAGTACGCAACTTGCTCAGATCCGGCTGACCTTTGATATAAACTGTTTGGTTACCCTCCACGTACTTAAACACCTGGTTGTAAGGCACGTTGGAGTGATTACGTTTAAGTTTGGCCCGGGTTAACAGATCCAGCTCAAGATCTATCGAGTTGACAGCAGGCCATATAGCATCCGGATCGCGGGTACCAGGCAGGGTAACCTTTAGAGGCACCTGGTATTCATAATAGTTGTCCTGGTAATCAACCCCTAAACGGATAAAGGCACTCAGATCATTATCCTTCAGCTGATCGCCTTCGGCGTGTACAAACATTTGCAGGCGCTTATAGGATCGAAGGTCATTAAAAAAGGTTTTGAAGGCAGCCCTTGAATAACCATCGCGCAGGCTTTTAACATTTAGCGAAAGCGATTGCTCGTTGAGTTTGGTATCTGTTTGCAGGTTATTATAATTACGCTGGCGGTTAATACCCGGCGGTACTACGTAAGGTATAGGCGTGCGGTTACCGTTTTGTTCGATACTTACCGCCTGTACATCAAGGGTAGAGTTATCAAGCGGCGGATTTGGGATAGCTGGATCGGCAATTACATTGAGCGGGTTTCTTTCGGTATTAAAAGAACGCCACTCTCCACGTACCAATTGCAGGGTAGCGAAACGTAATATAGCAGTATCGGCAAAGTTGGTCATGAACATCCGCATAAAACGGATGGCCTTAAAATCCTGGATGTTACCTACCTGCGCTTGATAATCGGTTATCGGGATCCTGAATTGGTACCAGTTAACCATTTGCGTACTGCCATTGGCTAGCTTTACCGAAGCAGTAACCTTATCGCTGACATAATTTTGGCCCACTACCATATCTCCGGGGCGTATAGATACTTTATATTGGAAGTAAGAATCTTCTATACTCATGTTATTATCCCGGTTGATATCCTCGCCATCGGGCAGTGAGGTAGCGGCTGAATTTTGTATCCCGAGTTCGGCCTGCGATTGTTCGGCCGTTTTGGAGTTACCGTCGGTACCGTTGTATTTACTATAACGATCCAAAATACCAGCCCGGGCCTGGTCAAGATCGCGCCCCTGATAATATTGATAATCATCAGAAGATGGGTCGGTTGAGAAACTGGTGGCAGCCTGCGCGTTTAGCCGGCTCGTTAGTTGTTGCACAACGGGAGCAAATTTCTTTTTCTCGTCGGCATCATTTAAACCATCTAAACCAACGTCCTGTAACCTGCGCGAATCCGGGTTATTATCAAAGGCATTTATTACGGGTTGTAGTTTTGCTACACGCCCCCAGTTGGTTTCGTCAACCTGCGACAGGTCGCCATTTACTGGCAAGGCGTTCTCTAAACTTTTACGCCCGTCTTTTAGTATGTCTTCGGATATACTGCCCAGGTTAAAATACAGGTCACCACCAGCTGAGTTTGGTTTGTAAACAAAGGGGTCCATCACCCAAAACTCAATGTAGGATACGTTTAATGATTCAAAATCATTGGTTTCCATTTTCCTGAACATGCCGCCCCAACGTGATTTTGGATTTTGCAGCGTACCATCATTATTGATACCGTTAGTGGTATAGTTGTATGGCCCGCGCACGGTTGGATAAAAGGCCAGGTTAAGTGTAGCAATACTTAATTGCTGCCCGGTAGCCGGCTGTTTGTATGGGAATACTTCCTGCTCAATGATCTGCCTTACATAATGGTTTGAAAGTTCAGACTTTGATATAGGAATACTGCCGGTGTTAGTATAAAATATAGGGTCGATATTATAAAATGCAAGTCGCGCCCGGTTATAGCCATAGCTCAGGTCGTTGGATAATCCAGCTTCTGAAAAGAGTTGCGGTGTACCTGATATTTGCCATGTATTGGCACTTTTTACGTCAATCACCGATTGACTATTCTCAAAATCATCCAGGTAGGAAGTACCATTTTTTGAACCGGCAAAATTAAGGGCGCCTGGGCTGCCGGGCAACAACTGTGCAAACTCACCCGAGAAATTTATAGACGACGGAACTTTGGTATGAATAAAGGGGATCTTATCAACCAGCCGCGTAAGCAGTCGCGACTCTGAACTATAATTAGCATCAAAACCCCATATCGTATTGGATATGGATTCTTGGCCTGCAACTTCATTCTGGTTCAGAGGCTGTTCTGTGAGGTGCATGATGGTACCGCCCAAAGCCAGTTTATCATTAACATGGTAATCCAACCTTGACCCATATAATGATTTTTGCTGCACACCAAACAGCTCGTTATTTTCCAGTTTAACTGTGATCGGCTGTCCCGATGATAACAGCGCCTGGTTCAGTATCCGGATACGGCCAGAATTATAATCAACCGTATAATCATTGCCTTCCTGCAGCTTTAATGAGCCGGCGGTTACAATGACTGATCCCTGTGGAATATTAACCGCGTTAAGCTGGTACTCGGAGCCTCCTGTGGAGGTATAAGTACCCTTGATCACATACCGGTTTAAATTGGGAAAATACTGTTGCGCTATGGTTTTGGTGGAGTCATACAGGGGCTGGTACACATACCGTTTAGCCAGATCTGATTCACCAGGCAAAAACTTTTTATTCAGATCGGAGCCGAAAGGTTCCAGTACTGGGAACATGATCCGACCGTTCTGCGAATCGATGGTGATCCCTTCCAAAAAGTCAAAATAGCCATCGGGTTGAAGATTATTTTGTTGATTGAGATTATCCAGGTCCGTTATCTGCAGCCAGAGCTTTCCTTTGGTATTTTGCCCCTCCTCCATCACCGTTTTTTCGATACCGGATTTGTCATCAAGCCGGGTAACCGTGAGTTTAAAATCGGTGGGGCTCACCTGGAAAGCACCTAATGAATAAATATTCTTCATCATCAGTTTCCAGGTAGGTAAATTGGTTTTCAGCAATTCGCCTTTCAGCAATTTCACAAACAACACCTTGGGTGTATTAGGGTCAACGGCTACATCACTACTAAACTCACCCACTTGGTATTGTTGTCCATTAACCGTATACTGGTAAGCTACCGCCAATACCTCATCATTATTTAAAGGGTAATTGAGCGATATATATCCCAATTGAGGGTGCAGGGTATACTCCTTATCGGTAAGTTTACGGGCGTAAGTGAGTTTTGAATAGTTATCCGTGGCTCCTGTGCTTTGAAAATAACTGGATACTGAGTTAGAATTGGTTTGACGCACATCAGCAGGTAAATTATTTAACAGCGAGTTTGATTGCTGCGCAAAACCAGGGCCTTTAAAGCCTGCCGGGTAAACGCTTCCACCACCTTGTATCCGTGTTTTATTGTAGGGGTTATTTTCGCCCAGATCCAGGAAAGCCAATATATCCCTTGAATCGGTGGTTACGTTGGTACGATTGGTTGTCCAAACCTCAATTTTGGTAATATTGACATTGGAGCTGATAATAGGTATGCGCGATAGCGCCTTATCATAATTATCACGAAAATACTGTGATAAAAAGAAGTGTTTATTGGCCTCGTAATCGGCCGGTGTTACCCGGAACTCCCCTTGCTGCGAACCGTTGGTTATGGTAATGGTTTTGGATTGCGACCGCTGTTGCGATAAAATAGTGGTTACATCCAAGCGGCCAAATTTTAGTTTGGTTTTAAGACCAAACAGAGCCTGGCTGCCCGTAATAAGCGTGGTATTCAAAGGCATACTTACTGTACCTGCCTCTACTTTTTGAATGATCTCATCCGGCGATCCGGTGTAATCCAATTTTATCTGGTTATCAAACTGAAACTGCGCGTCGGTATTATAATTGGTGGTGATCTTTAATTTATCGCCAATATTTCCGGTTACGTTTAACTGTATCTTTTGATCGAAGTTAAAATTAAACTGGTTACGCTGCCTGGTATTAAACAACGGGTTCTGGTTTTGATTTAACTGGCCTGCCAATATCATTTCTGCCGATCCCTGCGGTCTTATATCAATAGTTTGGCCGCCAAAAATTTGTTCAAAAGTGCGGCTGCGTACTTTTATTGATGGTATAAAACCGGGCTGCTGAGAATCATACGCGTAATTATCAGCCAGTTGCTGATAGTATATGCGCTGGTTTGATTTGCTCTTTAACTTTAAATATTGTGCAAATGTTAAATACTGTGGCGGGCGATATAATAAGTTACCAACCCTTTCATATAATATATACCGGTTAGTAGCAGGGTCGTATTCAACTGTTCGTATCAGATTGGGAGGGTCCGGATCAAAAATACCTTCCCGGAGCCTTAGGTTTTTAGGTTCGGTTAGGTTTACGGGAGTGCCCGAGAGCGTCGTATCTCTTTTAGCACTTGTAACGCGTTGTTGTGCATACACACTTCCCAGCCCACTAAATGCCAAAATAAACAACACACTTATAATAATATTATAAGTAAATATTTTTATCAAAGGTCAAGTTAGAATTTGTACGTAATTATAGAGTTTTTAACGCAAACTTTATAAGCTGTTCTACGGTTAAATCTCCATTATTTTTATTGATCTCCTGATCCAATACCTTCTCGGCAGCGTTACGTGCAAAGCCCAGCATTACAAGTGCCGAAAGCGCCTCGTCCTTAACAGTTTTGCTTACAGGCACAACCGTTAAGGTATCAGGACCTTCCTTACGCAACTTATCCTGCAGCTCCAATATAATACGCTGTGCCGATTTGGGACCTATGCCTTTGATACGTTGTATTAAAGCAACATTGCCGCTAACAATAGCTGCTTGTATTTCGGCAGGGGTAATTGATGATAACATCATTCGCCCCGTATTAGGTCCTATGCCGGATATGGATACCAGGTGTAAGAACAAGCGACGCTCACCGTCATCTGCAAAACCATATAAAGTGAGCGCATCCTCTTTTACGTACTGCCAGATAAATAGTTTACAATTTTCTACTTCTCCAACCCTTGAATATGTATTTAACGATATATTAATGTGATAGCCAATACCACCCGCGTCTATAACAACGTGCGAAGGACTTTTGAATACCAGTTTGCCACTAATATAATCGTACATAATATTATTATTTAATTTGAGGGTATCAAGTAGTTAGTATCAAGTATCACGACTAAATACTGAATGCGTTATTTCAAAAATCTTGATACTTGATACTAACTACTTGATACTATTATTTACTTTCCTTTGAGTTTATCAAAAATACCTTTTGGTTTGCCGGCTTCAGCTTTTGCCTGGGCATCAACAACCGCTATGGTGATCATGTTTACAATTTCGCGAACCGAGCTACCCAGTTGTAATACGTGCACTGGTTTTTTCAGACCCAGCAATATAGGTCCTACAGCTTCCGCACCGCCAATTTCCTGTAATAGCTTATAGGCAATATTCCCAGATTCAAGGTTAGGGAATATCAGGGTATTAGCTGGTTTCCCGTTTAAGGTTGAAAATGGAAAGTTATCAGCCAGCAAGTCGGAATTCAGGGCAAAGTTGGCCTGCATATCACCGTCAACTACCATATCCGGATATTGCTTGTGCAGCAATTTCACCGTTTCCCTTGTTTTTTCGGGGATAGGGCCCTCATTTGAGCCAAAATTAGAATAGGATAGTATGGCTACCCGCGGGCTGATATTAAACTGTTTAACAGACCGTTCTATCAGCACGGTGATGTCTACCAATTCCTGTACGGTTGGGTTTTCGTTCACGGTAGTATCACCAAAAAATACCGGGCCTTTTTGGGTGATCATCATATACATACCAGCCACCCTGTTCACGCCATCTTCTGTGCCGATGATTTGCAGAGCAGGTTTAATGGTAGGAACATAGTTCTTGGTCAAGCCTGAAATCAGGGCGTCGGCTCTGCCAAATTGAACCATACAAGCACCGTAATAGTTACGATCGCTCAGCATTTTACGGGCTTCAAATAAGGTTACCCCTCGGCGCTGGCGTTTTTGATACAGGAACTCGGCATACTCCTCCATGTTTTCACATTTCACCCGAGGGTCAAGGATCTGCACATCACCGAGGTCGAGATCATTCTCGCGCATGATACGCCTGATCTTATCTTCGTTACCCAGTAATATCGGGGTAGCTATACCCTCTTCTTTTACGATCTGGGCCGATCTTAATATTTTGTAATTATCAGCTTCGGCAAAAACCACACGTTTAGGGTTTTGCTTGGCTTTATTGGTTAGGTTACGCAACAGTTTATCATTGGTGCCCAATCTTGAACGTAGTTCTTCGTAATAAGCCTCCCAATCGGTTATCGCTTTACGGGCAACGCCCGATTCCATGGCTGCCTTAGCCACAGCAGATGATACCTCAACAATGAGTCTTTGATCCATCGGTTTAGGGATGATATAATCCCTGCCGAATTTAAGATTAGTAGTATTGTAAGCCAGGTTTACTGCTTCCGGAACCGGTTTTTTAGCCATCTCGGCAATAGCATGCGTGGCAGCTATTTTCATGGCCTCGTTAATGGCTGTAGCCCTTACGTCAAGCGCTCCTCTGAAAATATATGGGAAACCCAATACGTTGTTCACCTGATTTGGATAATCAGAACGACCGGTAGCCATAATGATATCATCACGGGTTTGAACCGCCAGATCATAATCAACCTCAGGAACCGGATTAGCCATCGCAAACACGATAGGTTTTTTAGCCATTGACTTTAACATATCCGCATCAACCACATTGGCTGCAGAAAGGCCAACAAAAACGTCGGCGTTTTTCATGGCATCGGCCAGTGTTTTAACATCTGTACGGGTAGTGGCAAATTCCAGCCTGATATCATCCAGATCAGTACGCTCCGGTGTCAACAGACCATTAATATCAAACATCACCAGGTTTTCTTTTTTCACACCCAGTGAAAGGTACATTTTGGTACACGATACAGCAGCTGCGCCGGCACCATTAACTACCAGTTTTATCTTATCAAGCTTTTTGCCCTGTATCTCGCAGGCATTCATTAAAGCAGCACCCGATATAATGGCCGTACCATGCTGATCATCGTGCATAACCGGGATATTCATTTCAGCTTTAAGCCTGCGTTCGATCTCGAAGCAGGTTGGGGCCGATATATCTTCCAGGTTAACGCCACCAAAGGTAGGTTCAAGCGCTTTTACTATAGTCACAAACTCATCTACACTTTTGGCATTTACCTCCAGGTCAAACACATCAATATCGGCATAGATCTTGAACAACAGTCCCTTCCCTTCCATTACCGGCTTGCTGGCCTCAGGACCTATATTACCCAGACCTAATACCGCGGTACCATTACTAATAACCGCCACCAGGTTACCCTTGGCTGTATATTTATATACATCTTCTACATTTTCTGCTATACGAAGACAAGGCTCGGCAACACCCGGCGAATAAGCCATGGTGAGGTCGCGTTGTGAATTGGTTGGTTTGGTAGGTACTACCTGTATTTTCCCTGGACGACCTTGTGAGTGGTAGTTTAAGGCGTCCTGTTTACGGTTGTTCTTGTTCATTTTCTCAAAATTCAAGCGCTCAAAATTACAATTCTTTTTATGGTAACCTGTATAAAAAAAACCGGTTTTGATATGCTTCAAAACAGAGCTACTCATATTCAAGTATTTAACCTTTATTTACCCCACATTCGCATGTCCAACCAGCTGATTTCGATTCACTATATCTATAATTTGCAGCTACACACCACCTGCCATCGGGGCTTATTTCTGTTAGGCCTATCTGTAAATGTTCATGTTCACACCCATAAACTCATGTGAGCACACAGAAATATATTATAATAAGGTATTTAAATTTTTAACACTGCTAACAAAACGCTGTCAGTAGTGGTGCTACGTGTGTAGTCAGAGGATTTTTCTCCTTCATTTATATTTATAAAATCTATTAATTTTGTAAAAAACTAATTCTTTAATGACTGAAGAACAAATTTTTACCACTGATTTGATTTCTTCGCTGAAGACCGCTGGGGTTAAAAAGACTTTTTCCAACGGTGAATTTATTCTGAAGGAGGGAGAAATAGAAAGAAATCTTTACTTTGTTGAATCAGGTGCCATTCGGGTTTTTCTTTTATCAGAATATGAGGAACAAAGCATTCGCTTTGGTTTTGAGGGATCGATAATTAATTCTTTGGCCTCTTATCTTAGAGAAAGCCCTTCAGAATTTTACATAGAAGCCATCAGGAAAACAACTTTGAGAGTAATCTCTAAAGAAAAGGTATCAGCGCTGGCAAATAAGGATTTTGACAGTTTAACCGGATACAAATCATTATTGGAAACAGTAATTACCCAACAAATTGAGAGAGAAATAGATTTGCTAACAGTTTCTCCAACAGAACGTTTAAAACGTGTATTACAGAGAAGTCCTAACTTATTTCAGAAGATTCCATTAAAATATATAGCCTCCTATCTTAGGATGACTCCTGAAACTTTGAGCCGTATTCGAAATTCTTGATCTCAATCAAGCGACAGTAAATACTTTCTATCCATCTTTGTATAAATTAATAACAACGATGAAGATTATAGGTAGTCAACTGATAGAGAATCTTTTAATTATAACCAAAAATTCTACTGAAACAGTTCAAAAGCTTAAGGAACTGAAAATTGATGAGATGAATGAAAAATATGCTCCAAATGAATGGAGTATTTTAGAGTGCATTGAGCATTTAAACCTTTATGGCAGCTTTTATCTTCCCGTCATTGAAAGAGCTATTCTTTCACAAAAAACCGTTAGCAACCCCAGAGTTTTTAAAAGCAGTATCATTGGAGATTATTTTGTCAATCTGATAAAGATAAGGCCGGATAAGGTAAAAAAAATGTCTACAGCAAAAAATATGAACCCTTTTGGAAGGAGCTTGACAATAACAACTATTGATCGGTTTTTAAAGCAGCAGGAACAATTAAAGTCATTGCTTGATCAAGCAAAATATGTGGATATGACCAAAGCAACAACACCCGTTTCAATTTCTAAATTTATAAAATTAAGGCTTGGAGATACCCTAAGGTTTATGGTATACCATATTGAAAGACATGTTACTCAGGCAGATAATATCCATAGAAATTAGCCTATTAGTTCTTCAAAGAGTTTAAGCAGCGGAACTTAGTATATTAATACAGCCTCTTTATTTTTACAAAACCTTTTTAGCCTTTTCATTAACCGCCGCGCTCGTTGAAGCATCATCACCATTACTTACTTTAATACTTACCCCAACCGGGGCCCGGTTACTTTTCAGATGGTTCCAGACTTTCAAGTCTTGCACTTCAACTCCATACTTATCAGCAATAGAAGTCAGTGTTTCCCCTTTTCTAACCCGGTGATGAGTAGGCATTTTATGCTCAGGTTTATTTTCGGTATAGGAAGCGTAAGCTACTTTTGGTTCTGGTACAGCGGCATCACCACCATTCAATACATTATATAAAACGGCATAATTCTCTTTGGCAACCTGCGGTAGTATCAATCTGCGCGGTGACGCTGGTGAACCGTTAACTATTAACCTTCTGTAAGCCGGGTTGAGTATGGCCAGTTCATTAATATTTACTTTTAAGGCCTGTGATATACTGCTCAAGGCAACATATTTTTTCACCATAACCGTGTCTGTCTTCAGCGAAAAATTGCAACCTTGCGGAACAATGCTATGCTTACTATAATAATGCATCACATAATTCATCGCAATAAAAGCCGGTACATAGCCCCGGGTTTCGGCAGGTAAGTATTGACGGGCGCTCCAAAAATCATTTGCCCCTGCTTTTTCAACGGCGCGCTCTACATTGCTTTTACCACAGTTGTAAGATGCAATGGCTAACAGCCAATCGCCAAATTCCTGATAAGCATCTTTTAAATAAGCTGCTGCTGCATAGGTGGCTTGTATTGGGTCGCGACGTTCGTCAACATAGCTATCCATATTTAAGCCATACAATTTGGCGGTAGTAAACATAAATTGCCATGGACCTGTTGCTCCTACCCTTGATACCGCGTTAGGATCAAGCTTGGATTCAACTATCGAAAGGAATTTTATCTCTTCGGGTATACCCGCATCTCGGAAAGCTTTTTCGTAAATAGGGAAGTAGTATTTAGAAAGGCCTATCACCTGTCCCATCTCATCGCGGTTTTGCATGTACAGGTCAATATAGGTTTGTACATACTCATTATACTCCAGCGGAATGTCTTTACTGATAGAATCTAAACGGCGCTCATAGATGCCTCTTAGTGGTGCCGGACTGGCAGGTTGGGCAACAGCTTTTCTCAGGATGGTATCCTGTGCAATATTGGGCCATTGAAATGTTGATCTTGAAGAAGCGTTTGCGTAAACAATTTGCAGTGATAAAAAGCAGATGGTAAGCGTAAATAGTTTCTTCATTCTTTAGGGATTTAATTTAACAGAGCCAAGATGTTAGAACCAAGAATTAAGATAAAAAAACAAGTTAAAAAATTATTATTTCTTGACTCTTGATTCTAATATCTTGATTCCATTATTTACTAAATTATTAATTTTTTTAAAGTTCAAGGAAATATTTTGAAAAATTCAACAGTTCCTGTTCGTTAAAATGCTTAGCAAGTAATTGTAAACCTAACGGCAAACCCTGGCTATTATTGCCAACAGGCAACGAAATAGCAGGTACACCGGCTAAGGATGCTTGTACGGTAAAAATATCAGAAAGGTACGTTACTACCGGGTCTTTTTCTTCTTTACCTATAGTAAAAGCAGGTTCCGGGGCCGTGGGTACCAATATAAAATCGTACTCGTTTAGTATCTGGTCGGTTTTTTCCCTGATCAGGCGGCGTACTTTCTGAGCTTTGGCATAATAGGCATCATAATAGCCAGCGCTCAATACAAATGTACCTAACATGATACGGCGTTTTACCTCTTTACCAAAGCCTTCAGACCGCGATCTTTTATAAGTTGATTGCAGATCATCTGCCGATGGACTGCGATAGCCATAATGTACTCCATCGTACCGGGCCAGGTTTGATGAGGCCTCGGCCATAGCCAAAATATAATAGGCTGGTACCAGGTAATCCAATTGCTCAAAAGCGATAGGTGTTACCGTATGGCCATCTGCACGTAGTTTATCAATATATTTTATCAATAAATCTTTTACCTCGGCATCAACACCGGGGCTCGAAATAGCTTCCTGTAAATATGCGATCTTCTTTTTGCCTGTTTTTTCGATATGTTCAGAAAATGCGGGTACTTCTTGCTGGGCCAGCGTACTATCGTAATCATCGGGGCCGGCCATAACCTCCAGCAACAAAGCAGCATCCTCTACTGACCTTGTGATGGGGCCAACCTGATCAAATGATGATGCAAAAGCAATAATACCATGCCTTGAAATACGACCATAGGTAGGTTTTAAACCGATAACACCACAAAATGAAGCTGGCTGTCTTACAGAGCCACCAGTATCGGTACCGATAGCCGCATGACACATATTGGCCTGCACAGCAACAGCCGAGCCGCCTGATGAACCGCCCGAAACTTTGGTTTCGTCGGCCATATTTTTTACCGGGCCAAAGTAGGAAGTTTCGTTAGCGCCGCCCATAGCAAACTCATCGCAATTACAGCGACCGATGATAACCACATCCTGGGCCAATAAGCGCTCAACAATGGTTGATGAATAAATGGAGGTGAAATCTTTTAATATTTTTGAGGAGGCACTTACCTGGTGCCCTTTATAGCAGATGTTATCTTTTATGGCGATAACCATTCCCGCCAGTTTGCCGGCAGTGCCGTTTTTTATACGGTCGTCAATGTTTTTTGCATTGATCAATGCTTCCTGTTCAAACACCTCGTTAAAGGCATTTAAATGAGCATTCTTTTTTATTTGATCAAGATAGTTGTTTACCAGTCCTTCAACGGTGATTTCCGCACGTTGCAGCCCACTCCTTATTTCACTTAAAGAGGAATAAAATTTAGCCATGGGGCTAAAATAAAAAACTTATCTGTTGAAATAAGAAATAATTCAACAGATAAGTTAATATGCA
>Ga0207671_10003532_pt1 | contig 15500 bp, 16 predicted proteins | sample KBSC24metaG_FD_184352 | JGI IMG/M metagenome (GOLD analysis project Ga0207671, IMG submission 184352) | Corn rhizosphere microbial communities from Kellogg Biological Station, Michigan, USA - KBS C2-4 metaG (SPAdes) (version 2) | ecosystem: Host-associated > Plants > Roots > Rhizosphere > Soil... | reverse complement strand
AAAATATTACCGTGTGACAATTTTCTCAAAGATCATTGCAGGGGAGATACCATCGTACAAGATCGCAGAGGACGATAAGTTCTATGCGTTCCTCGATATATTCCCTTTGCAGGAGGGGCATGTGCTGGTGGTCCCGAAGATAGAAGTAGATAAATTCTTCGATGTGCCGGATGATTACCTGGCCCGGATGCTGGTATTTGCCAAACCAATCGCACATGCCATCGAGGCAGCATTCCCCTGCGATCGTTGCGGGCTGTCCGTAGTCGGATTGGAGGTCCCTCATGCCCATTTGCATCTGATACCGATCAATAGCGCCAACGATCTTAATTTCACCCGTGGGAAGCTCAAGCTTAGCCCCGAACAATTGAAAGCTGCACAGGAAAAAATTATTCGCCATCTCGGTTAGTCATTCGCGAATGAAACATATCTTACTTATAGCCGTCATCATTATAGCCAGCGGGGCTTTCTTTTCGAACCCTGCTGTGTCCCGTAGTCCCCTGACCATTGAAAGGATATCCGCCGACATGATCATCCGACAGGTGCAGCAGGGCAAGTCCGTGACATTGAGGGGGTCGTTGTATTACCAGCGCAACGGCAATCTGGTCACCCATTTCGTTTATCCCAAGGAGTATATGATCGTCGCCAACAAGCTGGGTGAGACAAAGCTTTACGATCCGGTGAAGAATACCGTCGTTGAATATCAGAATTTTTTGTTCAGTACGCAGTCTTCCCAATTCTATTATTTTTTTTCCGGAAAGGTATCCGATATGGGGCTGACCCGCATTGGGTATGTACAGGATAAGACGTACAACGAAGCAGGAATGCTGGTGACGGAATGGAAGTTGAAGACGCCGGATAAAAAGGCGGCGATCCAGCGTATCAAGATCGTCTATGATGGACAGCGGCCCGTCTATATGCATTACGAAGAGGCCGGCGGCAGGGTGTTCCGGAAAGTCTTCTATTATAACTACCAGATGCTCGACACCTATTATTTTCCCGCCACCACGACCGAAATATTGTACGATAAAGGCGATTCTGTGGTTTCCAAGACCAACTATACGGATTTTAAGCTCAATGAAAATTCAGCGGCCGGCTGGTTCAACTATACCATTCCCCGAAACGCAAAGATCGAGCAATGATAAGAGTCTCTTTTTTTATTATCCTTTTATGGGCAGTGTCTGCCCAGGCACAGACAGCGGAGGACCTGGCGCTTGTCAGGGGACAGCATTTTACTTCGCCCGACGAATTTGCGCATTATCACGGGTCTGCCAATAACGAAAAGGCTCTTCAGAACAAACATCATAATATCATTGCCCAATACAATCCTGTCTCGCTGATCCTGAAAGGCGCGTTACTCGGCTATCAGAAGATACTTTCCCAGCAGCTGGCAAGGAACTGTCCCTATGAGATATCCTGCTCCAATTTCAGCAAGCAGGCTATACGGGAGTTCGGCATATTCAAGGGGGTCTTTATCAGTGCAGACCGTATCCTTCGCTGCAACCGCATCGGGTATGAGGATGTATCGCCCCTCAGCATCAATCCTGCCACAGGGCGTATCATTGATTCCCCCAATATGTACCGATGAAGAAAGTACTCGTCTGGCTTCTGCTGTTCCTGTCTTTTTATGGTGTGCGTGCCCAGCAGTTCGAGTTTTCAAAGGAGCTGCGCTTTGCCCAGTATTTGCAGGACAAGGAGGCGGTGCCGGAAGCCATACGTGTGCTGGACCAGGTGGACACCACGATGCTCTCACAGGCACAAAAGGATTCTCTTTTTTATATGCTGGGCTGGGCTGCCTACAGCGTCCGGCAGCTGGATAAATCCATCGGTTCTTTTTTAAAGGTCTCGCCTGATTTTTCGAAATATGATAAATCCCGCTTTTTTGCCGCCTACTGCCAGGCTTTTCAGGGGCGCAGGGATTCAGCCTCTGAAGGCTTGCAACAGCTGACCCTTCCAGATAGTACCATGCGGGAATTACGGAGTCTTCAACTGGCCGGCATTGCTCTTTTAAAGAGAGATTATAAGGCCTTTCTACCCCAACAACTGCAGTTTACCTATTCTTCGTATATTTTTGAAAAGGAAGAGCGCAGGATGCAGCTGTATTACGACAAGCTAAAAGGGTTTTCACACAAAAGTCCGCTGCTGGCAGGTGTATATAGCGCGCTGGTGCCGGGTCTTGGAAAATGGTATGCCGGAAAAAAGAAGCAGGGTATTGCCGCATTTCTGCCCGTGATCTCCCTGGCTGCGCTGACCTATGAGGCATACCGCAAGGACGGCGTGAAGAGCGCCCGCTTCATTGGCTTTGGCACGCTATTCACTATCTTTTACATTGGCGATATCTGGGGCAGCACCTTGTCTGTTAAGATCCGCCGGAATGAATTCTATAAGGAATATGACAATAAGATACTGTTTGACATGCATATCCCTCTTCGTAATTTTTTCAATTAGGGGGCAGGATGTCCGGAGACAGGACTTCCTGGTACAGGCAGATAGCCTGTACCAGGCGGGGCGTTATTTCGATGCGTCCATCGCTTATGAACGTATCCTGTTCGAAAGCAGCGATCCTTCCCGGCAGCTCATCGCCATTTTTGGAAAGACCCGTTGTCTCAAGCAGGAAGGACGCTATGACCAGGCCATGACTTTTTTGGAAAACTGGCAGGCCTATCCCTTTCCCGACAGCAGCCTGGCGGAGATACATTACCAGCAGGCACTCTGCACGTATCTGGGTGGTCATTTCGAAAATGTGCTGTCCCTGGTGGACCGCTGGCCCTATGAACATGGCGGACATCGGCCAACGCCGATGCTGGACGTGTTAAAGATACTTGCGCTCAATGAGCTCGGCAGGTGGAAAGAGGCTGGGGATGCTTATCATGCTTTTGTTACCCAACGGGCGCCTGCTGTGATGCCCGCTGATCTCTATCTGCGCGTCCCGCGTCTGAAGAGTGTCGAAAAGGCCCAGTGGCTATCGCAATTCATACCGGGCGCAGGGCAGTTCTATGCCGGCAGACCTGGGGAAGCCATTTTTAGCATACTGGTGCAGACAGCGGGTATATGGTTTGCTGTTGTCAGCTTTGAACAACATTATTATGTATCTGCCTGGCTCATCGGCGCGGCTCTTTTCGGGGCCTTCCATATGGGAGGAGTGAGACGTGCGGAAGTGCTCGTTCGGCAATACAATCGGAAGAAGATGCTGGCCTTTAATGAGGCCGTACGCGAACAGTTGGTGTCGCTACTGCAACAGTGACGGGCGTTCCGTGATCTCGTGGTATTTGATCACGTCCTTTGCATAATAGTGGATGACCATGCTTTTCCTTGTCAGAGAGTGGTTCTTTACAGGCATGCCCCCGTGTATAAGATTGGCATGCCAGATCAATATATCGCCTTTTTTGGCGAGGAATACTTCCGGCTGGAGGGATTGTTGTTTTATCTGTTCTTCTATTCTGTCCTCATAATCTGCATAGTCCTTATTGCCCAGGAGCAGCGAAGTCTCTCCCTCATTGAAATCGCTGTTCAGCAGATAGGGAAGCCGGTGGCTGCCCGGGTAATAGAAGAGGGGGCCATTATCGGGATTGGTATCTTCCAGGGCGATCCATACTGCTATCAGGTAGCCCAGGGGATAGGTTGTCATATGGATACTGTCCGAATGGGCCCGTTGATTGCTGCCGTAGAGGAAGTTGATGGTTTGGAAAGGTACTACTTCCTTATCCAGGATAAAGCCCAGCAGGTCCGTAAGCTTTTTTTCATGGGTCACATTCCGGATAAGGGCAGAGTGCCTGTTGGCGAACATTAGCTTGTTATCGTGCGTAGGGTGTAGTTTTCCCTGTTGTACCAGCCGTTGTATCTCTTCCTGGATCTTATCTGCCATAGCGGCATCGAGGAAGCCTTCCCAGATGAGATAGCCTTTATCGCTCCATGTCAGCAATTGTTGCCGGATGGCGGGTGGGAAGCTGTTGTAGTGTGCCCTGGTTGGGGCCAGATCCTTCGAGTGGCCTGTATCGAGCCAGGCCCTGGAGGTCTTGTCGGGGAAGTCCTTGCTGGAGATGGAGGCTATCAGCGGCTTATGGACTTTATATGCCCGATAGGCCGCCCGGTTGTGGGAGAGGCTCCTGTAATGGATCAGGTTATACAGCCAGTGAAGGAATTTGAACCTTTTCATGATCGCTTATGTTTGTAGGCCTTCGTCCGAGCTCCGGGCACTCACTCGTCCTCGGTCGGAACCTACGGTTCTGGACGAACCGCCCCTGGCGGTTCAAAAAAAAAGGCGCCGTCAGGCGCCTTTCAAATATGCTTCAATCCACTTAGGCGTTGCCGGCCCACATGAAGAACTTGGTATTGTCTACGTACGGGCTGATATCGTCATTGTGAACGATGAGTACGATAAAGTCGACCAGGGGAACGATCCCGAAGATACCGCAGAAGGTCAGGATATAACCTACCCATGTCAGGGTAGCGGTACCCAGGTACAGGCGATGGATACCCAGTCCTCCCAGGAAAAAGTCCAGCAGGATGGCTGCTACAAAGGTCTTATCGCTGCTTCTGAATTGAGCTCCGTGAGCTGCCATGCCGCCGGTGGCGTTTATCATCGTCTGGTCCGAAAGGGCGGTGAGGCTGGCGTCTACGCTGTTGGTGAACAGTTGTTCTACCTGTTGGTCATTGACTACGTATTGGCTGCCTGTGGCTGCAAAAGCGCCTGCAGAGCTAAGGGAGATCAGGAGGAGGAATAGGATTTTCTTCATAACAAATTAGCTTTTTAATGCTGGGTAAAAATAAACAATCCCGGCTATTAACCTAATTTTTCTCAGAAAAAAATCCTGAAAATGAGTTCACTGCAAAATAATAACTCATTTTCAGGAAGTATCTAATGTCTGTCCTTCGGACAACGAACCTTTGGTTCGTCTGGTCTTCAGAAGATGTTCCGGATCAAGGTTTAAGGGCATCGTTTGCAGTGACCTACCTTGTACGTAGTTTTTCGGGATTGTCCCGGATAAACGCATCCCAGCCGGAGGCCTTCTTTTTAGAAGGCTGTTTGGCCAGACCTTTTTGGGTCCCAATACGGTCTGTAAGCTTGTTCTGAAAGTGATGACATACGGCTACCGCCAGTGCGTCCGATGCGTCATAACCTTGTATCTCCTCCGTCAGGTTGAGGAGATTTTGCAACATTTTCCACACCTGTTCCTTTTCCGAGTTTCCGTTACCGGTAATGGATTGTTTGATCTTTCTGGGAGAGTATTCCGTGACAGGGATGCCGGCATTCATGGCCGTGGCGATGGCTACACCCTGCGCCCTTCCCAGCTTTAGCATGCTCTGGACGTTCTTACCGAAGAAAGGAGCCTCGATGGCGAAATCATGGGGTTGGTGCCTGCTGATCAGCTCCGTTATCTTTTTATGAATAAGCCGGAGTCTTTCGTAGGCATCCTTTTTCACCGGCAGCTTCAACACGCCCATTTCGATCAGGCTGATGCGGGGGCCGGCGCAAAGTACGAGACCATAACCCATTATTACGGTACCAGGATCGATCCCAAGAATTATTTTAGAGGGCTTTTGCAAAAGGACGATTATTTTTGACACCTACTGATCGGCGCCGTTGAAAACAAATATAAAAATAATACTCAACAACATGAAGCGCCACGGGCGATTCGGCCGAAGGCCCTTTATAAGTGATGTGCCGGGAAAATCCAATATTTGGCCGGGGATTTTCTCGGCATTGATAGGCCCCCTGGTATTCCTGCTTCTTTCCTGGTTTATTTGCCGGCAGGTAACGCATCAACCCAACTGGAGAGACTCTCTGGACAGGGTTTGTAAGGCCGTGACCGGGCCGCTTTCCTGGAAATTATGGCTGGTGGTGGCATTGATGCCCGTCAACTGGGGTATTGAGGCCCGAAAATGGCAGCTGGCCCTACGTCCCATCGGCGGCATTGCCTATATAAACGCGCTACGGGCTGTTTTTACCGGTACTACCATGGCTTCCTTTACGCCAAACAGGATGGGCGAATATCTGGGGCGTCTTTTGTACGTAAAGGAGGGGCATCGCATCGAGTCCATCTCTCTCACTATTGTCTGCAGCATGGCCCAATTGCTGGTGACCCTGATCGTAGGGTTGGCAGGTGTCTTCTATCTGCGTGCATCACATGCATTGCAGACAGCCGGAGTGCACGACAGTATTGGCTTCTGGCTCAATACCCTACTGGGTTTGGTGGTTTTTCTACTGGCAAGTTTAACAATTATTTATTTCCGCCTTTCGTGGTTGGTGAGGATATTGAGCAAAATACCGGGACTGACCAAATACCAGGCGTATGTAAAAATTTTGGAAAATTTTCACGCAACGCTCCTGTTGAGAATATTGTTCTTATCTTTTGGCAGGTATCTTGTATTCATTGCACAGTATGGCCTTATATTCCCGGTGTTTGGGGTGTTGCTAACCGTCGGGCAGCTATGGGGAGGTATAAGTGTGGTATTCCTGGTGATGGCCATTATACCCACTTTCACTTTTTTGACAGAATTGGGCCTCCGGTGGGAAACTAGCATACAGGTGCTGGAATTATTCAGCTCCAACACAATTGGAATATTTGCCGCGTCGTTTGCAATATGGCTGATCAACCTGATCGTTCCGGCTTTGATAGGCAGCCTGCTGATGTTGAGCATCAAAATATTTAAAAATAAATGAGATTTTTCTTTACGATTTGTATCCTACTGCTGACAGGCGTCGTCTTTCCGCAGTCCACCGGGGAGGGGGATGATTCCTGTACGGTCCGCAATACCGCCTTCCAGGCAGGGGAAACGATCACCTACAAGGTCTATTACACCCTGGCCAGTGTATACGTTGCTGCCGGGGAAGCCACCTTTAATACTACCCTGGATCAATTCAACAATAAAATTGCCTATCATGTAGTGGCTGACGGCAAGACCTATCCCTTTTATGACAAGTTCTTCAAGGTGAGGGATCGCTATGAGACCTATATCGACACCACCACGCTTCAGCCATATAAATTCATCCGTAATGTCAACGAGGGCGGCTATAAGACATACGAGAACGTTACTTTCTCCAAGAATACAAATACGGCCGTCACTACCGAAGGAGTGTACAAAGTTCCCGCCTGTATACAGGATGTATTGAGCGCTATCTTCTATGTACGTAACCTGGACTTTAACCATTTCAAGCCTGGCGATAAGATACCTTTCGACATGTTCCTCGACAGGCAGGTATATCACCTGTATGTTCGTTATTTAGGTAAGGAGACCATACGTACCAAATATGCGAAGTTCCGTTGTATCAAATTCAAGCCATTGCTGGTGAAGGGAACGATGTTCGAGGGGGGAGAGAAAATGACCGTCTGGGTCAGCGATGATCCCAATCACATCGCGCTGCGTGTGGAAAGTCCCATCAGCGTGGGAAGTGTGAAAGTGGATATGAGCTACTACCACAATCTGCGGTATCCGTTGACATCGTTGGTGGATCTGTAGCCTGCCGGCTGCTTTGTATTTCTGTGTAAATGAAACAAGTAGTCAATATCTGGCATATTATTTTTGTGCTATGGGCCTTGTTGCTCCTGGGCTTAAATTTAAATGGGAATATTTCGTTTGGACATTGGCTTGGAGACATCTATTATCTGATCTTTCTTGTTTTGTTTGTATCCATAATGATGCTGATCGGGATTAAATCTTTTAAAAAGATGAGCGCCTTGGGACAAGTGGTTTTTTTGATCTTTCAGTTAGGCGGCATTGCTCTTTTTATGCTGCAGTTGACTATCTTCAGAGGCCCGGAATTTTCCTGGAATGGAAGACTTTTCCTGAGATGATAAATAATTTACAGGTGCGCATGGCGTTTATGGAGTATAAAGGCCTTAAGTAGCAAAAGCCATATCATATGAAGAAGGTTCCTATCCTGCTGGTGTTGCTCAGCATGACCTGTTTTGCCGGCCAGGCCCAGCATTACTATGAACAAGCCTTGAAGGAATATTGGAACGACAGTGCGGATATGATCAACGTTGTCCAATTGTTTACAAAGGCCATCGACAATTACGAGGAGCTGGCCAAATCCTATATGTATCGAGGGTCTACAAGACGGATATTGGGACAATATTCCATGGCGGAGAAGGATCTGAAAGTATCCTTTCAACTGGATTCGACGGGCTATTTGATCTATCGATACTTTGGTAAGTTATATATCGATGAACAGGATTATCCAACAGCATTGCGGTACTTCGATATGGCCATACACATAGATGGCAACCAGGCGATACTATATGATGAAAGAGCGGCTGTCAGGGCGGTCATGAATGATCTTCAGGGGAGCATAGCCGATGCCAGCAGATCGATCCTCCTGGATTCGACAGCATTCAACCCTTATATTACAAGAGGGTTCATACAGTATAATTGGAAGAATTATACGGATGCGCTTAAAGACTTTAACAGATCGGTAATGCTTAAGCCCAGTCATAAAGGATATGCGGACAGGGGGGCGACGTACTATGAGTTGAAAGAATACCAAAAGAGCATCGATGACTTTACGCGTGCGCTGGACTTTTTTGCGGCGGATTATGAGATTTTATATCGGCGTGCGCTTGCCTATAAGGCGTTGGGCATGATGGAAAAAGCCTGTTCGGACCTGAAGAAAAGCAAAGAACTTAAGTATGCTCCGGCGGGTGAGGAGTTGGAGAAGCATCCTTGTAATTAAAGTCAGAATGGCTCTGATTGTCCCCAATTCTAGATATTATGACACTCTTTGTACTGCTGTTGGGATTGCCTGAACGAGGAGGCCATAAACTTATAGCTCCTCCAACCTGAAGGTCGCCGATGCCCTTACGCCCCCCCTATCGGTCGACTGCAAAATGCAGCACTCATTCTCCGGATCATGCTCCAGCATGAGCACATACCCACCGGTCGCCGCCTCTTGCCAGAAAGATTTCTTTTCATTGAGTGTCGTCAGGGGAAACATATCATAGGCCATCACCCACGGCAGGGGTATATGTCCTATCGAGGGCAGGAGGTCTGCCATGAATATGAGGGTGCGGCCCTTGTACTCCATTTGGGGCAAGATCATTGCCTCTGTATGACCATTGGCGACCCGCACGGAAAGGCCGGGGAGAATAACATTTGAGATGATGTCGAGACTGCCGCCGGACCAGGTAGCCCCTGCGGGGAGGCCGGGAGTAGCCGCGGAATGGGCAGCCTGGTCGACAAATTTAAGCTGCCCGCTGTCCTGTACAGGTAATATATTTTCTTTCAGGAAAGAAGCCTTCTCCCGCTCGTTGGGCTCCGTGGCCCATTTCCAATGCCGGCTATGGCTCCAGTAAGTAGCATTTTTGAAGGCTGGGATCAGCTTGTCGCCCGAGCGGATGATACTTCCCCCGCAATGATCGAAATGCAAATGGGTCAGCAGTACGTCCGTAATATCGTCCCGGTGAAACCCATGCTTTGCCAGGGATTTGTCCAGCGAGTCGTCACCATGCAGGTAGTAATGCCGGAAGAACTTTGCATCCTGCTTGTCCCCGATGCCATTGTCCACGAGGATCAGCTTACCTGCCTCCTGTATCAGCAGACAGCGCATGGTCCAGGTACAGAGATTATTTTCATCGGCCGTATGTACCTTACTCCACAGGGCCTTTGGGACCACGCCAAACATGGCGCCTCCATCCAGCTTGAAGCGCCCCGTCTCTATAGAATACAATTGCATAGTTAAGAGTTTGAAAGGATGGCTTCTTTGCGCTGCTTCACCCGGGCGGAATACAGCCAGATAAAGCCGATGACAAAAAAGACGATGAGGAAGAGCGCGGAATTTTTCATACTGCCCGTCAGATCTTCCAGGAAACCAAACGTGAACATACCAATGACGATGGCGATCTTTTCCGTCAGATCATAATAGCTGAAATAGGAGGCCGTGTCCTTTGTCTCCGGCATCAGCTTGGAATAGGTGCTGCGGCTGAGGGATTGGATCCCCCCCATCACCAGCCCAACCACTACCGCCATGGCGTAAAATATATATTCGATAGGGGCCTGCTTGGGCGCCAGCGTAACACTTACCCGTGATACCTCTGCTGCCAGCGTGCCTTCCGCCGCATCGAGGTCATTTAGCACGGCGGTGGAATCTGTGGCCCTCGCCCTGCGGTCTTCCAATGCCTTTTTTTCGTGACGAAGAAGATCGAGCCGTTCATGATACGGCTTCAGCGGCTCGGCCATCCCTCCCGATATATAAGCTGCTATGCAGACGACGATCCAGAGGGTGATAACACCCATCAATACGCGGAAATTGCCATAGCGGGTCGAAAGCCTGCTCATCCAGGTGGCCCCTACGATGGCTACCAGCTGGATCACCACCACAACGGCGATCAGCTTTGCATCCTCCAGCCCCAGCATCTTGCTGCCGAAGATAGTGGCTGCCAGCATCACCGTCTGTACTCCCATGCTGTAAAAAAAGAAGCCCCGGAGGAAGCGCTTCAGCACCGCCATTTTCTTTACCTCGCCATAGACCTTTTTTATCTCGGCAAAGCCGGCGGAGAATACGTTCACATTGCTGACCTTCTCACGCCTGGGCTTAGGCAATACGGAAAAAGTCCATTGCGCAAAGCCTGCCCACCACAGCCCTACGAGCAGAAAGTTCAGGCGCAGGGCGAGGGATTGATCTTTCATCAGCAGCACCAGGGTAAAACCGACGAGCTGAAGCAGCACGCTGCCAATATATCCAAATGCATAGCCTTTGGCGCTGACCCTATCCTGGTCGGCAGGCGCGGCGATCTCAGGAAGATAGGCGTTATAGAACACGAGGCTGCCTGTATAGCCCAGGGACGCCAGTATAAAGAACAGAATGCCCCAGGCCAGATTTCCCCCGGTGAAGGCGCACAGGAGACTACAGCCCGCCGCACCCATATAGCAGAAGAACTGCATAAAGCTCTTCTTGTTCCCCCTGGTGTCCGCGATGGAGGTCAGGATAGGATAAGCAATGGAGATAAGCAAATAGGCTGCCGCCAATGAATAGTTGTATAAGGCGGAGTTGACAAAATTCCTGCCTAAGAAAGGGATCAGCTCCGACTTGAAAGCATCCTTCGTGGATTCGATGAAATAGATAGGAAAAAAAGTGGTGGTAATGACAAGGTTGTACACCGAGTTGGCCCAATCATACATGGCCCATCCAGTGATCACTTTTTTTGATGCAGTCTGCATAGTCATTAAATAATGCCTCTCCACAGTAGCACCAGCATGACCAGGCCGATGAAGATCCGGTAGTATCCCCAAACCCTGAACCCATGTTTCTTCAGAAAGCCGATGAAATAGCGGATGACGAATATAGAAACAATAAAGGTGACGATACTGCTCATGCCTAACAGGGAAAGGTTGTTTGTATTCAATGCTTCGGGGTGCTCTTTATGCAGGTCCCACATACTTTTTACAGAGGCTGCCAGCATGGTGGGGACGGCGAGGAAGAAAGAGAATTCTGCCGCGGCTCTTCTGCTGAGCCCCTGGCTCATGCCGCCGATGATGGTGGCCGCGCTGCGGCTCAGACCGGGAAAAAGAATGGACAGCACCTGGTAGCAGCCTATCCGGAAGGCAATGCCATTCGTAACATGGGATTCATGATCGATATTTGGATGGCGGAACCAGCGGTCGACAAAGAGGAAGATAATGCCCCCTACGATCATCACGCCCGCCATGAAGTACAGGCTGCCCAGCATGTGCTCGATATGTTTATGCAGCAATGCTCCAAAGACCAGGGCGGGGATGACCGCTATGATCAGCTTGGTATAGAACCTGATACGGGTGAAGTCGAAGAATTTCCTGTAATACACTACCACGACAGCCAGTATGGCCGCCAGCTGGATGACGATCTCCATCATATCCACGAACGGACTGGGATCGACCCCGATGATAGGGTTAGTAAACTTCATGTGTGCGGTGGACGAGACAGGCAGGAATTCTGTCAATCCTTCCACAACGGCGATAATAATAGCCTGGACAGGAGTCATCATGATTATGCGTTCGTCTTAGTCTTATCCTTGCGGAAAATGGCGAAGATCTCTACAACGAAACCACCCAGAATGAGGATGGGAGCGAGCGTGATCCGGGTGAAGCTATACACTTCCTTGGGATTGAAAACATTCGGGTCCTTGCTTTTTCCACCTCCCATCAGGATCAGCCCCAGGGCGATAAGGATGAGGCCGATGAGCATCCACCTGTAATTGTCCTTTCCAAATAAAGGCGCTGTTTGACGGGGAGCTACCGGGGCGGCCTTGGGGGCGCCTGTTGCAGCCGGCTTTTTGGGCGTTGTCGTTGCCATGAATGAGTTAAATTGAGATTATTGGCCCGCAATATAGGGAATCCGGGGCAAATGAGCACATAGGTCAGTACAGGTCGTCCAGTTTCATTTTCAGGTATTTTATCACGCTGCGGTGGGTGCTGATAAAGGAAATACAGATGCCCAGCAGCACGATGATTATGAAGAGGGAGGACAGAAGGGTATAGTCCCTCAATGCCTTGATCTCCGGCAGCACCCAGGTCTCCGTGGCAAAGATGACCCCCAGGATAACCCCGATGGCAATGATCCCGCTGATGGCGCCATTCCGGACAGCCTTGATGTCCATAGGACGGGCAATGAACCCGCGAGTAGCGCCAACCATTTGCATTGTCTTGATTAAGAATCGATTACTGAACATGGCCAGGCGGATAGTATTGTCGATGAGAATGATCACGGCAATGGATATAGCGACGGCGACAGCCAGCAGGATGATACTGATCCGGCGGATCATATCGCTGAGGTTGGACACCAGCACCTTGTTAAAATGGACCTCGCTGACCGATAAATTCTGAGAAAGGTCGGTCTTGACCTTGTTGAGGGAGTCCAGGTTGGCATATTCGCTCCGGATCTTGAAGTCTACGCTGGCTGGCAGCGGGTTTTTATCCAATATCCCTGCCCAGTCCGTATTTCCATCGGCCATGAACTGTTGTTTGGCCAGATCCTTTGTCATGAACTTGTAGGATTTCGTATAAGGCTGGGCAGTTATGTATTCTACCAGCGCGGCGCTGTCCTTTGGCGAGATATTCTCTCTAAGGTATACCTGCACCTCCAGGTTCTCTTTGAAATTCTGTCCCAGCTTATTGGCATTGATCACTATCCATCCCAGCAGACCCAGCAGGATCAGCACCAGTGAAACGCCCACGATGGACATAAAGTAAGAAGGTGTACTACGTTTAGCATATCCTTTGCCGAATTGCGCCATGGTTCATATCTTTTTGACCAACAAATTTAGCGGATTTGCGGGCACCCGCAGCCTTTTGCCCTTGAATTCCCCGCTGATTTCGTATTTTTACAACCTTCAGAACGAACCAAAGGTTCGTTGGGGCTCAATTGATAACGATGCGAAGCGCTCATTATTTCAAAGAGTATGAGGCTTTTAACTTTTTCCCAACAACAAACAGCATGGAGTACAATTTCACGAGCATTGAGAAAAAATGGCAGCAGCATTGGCAAGATAAAGGAAGCTACGAGGTAAGCAACGACCCCTCCAAGCCTAAGTACTATGTGCTGGATATGTTCCCTTATCCCAGTGGCGCCGGTCTGCACGTAGGGCATCCGCTGGGTTATATTGCCAGCGACATTTTTGCCCGTTATAAAAGGCTAAAGGGGTTCAATGTGCTCCACACCATGGGATATGACGCCTTTGGCCTGCCTGCCGAGCAATATGCCATCGATCATGGCATCCATCCTGCCGTGTCGACGGAGATGAATATCAATAATTTCAGGCATCAGCTGGATAATATCGGATTTTGTTTCGACTGGAGCCGGGAGTTCCGGACCAGCGATCCTTCCTACTATAAGTGGACGCAGTGGATCTTTTTGCAATTGTTCAAAAGCTGGTACGATCGTAAACAGGCCAAAGCCCGGCCTATCGAGGACCTGGTACAGCTGCTGGAGAAGGAGGGTAATGCCTCTCATCCCTGTCCTGGTGAGCCGCGGCTTAAGTTCTCCGCTGCCGACTGGAAGGGGTTTGATCATCGCCGTAAAGAAGAGATCCTGATGAACTACCGTCTGTCCTACTGCGGATATGGTGAAGTCAACTGGTGCGAGGCCCTCGGCACTGTATTGGCAAATGATGAAGTTGTTAATGGGGTTAGTGAGCGAGGTGGTCATCCTGTAATTAAAAAGAAATTACGTCAATGGTACCTTCGTATCACCGACTATGCTGACCGGCTGCTGGAAGGCCTGGAAAAGGTCGACTTCAGCGACGCCATGAAAGAAATGCAGAGCAACTGGATTGGCAAGAGCTTTGGGGCGGAGGTCACTTTCGAGGTGCATACGAAGGCGGCTCATGGGGGAGTTTCGGACGGCGGCGGAGTGAAGCCTCTGCTTACTGTTTATACTACCCGCCCCGACACACTCTTCGGGGTCGACTTTATGGTCGTAGCGCCCGAGCATGAGATACTGAACAGCATCGTTCCCGACGATGAGAAGGCTGTGGTTGACGAATACCTCACGTATGTAAAGAGCCGCAGCGAGCGGGAAAGGATGGCGGAAAAAAAGATCACCGGCTGCTTCACCGGCGCCTATGCGATCCACCCTTTTAGCGGATTGCATATCCCTATATGGACATCCGAGTATGTGCTGGCGGGTTATGGCACCGGCGCCATCATGGCCGTACCCTGCGGGGATGAACGGGATTTCAAGTTTGCTCAATATTTCAATATTCCCATCACCAATATCATTGGCGACGCCTATAACGGACAAGAGGCCAATCCTACCAAGGATGCGATCCTGGAGAACAGCGGCTTTCTGGATGGACTGGTCATGAAGGACGCCATTGTCATTGCTATCAACAAGCTGGAGGAGAAGGGCATCGGTGTCCGTAAAGTGAACTATCGTATGCGTGACGCCGCCTTTAGCCGGCAACGTTATTGGGGCGAGCCCTTTCCTATCATTTGGAAAGATGGAATTGCTGTCCCGCTGGATGAATCAGCGCTTCCGTTAGAGCTGCCCCATATAGAAAAGTATGGGCCCGGTCCCGAGGGTGAAGGCCCGTTGGCTAATGTCCCCGAATGGACCGCCCGCCACCTGGAGACCAATACCATGCCCGGCTATGCGGGCAGCAGCTGGTATTTCCTTCGCTATATGGACCCGCACAACGACAAGACCTTCTGCAGCCGTGAAGCGTCCGACTATTGGGGACAGGTAGACCTTTACATTGGGGGCACCGAGCATGCTGTAGGTCATCTGCTATACAGCCGTATGTGGACGAAGTTCCTTAATGACCGGGGATGGATCGGTCATGATGAACCTTATAAGCGCCTGGTCAACCAGGGAATGATCCAGGGCAGCAGCCGGTTTGTCTACCGCCTGGAGCTAAAAGGATCGGGCAATATCGACGAGCTGTCAAGACAGACTCCTGTGTTCATATCGCATGGATTGAGGGCCCTGGAAGGCAGTACTGAATTGCATGATCTGATCACGACCGCGATAAGGAGCTCCTTTGGCGACCCCAATATCGAGATCGGAAGCTATACGATATCTCGCCTGCATG
>Ga0207671_10003529_pt1 | contig 15504 bp, 11 predicted proteins | sample KBSC24metaG_FD_184352 | JGI IMG/M metagenome (GOLD analysis project Ga0207671, IMG submission 184352) | Corn rhizosphere microbial communities from Kellogg Biological Station, Michigan, USA - KBS C2-4 metaG (SPAdes) (version 2) | ecosystem: Host-associated > Plants > Roots > Rhizosphere > Soil... | reverse complement strand
TGCACTGGCTTCGGAGCTTTCGGACAGTGCGCGAACCTCGTCCGCCACCACCGCAAAGCCGCTGCCGGCGTCCCCTGCCCGGGCCGCCTCGATCGTCGCGTTGAGCGCGAGGAGGCTGGTCTCATCGGCAACATCGGCGACGCTGACGCCGACCGTGCCGATCTCCCCGGCCACCTGCTCCAGCGCGTCGATCACGGCGACGGTCGCAAGCTGGCGCTGGGCGTTGAGCTCGATCGCGACGACCGAAACCTCGATCTGCACGCCGACCTCGGCAAAGGCGTTCTGGACGATCTCGATCTGGCGGCGCGCATCCTCGGCCCGCGTGCTCGCGTCCCTGAAATTGGCGTTGAGCGAGGCGATCAGTCCCTGCGATTCCTGCGCCGCGCCGGCGGCTTCCTCGGCGCCGCTCGCGATCTGGTCCATCGCCCGCTGCAACTCGCTCGCGGCGGCGGAGGCCTCGGCGATGCCGCTGGCCAGCTCCTGAACGGCCTGGTCGATCCCCTCGATGGCATTGGCGGGGCGTCGCGCCCGGCGGGTGGTTCGCGGCTGCGGTACGGGCGCCGACGCGGGCTTCGCCTCTGCCGCCGCTGATTCTTCCCGGAGGCGTTTTGCGCGAGCGCCAAGGGTCGATTTCTTCACCAGCGCCATCAGAACTCCAGGGATAGTGGATTTCCAGCTTGCTTAGAACACAGCGGGCTACGGCGCCAGCATCCGCATAGCGGCGGGCACCTGCCGTCAAGCCATGCGGGTACCGACTGCGTTTGTGGCAGCGCGCTACCGCCGTTTCAGGGAATATGGCGGAGTATCATCAAGCGTTTCTGACGATCCCGTCCGGGCCAGACTGAGCCATCCTTTTGACGGTTGAGGGGCGTTCTTGCCAGCGCCAGCGGCTGCTTTCGGCAGGACGTTCAACCGTTCGAAAGGCATCGACCGAGGTGTGGTCGGAATTCTCCCGCCGAAGCCGTTTTGAACCAAGGCAATCAATCAGCTGATCATGCCGGTGAGCCGGAACGGCAATACGCGCAGCGCGACCACATCCTCGAAGCCGGCTTTGAGTCATCGAATCGGCCTCTCGCCCTCCTCCTGCACGGCTTCCCCGACCTGGCCTATGGATGGCGTCATCTGATGCCCCTGTTGGCAGATGCCGGCTATCACGTTGTCGCACCTGATCAACGCGGCGTTGGCCGCACGACCGGCTGGATCAACGGCTAGGACACCCCGCTGGCCCCGTTCAGCCTGCTCAACGTAACCCGTGGTGCGCTCGGGCTGCCAATCCGAGCTGCTCGCAGTAGGTCGGGACCGTCGCCGGCTCAGCGGGCCGCGCCCGCGGCCGAACGGAAAGAAGCGCGAGCAGCGTCTTGCCCGGCTCCTCGATCATCGGCAGGTGCCCGGAATAGGCAAAGCGGCAAGCGGTCCGACCGGGTGCCGCCAAATGGGCCAGCCAGCGTTCGGCGATGTCGGACGGAGTGGTGTTGTCGCGCTCGCCGAGCAGCAACATGACGGGAACGTCGAGGTGGTCGAGCGCGGAGAACGACAGGTCTGCGATCCGCGGCCACAGCGTGGTCACGGTGAACACGCTACCCTCGTTCCAAGCCTTGCGGTCGGCGGGGATGTAGAGCGGCGAGAGCTTGGTTGAGTCAAAGTAGAAGTGCGCGTCCGACCGGTAGCCAGCGAGCGAGCCATAGCGGTTGGCATAAGCACGCCACGCATCGGCCTTGTCGATCGTGAAGGGACCGGCGTCGGGATAGGGACGCAGCGCCTCGATCGCGCGCACCGCCTCGGCGTCCCCGCGCTGGCGGGCGGTCGCCAACGTCCGTGCCATGCCGACACGCTCGTTCTCGCGCGCGTCGATCAACTGGCCCATGCCGATATAGGCGTAGAGCAGATCAGGTCGTTTCTGCGCGACCGCTAGCCCCACCGTAGAGCCGAAGCTGTGCCCGAGTAGGAACACCTTGGGTTGGCCGAGGCGGGTGCGTAGTTGCTCGATCAGCTCGATTGCGTCGTCTCGGTAGCGATCGAAGGTCAGCGTCGCCGCGATGGTGGCGGGATCGTTAAGCGGATAGGAGCGGCCCGCGCCGCGCTGGTCCCACTGCACGACGGTGAAGAAGTCCTCCCACGGATGTTGGAAGGTCCAGGCCATTGGCATCTCCACCGAGCCGGGACCGCCGTGGATGTAGATGAGGATTGGGTTGCGCCGATCGGCGCCGCGAATGTTGACTACCTGCCGTGCCCCGCCGAGCGGCAGGGTCAGCGTTTCGTCGATACCGTTTGGCGCAACGATCCGCTGAACGTCGGCGATGATCGCGCGGGCAGGGCCGAACGGGTCGTCAGGAATCGACTTGCTTGCCGCCGGACGTGAAGGTGCCTGTTGAGCGACAGCCGACTGGCCGCACAGCGCGGCGATCAGAAGCCCGAAGGCGGACAAACGTGATAAGCCCTGCATTCGGATCGCCTCCTCTTGCAGCGCGATGCTGCCAGCGCATCCTATCGGTTACGGCGCACCCTGATAGCCCCCTGTTGTCATTGTCAGTGCTTCCCTCGAAAACGATCGTTTCAGGGAAAGGAGGCTAGGCTCGGGTCGGCTATGCAGGTCGGCGTTCCCGTAGGCGGAATTTCCGCTTGCCACCCAGATGCGAAAATCGGCACTGGCGGCTCCCGACCAGCGCTTGCCATTTGGCGCCCCAGCGTTGAACGGCAATTCTTGCCAAGCGCCGCCATCGACACGCCCTCAGGCTATGAACGCAAGCCCTTCATTCCGCGCGAATCGAAGGGCCTTACGGACGGGTTACGAACGTTCGTAGCGCGCGGAGGTCTCAGCAGTTCTTCCGCACTTCCTTCATAAAGCGCGCTGGCACTCGCCAGCATCGGCGGAACCTCGGCGGCGAGAAACTCGAGGAACGCGCGGACCGAGGGCACGAGCCCCCGGCGGGAGGGAAACACGGCGTGCACCTGGTGCAAGGACAGGCGATGGTCGGGCAGGATCTCGATCAGCCGGCCGTCGAGGATCGCGCCCGCGCATAGGTTGAACGGGACTTGGGCCAGACCTGCGCCACCCAGCGCCGCCTCGTGGAGCAGATACACATCTTCGGTCAGCATCACCGGCGCATATTCCACGTCGATCGTCCCGCCCTCGGGGCGGCTGAGACGCCAGCGTGGCGGCTCGCCACCGATGCCGGTCGGCCCCATGCCCGGCACGCCGCGCAGCGCGGCGAGATCGGGGAAGGGTCCATGCGCGGCGATGAAGTCCGGGCTGCCGACCAGCAATTGCTCGCTCACCCCGAGCGGTCGCAGCGCGAGTTCGGAGTCTTCCAGCACCGACCGCACCCGCAGGGCAACGTCATACCCCTCGCGGATCACGTCGACGCGGCGGCTCGTCAGCGTCAGCTCCAGCTTGACGTCGGGATAGGCCAGCAGGAACTTGGGCAGGGTCTTCGCCAAGTAGAGATGCGCCACGCCCGCCGGGCAACTGACCAGCAGACGGCCGCTGGGGCGGTCGCCGGCGTGCTGCGCCACTTCCACTGCGGCCCGTGCGGCGCTGGTCATCGCCTCGCAATGCGCCTGGAACGCCTTGCCCACCTCAGTGACGTGGACCGCCCGCGTCGACCGGTGCAGCAGCCTGATGCCCAGCCGCTTCTCGAGATCCGCAATGCGGCGGCTGACGCGGGACTTGGGGATGCCCAGCGTCCGCGCCGCGGCGGTGAAGCTCCCTTGCCGTGCAACCGCGGCGAACAGCGCAAGATCGTTCAGGTCTTCCATCGTCGGCCCTCGGCATTGTCCTGCACATGGAACGCTGCATGTCGGATCTGGGGTCTAATCGAGACAGCGGGGTTGGTCTATCTGCCATTGCGTCAGCCCTCTTCGGAGCAATTGCCATGCAGATCCTCCACCTAGACTCGAGCATCCTCGGCGAGGCATCGGCCTCGCGCCGGCTCACCGCGGCCATCACCGCGGAACTCGCGCGCCAGTCGCCCGATGCCGCGATCGTCTACCACGACCTCGCGGCCGACCCGATCCCCCATCTCGATGGCAACATCGCCGCCGGCTTCCGCGCGCTCGGTGACCGGCAGTTCGATGCCGATACCCTGGCCGAACATGCCCGGTCGGAGGCGCTGGTCACCGAATTCCTGGCGAGCGACGTCATCGTCCTAGGTGCGCCGATGTACAATTTCTCGCTGCCCACGCAGCTCAAGGCCTGGCTGGACCGGATCGCGCAGGTCGGTCGTACCTTCCGCTACACCGAGCAGGGCCCGGTCGGCCTCTCGGGCGGGCGGCGCGTGATCGTCGCCTCGGCGCGGGGCGGCCTCTATTCGGAAGGCCCGGCGGCCGCGATGGACTTCCAGGAATCCTATCTCCGCGCGTTCTTCCGCTTTCTCGGCATCGATGCCGTGCAGTTTGTTCGCGCCGAACTGCAGAGCCGCGGGCCCGAGCTGAGCGGCAAGGCGATGGCGTCCGCTGCGGACGCTATCCCGCCCATCGTCTCGCAGGCGCTCGCCGCCTGAGCTTCCCACAAGGATCGTTCCCATGCTTTTTGCCATCACGCTTCGCTACCTCCGCCCCAAGAACGAGGTCGAGGCGCATCTCGATACCCATCGCCAGTGGCTCGCCGCGGAGATCAAGGCCGGTCGCGTGCTGGTCGCCGCGCCCCTGGTGACCGGCGACGGCGGCTTCCTCCTCGCCATCGCCGATGTGCGGGACGACATCGACGAGATGCTGGCCCGCGATTCGTTCCACGTCCACGGTGTCGCGAGTTTTGAAGTCGCGGCGTTCGAGCCTGCCCTGCGCTCGGCAGCCTTTCCGGTAGAATGGGCGCCGCGCGCGCACGTGATCGCCTGACGGCGCGCGGCGCTGCCACCCCTGCGGAGTGTTCTCGATGACCAAATCCGTTTCCACCACGGCGACGCGCCGTACCGTGCTGACCGGCGCAGGCGGCGCCGTGGCGTCCGCAACGCTGCCGGGCGTGGCCGATGCCGGCGCGTCTGCCGAGCGCACCGGCCGGCCGTCCATCGTCCTGGTGCACGGCGCCTTCACCGATGGGTCCTGCTGGAACGAGGTTATCCTGCGCCTGCGGGCGCGCGGCTACCGGGCACGTGCGGTGCCCATGCCGCTCAGCTCGTTGGCCGATGATGTCGAGGCGACGCGGCGGGTGCTGGAGCAGGAAGCCGGACCGGTCCTACTGGTGGGCCATAGCTGGGGCGGGGCGGTGATCACGCAAGCCGGCGCCACGAGCAAGGTCGCCGCGCTCGTCTACCTCTCCGCCCTTGCGCCCGACGCGGGCGAGGCGGTCGCCGACCTGCAAAGGCACGGTCCCGCCTCTCCCGCGATGGCTGCGGCCACCCCGGACGCGCACGGCTTCCTCTGGTTCGATCCCGAGCGCTACCATGCAGGCCTCGCCGAGGACGTGCCGGAACCGCGCGCCTTCTGCATGGCGATGACCCAGCAGCCGATCGCGGCCAGCAGTTTCGGCGAGACGGTGCAGGCAGCGGCGTGGCGGCAGAAGCCGAGCTATTATCTGCTTTCCGAACAGGACCGAGCGCTGTCCCCGGTGCTGCAGCGCTGGATGGCCGATCGGATGCACGCCACGGTCCGCAGCGTACCGTCCAGCCACATGTCCCTCATCGCCCATGCCGATGCCGCCGCCGCGCTGATCGCGCTGGCCGCCGAGCGGGTATCCGCCTGATCCTCGATTGTACCCAACGACGAGAATGGAGTCCGCCATTGTCCCGCTTCGCGCCGACCGCCTCTGCGGACCTTATACCGTAAATGTACCGCGAGATTGCGTGGCTTCCAACGGATCGGGGCGGATTCGGCTGGATCTTGTACCGTCAGAAACGACGCAAAACTGCGGTTTTTTGGACGCTGTTGGATGCCTGCGGAGAAGTGGATGGTGCCGGGGACGGAGTCGAACTGACTGAAATACAGCAATTAAATCAACGTATTAAGCAAGATGCCGTCAACCTCGATACCGTGCGATATACCGTCAATGCAAAAGGTAGGTCGGTTCGATTCCATGAACACCTGACGATTTCTCAAATATCGTCGATCGGACCTGCTGTAAAAGGTGCATCTAAATGGGTTTAGATGCAACCCTTTGGGACGGAATTGGCGTCGATCGCAAGTGTCGATCATTGGAATTTAAGCGCATGGTTTAGTGGAACGAGGCTGAAGTAGCGAACGAAGGCGTGCTCCAGATCGCCGTGGTCAAATCCATCGGGTTCGCAGACGCCGGCATGTGGAACCTCGCCTAAGTGTTCCACCAAAGCTTTGGCTGGGGGATGCGCGTGCGCGGCGCACTGGTGGCGCTGGCGCTGCTCGGGATCCCCTGGGTCGCGGCGGTAGCGCACCTGATAGGGTGGAGCCTCAACTACTGAGCGCAGGCGGTCGCGCCGGCTAGTCGGCCGACAGCAGCTGCGCCAGCGAGACCGGCCGGAAGCCTCGCGCGTCCACCCCCACGTCGAACTGGCGCAGCATCGGCTTGAGCTTGCCATGGCTGTGGCCGTGCAGGTTGATGGCGCGACGATGTTGCCCGTTCCAGCTTCGGAACGGATAATGGCAGAGCACCAGCGACTGCCCTTCGGCCTCCAGCTCTGCATAGTCGCCCACGCTCGACCATCCCGCGGCCTCGCACGTCGCGGGCGAATCGTTGTTGCCGCGAAGCAGATGTTTGACGCCGTTCAGGCGGGCGAGCAGCCTAGGGACGTCGGCAGGGCGGCGGGCTACGTCGCCCAGGTGCCACACCGTATCGGCTGGACCTACGACCGCGTTCCACCCGTCTATCAGCGCCTCGTCCATTTCGGCGACAGTTGCGAAAGGCCGACGATGGATGTTGATCGTCCGGTGGTCGCCGAAATGCGTATCGGCAGTGAAGAACAGCGCCATCGCCTTCAGAGCATCTCGATCGGTCGACGCGCGGTCGGGGGCGGGAAGGCGGCGTCGAGTCGGGCGAGATCGTCCTCGGACAGCAGAAGATCGGCTGCCGCGCGGTTTTCGCGGACATGGGCCGCCGTTCCCGCTTTCGGGATGGCGATCACGTCGTCGCGGCGCATCGCCCATGCCAGCGCCACCTGAGCGGGCGTCGCGCCGATCGTCTCGGCCACTTGGCGGATCACAGTATGCGTCAGCAGGCGGCCCTGCTCGACGGGGCTATAGGCCATCACCGGGATGTCATGCGCATCGAGCCATTGAAGTAGACTGTGCTCGGGGCCGCGGCGCGTCAGGTTGTATAGTAGCTGGTTTACGGCGCAGGCATTGCCGCCGGCGGCAACCAGTTCCTCCATGTCGTCGACATCGAGGTTGCTGACGCCCCAATGGCGGATCTTGCCCGCCGCCTGCAGGGTCTCCATCGCCCGCACGGTTTCGCCGAGCGGCACGCTACCCCGCCAGTGTAGCAGATACAGATCCAGCCGATCGGTGCCGAGCCGCCGGAGGCTGTTCTCGCACGCGACGGCGAGGCGTTCGCGCCCCGCATTCTGCGGGTAGGCCTTGCTCACCAGGAACAACTGGTCGCGAACCGTGCCGAGCGCCTCGCCGATCAGTTCCTCGGCCGCGCCGTCGCCGTACATCTCGGCGGTATCGATCAGCGTCATGCCGAGCGCGACGCCCTCGCGCAGCGCGCGGATCTCGTCCGCGCGATCCGCCGGTCGCTCCCCCATCCGCCAGCTGCCCTGGCCCAACGCAGGCACCTGATCGCCACCGGATAACAAGACCGTTCGCATCGCGCTCTCCATCCGCCTTGCCGGTCAACGCCCCGGGGACGATTGTGGCCGCATCGACAGCGATCGCGCCGGACATCGGGGCTGCGCCTGATCAGAGGCGCGCGCGCACGCCGAAGAAGAAGGCCCGGCCGGTATATTCGTAGAATGCCGGTACATTTGTATAGCCGGAATACCGCCGGGTCGCCGTGTCGAGCAGGTTCGATCCCTGCGCATACAGCGTCACTTGCGGCAGGATGTCGTAGGAGATGCTTGCCGCCAGCTCGTGATAGGGGACTTGCTTGATCGCCAGCGTGTTGATGTAGCTATACTGGGACGACGTGAAGCTGGACTGATACTGGTAGGAAACCGACGCGTTGATGCCGTGCTTCTCGTAGAAGATCTTGGCGTTCGCCGAAAAAGGCACTGCGTCCTGCAGATCGGTTGTCGGCAGGCCTGCACGCTTGGCGCGTGACCGGTTGTAGGTCGCGTTCGCTTGGAAGCCGAGTCCATTGTCGAGGAAATACTGGCCGCCGGCCTCGATGCCATAGACGGTCGCGCCGTCACCGTTGACATAGGTGAGTTCCGTGAACGGGAAGCTCGCCGGCGCACCCGGCACCTGGTTGGTCGGCACGAGGTCGAACGCCACGGCCTGCGTCGTCACGAAGTTGGTGAGATGCTTGTAGAAGCCCGCCAGCGTGAGCGCGATGCGACGGTTCGGATAATATTCGAGCGAGATGTCCGCCTGGTCGGCCGAAACCGGCTTCAGGTTCGGGTTGCCGGCGTCGGTCACCACCGGGGTGTTGGACTGCGCGGCCGAATAATCCTTCGCCGACGAAAGCTCGCCGAAGGTAGGCCGCGAAATCGCCTGCGACGCCGCCAGTCGCACCCGCAAGCCATCGGCGATATCATAGGCGAAGTTCGCGGAGGGAAGCAGGCGCTGATAGCTGCCGCCGCCGGAGATCGGCGCGATCGGGTTGAACACCACATTGGCGGTGCCCACCCCTACAACCTGATAGCTGCGCACCGTCGTGCCATAGCCGAGCGAGTCGACAGTGGTGTTGACGTAGCGCAGGCCGAAATCGCCGCGCCACCGGTCACCGCCGACGTTGAACTGGACATAGGCGTTCCAGGTGCGCTCCGTGATCGCATAGGAGGCGAGCTGGTCGGGCACGATCCGCTGGGTGGCATAGCCGGTCGGATACGGCTCGCCCGTTTGCGGATTGAGGACATTGGGATTGTTTTCCGCCTTGGACAGCGACGACAGATAGGTGTCGATGTCGAACGCGGGGATCGCGCGCGGGAAGTTGCCGGAGAGGTTCGGCAGGATGTTGGTGAACTCTGGCGCCTGCACCACGTTCGCCCCGATCGCCGAAAGCGCGAAGGGATAGCCGCCGAAATTGTTTGCGGTGGTATATTGGTTGTCGATGACGTCGACCGTTTTCTTGCGATCGGTATAGACGCCGCCGAACGCGATCGACCGCAGCAGGCCGTTGTCGGCCGCGTAGGTCAGGTCGAGCCTGGCGCTGGTGCTGCGATCGGCGATGTTCTGCCCCTGGATGCCGATATAATGGGCACGCAGGTCGCCATTGCCGGCCTGGTCGAGCGTGCGGTTGGTGACGCTACCATCCGCATTGGGAATGGTCAGGAGCAGGTCCGGGATGCCGTTGTCGCGGGTCGTCACCTCCGCGCGAGACCCGGGGATGCCCACCACGACGAAGCGATTCTGCCCGCCGGTGTTGTTGGTGGCCTTGCCGTACGACAGGTCGGCGGCGACGCTGAGCTTCTCCAGCGGCTTCCAGTCGATATGGCCGCCCAGCTGGTAGGTGATCGAGTTGCGCGGCTCGTCGGTCGACAGCACGTCGATGGTGGCATTGTTGACCGTATAGTTGGTCAGCACCTTGTTGCTGTCGATCTTCACATTGTCGAGATCGTAACGGACGTTGCCGTTATCATCGAACGGCGTCAGGCCCACCGAGACGCGGTGGTTGTGCTCAGTGTCCTTGTAGTTGCTGTAGATGCCGTCGAGGCGCAGCTCGAACTTGTCCGACGGCTTCCACTGATAGGCGGTCGATCCGCCCCAGCGCTCGCGCTCGCCCAGCACATAGCCGACGCTGTAGAAATAGGGCTCGATCACGCCACCGCCGTCGGGCGCGTTGACGACGCTGCGCTGGCCGTTCGGCGCCGTGACGATGTCGTAGATGTCGTTGCTGGAATATTCGCCGAGATTGTCGGTACGGAACTTGTACTTGTTGTACGTTCCCGAAACCAGGATGCCCATCGTCTCGTTGGCGAAGGTGGTGCTGACGACGCCCGACGCCTTGATGCCGCCCTTCTTGGCGAACTGGTTGTACTGGCCCTCGAGCGAGCCGGCGGCATGGAAGCCGCGATGATCGAACGGACGCGCGGTGCGCAGGTCGATATTGCCGCCGATGCTGCCTTCCAGCTGCGAGGCCTGCGCCGCCTTCTGGATCTCGGCGCCCGAGATCACTTCGGAGGGGAGCACGTCGAAGGCGAAGGAGCGATCGGGCCCGTCGGTCGGCAACACGCGGCCGTTCAGCGTGGTGAGCGCGAAATTCTCGCCCAGCCCGCGCACGGTGACGCTGCGTCCTTCGCCCCGGCCATCGCGGCCCACGGTCACGCCGGGGATGTTGGACAGCGCTTCTGCGACGTTGCGGTTGGGGAACTTGCCGAGTTCTTCGGCCGAGATGGCATCGACGATGGTGGAGGCGTCGCGCTTGGTGTCGATCGAGCGCAGCAGGCTGCCGCGCACGCCGCGGACGACGATCTCGTCGCCGGTCGCAACCGTGGTGGTCGTGGCATCACCGCTGGCGCCGGGGCCGGACTGGATGGGTGAGCCAGGGTTGGTCTGGCCGGCGCCAGCTGGTGCATCCTGGCCTTGCTGCGTGGTCTGCGCCATCGCGTGTGTGCCCGTAGCCAGCGCTGCGATGCTGATGCCCGTGCGCACGATCCTGCGCCATGTTGGAGCCTTGCCCATGGTACTTCCTCCCTCTCGCAAGCCGCTGTCATCGCGACCCACTGATCGATCGCTTTGTTGCGCTTTGCTAGCTTGCGCGAAAGAAAGATGTCAAACGCTTTAAAACGAAACGTCATATATTTCGTGATGCCGCTGTCAGGAGCGTGCTTTCCCTGATGCACCAGCACGCCATTGCGGCGCTGCCGTTCGTTTTGTACCGTGCTCCGGTTCAACCGCCCATAGTCGATGCGATGGACCAGCCCGTTGCACAAGCGCGTGACACCGCGCTGTTCGGCAAAGGGGCAGGCGAAATTGTCGGCTTCCCCGACAAGGGTGCGCGGGACATAACGAGGGCACAACGGCGCCAACGCCGAGGACGATAGGTACAGACAGGTGGGCAAGGAAGACGGCGGCATCGTCCGCGATACCAGCGAGCGACGGCTGCAGATCAGCGCGATGGTGCGCGAACGGGGCAGCGTGCAGGTTGCGCCGCTGGCGAAGCGCTTCGGGGTTTCGATGCAGACGATTCGCAAGGACTTGCGCTATCTCGAAACGCGCGGGGTGATGCAGCGCTCCTATGGCGGGGCGATCAGCGCCGATGCGGTGAACGTGACCGCCGAACCGGCGGTCGAGGTCAAGCGGTCGAGTCATGCTGACGAGAAGATGCGCATCGGCAAGCTTGCCGCGTCGATGGTGTCACCGGGCGAATCGATCGTGCTCGATTCGGGTACGACGACGCTGCAGATCGCCCGCTTCCTGCCCGATGACGAGGACATCACCGTCCTCACCAACGATCTCGACATCCTATCGGTGCTTGCCGCCAAGGAGCGGCTGAACATCTTCATGCTGGGCGGGATGCTGCGCCGGAGGAACCGCGCCTTCTATGGAGCGCAAACCGTGGCGGCGCTGGAGAATCTGCGTGTCGACAAGCTCTTTCTGGGTGTCGACGGGTTCGACATCGAATGCGGCATCACCACCCATTACGAGCCCGAGGCGCTGCTGAACCGCAAGATGGTGGAGGCCGCACGGGAGGTAATCGCGGTCACCGACGTCTCCAAGTTCGGCCGGGTCTGCCTCCACCGGATCGTGACGGTGGAGGAGATCCACCACCTCATCGCCGATCGCGACGTGCCGGCGGACATCCATGCGGCGGCCCAGCGGCTGGGGTTCACCATCCACGAAGCATGAGCGCCGCGGCCCGGCAGGGCGCTTTGCCCGCCGAGCCGCTGGCCACCTCGTCATCCCTTCAGATGGAAGAAGCGCCGCGCATTGGCGTAGTAAATCTTGTCGATCACCGCGCGCGGCAGCGCCAGCCCCGGTGCATCGGCCTTGATCGCGGCGATGTGCTGCGACAGCGGCGTGGCCAGATAGCGCCAGTCCGAGCGCCAGGCATCGTCGGCTTCCTTGGTGAAATTACCGGTCGCCGGCGGGTTCTGCGCGCGCGCCTTGGGATCGGGCGGGCTGTCGGTCAGGTCGGTGCCGTACATCAGCCGGTCCTGATACTTGAGGAAGAAGCTGCGCACCTTGGCGTGGTTGGCGTTGGACTGGACCTGCACCTGGCTCATCCGCGCGGCGAGATCGACCACCGCGTTGGGATAGCGATCGAGGAACCTCGCGAGCTCGTCCACGCTCCATTCCAGGCTCGCCATATGGGCGCCGTCAAAGGCCAGCTTCGGATGCCGCGCCACGAAGCGGTCGCGCACCGCCATCAGCTGTTCGTAGCGGGGCTCTTCCGGATGGCGGTACATGTAATATTCGGGATGCTCGCTGAAATAGGTGCGGTCATTGTCCGTCGTCATCTGGTCGAGCGGGAGCCAGCAATTCTTCGGCTCGCCCTGATGCGCGATCAGCGGCATGCCGCGCGCCTGGATGTGCGCCATGATCGCATCGAAGCGCGGATCGTCGAGGAACACGCGCTTGCCTGCGGTGTCCTTGGCGATCATGCCGATATTCTTCCACACCTTCACCGCGACGGCGCCGTGCGCGAAGCCGGTATCGACCTGCCGCATTGCCTGCGCTGTCCAGTCCTTGCCGCCGAACCCGTCCATCGAGAAGGTGGTCGCGAAGTGGAAGCGCTTGGGATTGGCCGCGTGCATCTTATAGGCGATCGCCGCCTGCGTGGTGAGCGGCGGGAAGTCGGGATAGTCGACATTGATCGACAGCAGCTCGAAGCCGTCCTTGAGGGCGATGGCTAGGAACTCCGGCGCGTCGCGATTGGCGTGGACATGCGCGTCGAGCTTGGCGACGCGGGCGAAATCGGCTTCGCTATAGGTGGAGGGTGCGGGTGCCGCCCCGGTGAGCGCGAGCGCGGCAATGGGGATCAGACTCGTCGAAAGGCGCATGATACTCTCCAAACGAAACGTAACGAACTTTACACTATGTTGCGTTTTGGTTTGCGCAAGCGCTAACCTTCGGGCACATTCTCGCGAAAGCCGCATGTCCGACATTCCAAGCGGCGTTTCGTGAGAGGTTGGTTCCGTGTCCCATTCCCTGCTGACCCGTCGCAGCCTCTTGAGCAGGCTGTCGGGCACCGCTGCGCTGGTCGCGGCCGCCCCTGCCGCCGCCCGGATCACGCTCAAGGAGACGCCGATCCTGGCGCTGGGCGACGGGGTGCTCACCCTCGAGTTCGACGCGGGCATGCACTCGCGCGTTTCGAAGGGGGGCAAGGCGCTCACCGCGATGGAGCCGAGCGAGGCGCTTCGGCTGGAGGACCAGCGGATCGTCGATCGCTTCCTGCTGGTCGACCATAGCCAGGAGGCCGTGCCCGGCGGCCGAGTCCACCATCTGCGCGGCACCGCGCAGGGCGGCATCGAAAAGCGGATCTCGGTTACGTTCCTGAGCGCCTATCCTGGCCTCGCGCTGCTCGACATCCGCTATCGCAACACCGGCGCGGCGCCGCTCGCGGTGGCCGGGTGGCAGGCGGCGACGCACGATCTGCTGGCCCATCCCGACGGCGCCTGGAGCTTCTCCGGCGCCTCCTATCCGGATCGTCGCGACTGGGTGCAGCCGATCCGCCCAGGCGCCGGGCAGCGCAATTTCATGGGGATGAACGCGTCCGACTATGGCGGCGGCACCCCCGTCGCGGTCGTGTGGCGGCGCGATGCCGGCCTTGCCGTCGGCCATGTCGATACGGTGCCGCGGCTCGTCTCCCTGCCGGTCGCCGGCCAGCCGAGCGGCACGCGCATCGGCATCGCCGGCGATGAAGCGGCGGTGCTGCCGCCGGGCGGCACGTTGGCGCTGCCGCCGCTGTTCCTGATGGTGCATGGCGGCGACCATTTTCGCCCGCTGGACGCCTATCGCCGGCTGATGGCCGAGCGCGGGATCGCCGCCCCCGCTACCCCGGAGCCGAGCTATGCGCCGGTATGGTGCGCCTGGGGCTATGGCCGCGACTTCAAGATTCCAGAGGTGCTCACCGCCATGGGCAAGGCGCGCGAGATTGGTCTGGAATGGACGGTGCTCGACGATGGCTGGCAGACATCCGAGGGGGACTGGAAGCTCGATCGCAATAAATTCCCGCGCGGCGACGCCGACATGAAGGCCTTTGTCGCGAAGATCCGCGCGGCCGGCATGCGCCCGCGCCTTTGGCTCGCGCCGCTCGCCGCCGATCCTGGCACCGATCTGTTGCGTGACCATCCCGACATGCTGCTGCTCGATCGCAACGGCGCGGCGCAAAATGTCAGCTTCTGGGATGCGTTCACGCTGTGCCCGGCCTATCCGCCGGTGGTCGACTATTTCCGCGCGCAGGTCCGCCGCATCCTGGGCTGGGGGTTCGAGGGGCTGAAGCTCGACGGCCAGCACCTCAACGGCGTCGCCCCCTGCTATAACCCTGCGCACAACCACACGCGGCCCGAGGAATCGTACGAGAAGCTTCAGGACTTCTGGAAGTCGCTCTATGACGAGGCGATTGCGATCAATCCCGATGCGGTGATGGAAATCTGCCCCTGCGGGGATGCCTTCGCCTTCCACAATATGCCGGGCATGAACCAAACGCCCGCCTCGGACCCGACCTCGTCCTGGCAGGTCCGCCTCAAGGGCAAGACGTTCAAGGCGATGATGGGCCCCTCGGCGCCCTTCGCCGGCGACCATGTCGAACTGAGCGACCGGCATGATGATTTCGCCAGCCATTACGGCATCGGCGCGGTCCTATCGACCAAGTTCACCTGGCCGCTCGACCCGGTGAACACCACCGATCCGCTGCCGCCGGGCGGCATCGTGCTGAACCCGCAAAAGGAGGCGCTGTGGCGCAAGTGGATCGCACTCTACCGCGCCAACATGCTGCCCAAGGGCGAGTATCTCGGCGGCCTCTACGACATCGGCTTCGACAAGCCGGAGGGCCACGCGGTCCGCAAGGATGGGCGCATGCACTATGCCTTCTATGCCGATAGCTGGTCCGGACCCGTTGCGTTGCGCGGGTTGCCATCCGGGCGGCACCGCGTGACCGATAGCTTCACCGGCCAGTCGCTCGGCACCGTCAGCGGCCCCGAGGCGATGCTGCCTGCGCGCTTCACCCATTTCCTCATGCTCGAGACCGCACCCGTTGACGGAAAGGCCGCTGCATGACGGCGCCTAGTGCCAGCAGCCGCGCTTGGCTGCTCAATGCGATGACCACGGTGGTGCTATGGGGCATCTGGGGGGCGTTTTCGGGTCTCTCGCCCCAGCACGGCTTTCCCGAGACGCTGGTCTATTGCGTCTGGGCGCTGACGATGATTCCGCCCGCGCTGATCGTCCTCGCGCTCGCCAAGTGGAAGCTGGACGTGAATCCGCGCGCCATCGCCTACGGCCTCGCGGTCGGCGCGCTCGGGGCAGGGGGGCAGATGGTGCTGTTCTACGCGGTGACGC
>Ga0207671_10003527_pt1 | contig 15512 bp, 16 predicted proteins | sample KBSC24metaG_FD_184352 | JGI IMG/M metagenome (GOLD analysis project Ga0207671, IMG submission 184352) | Corn rhizosphere microbial communities from Kellogg Biological Station, Michigan, USA - KBS C2-4 metaG (SPAdes) (version 2) | ecosystem: Host-associated > Plants > Roots > Rhizosphere > Soil... | reverse complement strand
TTCCAAAAAAAAGAAATCGGCAGTGGGTTCAGCACTACCGAAATCAATACGTATCCCTTTTAGCCAAACAACAACATTGAATGTTGCAGGGATTTTTTTGCCTAATTCAACCGAAATTTTAATAAGCAATACAAATATGAAGAAAAAATACTCACATTTTGTCATGTAACAACGTGCATTTGTGCATGATAGTATCTACTGTATACTATCGTATTAAAACAGGCTTAACCCAACATGCTACGGTTTGAGTTTCCTGTATTGCATCCATTAAATTTTACGGTCATGAAGGCTACACAGGTTCATTAATGATGGATCTGTATGCCTGTTTATATGGGCGAGATGTGCCTGTTCTATTTAAACCAAAAGAAAAACCACAAACCACTATAAACCAATTAATACTATTAAAATTATGAGAAAACAAATTACTCTCCTCATTTTATTTTTTCTGGCCAGCAGCACGCTTGCGCTGGCCCAGGATCGATCCGTAACGGGTATAGTTAAAGACGACAAGGGTCCGATACCCGGTGTAACCGTTAAAATAAAAGGAACGGGAAAAGGTGTTGCTACCGATGTAAAAGGCCATTACACCCTCAGTGCCCCATCAAACGCCACGCTGGTGTTTAGCATAGTTGGCTATACCAGTCAGGAGCAACCTGTAAATGGCCGAAATCAAATCAACATTACCTTGACTGAAGACAATAAACAACTGAACGAGGTAGTAGTTGTTGGTTACGGAACCCGTCAAAAAAAGGATGTTACCGGAGCTGTATCAAGCGTAAAAGCCACTCAGCTGGAAAACGAAAATCCAACAAGTATCGGCGACGTGCTTAAAGGCAACATTCCCGGACTTACGGTTAGCATGAATACTTCGCCCAAGGGTGGTGGAGACCTGTTACTTCGCGGAAAATCAACCCTAACCGGAAACACTTCACCATTAATTGTACTGGATGGTGTTATCTATAACGGTCAACTGGCTGATATTAACCCTAATGACGTAGAGTCGGTAGACGTACTAAAAGATGCCAGCGCCCTTGCAGTTTACGGTTCACGGTCGGCAGCTGGTGTTGTTGCTATTACTACCAAGAAAGGAAAAACAGGGCCGCCTATTATTACGCTTAATTCAAACTTTGGTATTGCCCAATTGGAGAAAGAGCAAAAAGTATATGGCCCTCAAGGGTTTTTAGATTGGCGCGCAGATGTAATGCGGAGCATCAATGTTAATAACCCTGATTATGAGTATACCGATCCCAGAAAATTACCATCAGGCATAACTGTTGATCAATGGATGGCCTTAACAAAGGCCACTGGCGATCCGGTTGATCAATGGTTAAGCCGATTGGGCCTGGTAGCTAACGAGAGGGCCAATTATGCGGCGGGTAAAACCGTTGACTGGTTTGATAAGGTTTTCCGTAATGGTTTCAGGCAGGATCATACCGTCAGCATGGCAGGCAAACGCGAGGATGTTAATTATTACATGTCTTTAAACTACACTAAAAACCAAAACCTGATTGCCGGTGGCGATTATAGTAACATACGCGCCCGCTTAAATCTGGAGGGTAAAGCCACTAGTTTTTTAACGGTTGGTATTAATGCTCAATATGCTGTAAGGGATGAGAGTAATCTTCCGGGCAGGAATAGTGACGGTAGTGTCGACAGGCCTCACACTATAGAAGCCGATTGGAACCAAATAACCAACAACTCCCCCTATGGTGATTTTTATAATGCTGATGGTACCTTAAGAAGGATACCTACCGATGATGCCGGACTAAATGCCCGAAATCCGTTTTTAAACATGCAGTATGACGAAAGCATGAATGTTCAAAATACTTTGTTTGCCAATATTTACGGACGGGTAACCCTACCATTGGGTATTACTTTTCAAACAAACTTTACACCCAGTTACGATTCATACCGCACTTTTTATCATAACTCATCGCATAATCCCAATGTAACTGTACCCGGTGGCCAGGCACAACGCTCCAATGAAAACCGTTACAATTACCAGATAGATAACCTATTGAAATGGAACCATACCTTTAATAATATCCATAATATTGATGTTACCTTCCTGGCCAATACAGAAAAATATCAGTCATGGTATAGTTATGAATACAATGAGGGCTTTAGTCCCAATGATGACTTAAGCTTTCATAACCTTGGCGCGGGTAATAAACCTACCGTAAGCAGCGATGACCGTTACTCCACAGCCAATGCTTATCTGGGGCGTATCAACTATACCTTAATGCAGCGGTAGTTGCTTACCGTATCTGTTCGCCGGGATGGATACTCGTTATTTGGGCAAAAACACCCGAGCGACAATTTCCCATCAGTAGCAGGTGGCTGGATATTTACCGATGAGAATTTCATGAAATCAAACAAATGGTTAAGTTATGGTAAACTGCGCCTATCCTATGGTGTTAATGGTAACCGCGATATCAGGGATGGCAATGGCACAGTTGATCCTAACAGGGCACTTGCGGTAATCACCTCAGATAAATACCCAACAGTTACTCCGGGAGGCACGGCTACAGCAAATTCGGCGCTTTACATCAGCAGAATGGCTAACGCTGATCTGCGATGGGAACGTACCACATCTTTAAATGCGGGTATTGATTTTGCGTTGTTCAATAGTCGCCTGAACGGCTCTATTGATGTATACAGCAAAAAAACCACCAATTTGCTTGTACAAAGAACCCTACCACAGGTTTCTGGCTTTGCTAATGTTATTTCCAACATAGGGCAGGTAAACAACAAGGGTTTTGAGTTTAATCTTACCAGTAAAAATATAGTTAGCAATAACTTTAACTGGAGCAGCTCATTCAACTTCTTCCTAAATCGTAATAAAATAGTGCATTTATACGGCGCGGCTGATGTAACCAATGCCGATGGAACAGTAAGCCGTGTTGAAAACAGCGATAAAGCCAATGGATGGTTTATTGGTAAGGATATCGACGTTGTTTGGGACTATAAAGTATTAGGCGTTTGGCAAACTAATGAAAAAGATGAGGCTGCTAAATATGGCGCGGTTCCGGGCGATTTTAAATTGCAAAAACTAGTAAACAGCGGCCCTAACCAATATAAATATACCGATGACGACAAGCAATTCATTGGTTATGAATCGCCAAGGTTTACCTGGTCATTACGTAACGATTTCAATATTTATAAAAACTTTGATTTTGGATTTTTGCTACTCTCCAACTGGGGTCAGCTTAGGCAATACAACCAGGCTATTAACAACCAGGGCGGTGTAAGTATTTCAAGAACTTCGTCATACGTACAACCTTACTGGACACCCAATAACCCTATAAACGATTATGCCCGCTTAAATTCAGGGTCAAGTGGTACAACTGTCAACGTATGGCGTAAGGCTTCTTTCATCAGGCTGAATACCGTTTCATTAGGGTACAACTTTCCAAAATCCTGGCTTACTCCTTTAAAAATACAGAGTGCAAAATTATATGCTAACGTAAGCAATGCCGCAGTATATGCCCCTCACTGGGATTTTTGGGATCCACAAAACGATGGCCCAACTCCAAGATATATATCAGTAGGTGTAAACGTAGTATTTTAAAAATTTGAACTGATCAACATGAAAACAATAAATAAAAAGATAATAGCAACCATTACTTTAGCAACCGTGCTAATTTCAGGAAGCTGTAAAAAGGATTTTCTTAAACCTAAGGATCTTTCTGATTTTACGCCCGACCTTACGCTAACCTCGGTATCAGCCATGCAGGCAGCACTCAATTACCTGAATAAAAATTTAAGAGCGGAGTTTTTTGGCGATTCGGCACCGATGCTTACGGAATCAATATTCTCCGACGTAGCGGTTGAAGGCACTACCGATAAAACCACGCCAGCCCAGGATCTGAATGTACGTATTACCCCAACCGCCAATTTAAATAGTGACGATTACAACAAAATTGGCTGGTATTGGAAACAATGGTATCAGGGTGTACGCTATGCCAATACCATCATTTCGCGTATTGACAATGTTAAATATACCTCTGATGCCCAAAGAAACGACATTTTAGGCAGAGCCTATTTTCACAGGGCTTATTGCTATTACCGCCTTGTTCATGAGTTTGGTGATGTACCATGCCCTGTGAAGGAAGAAAGCGTTCCGAATGTTGCTTATGCTTCGGTAAAACGCGAAGTAATATTGCAGCAAATGAAAACCGATTTGGAGTTTGCTCAAAAATGGGTAACCGACGGCGGCAATAAAGGTGACGTTACTAAAGGCGCTGTTAGCCACTTGCTGACCAAGGTAGACCTGTCGCTTGGTAAGTTTGATGATGCCCTTGCTGCTGCCAATTCCGTGATCAATGGCGGCCCTTATCATTTAATGACCGCACGCTTTGGAAGCACCGGCGCTGATGTTACTAAAAATGTGATCTGGGATCTGCACCGCCCCGACAATAAAGCCATTGCATCAAATACAGAAGCTTTATACCTGGTAATTGACCGGGATAACCTGGAGGGCAACACAGCAAACGGATCGCAATTAATGCGTAACTGTACACCATTTTACTCACAGGCTAATGTCATACTAACCCCGGGTAAAAACAAAGCCGGGATAGTTGACGCGGTTACCGCCGAGATCCCGCTGACGCTTTATTATGGCAGGGGAATAGGACGATATCGCGGAACGCCATATAGCACTCAATACATCTGGACCGATAATACTGATTTAAGGCACGCTCCCGGAAACTGGATCAACATGACCGACCTGGTTTATAATAACCCTGCCTTAAAAACATCTGACCCTGATTGGTACGGTAAACACCTGGAACAATGGACAGCTGCAAACGTTGCTACCCGCTTTTTAAACGGACCAAGAGATACCATACGCTGCTGGTTTGGCTGGCCGCATTACAAAGTATTTATCAGCTCGACCAATATAGCCACTGATAAATTCTGGAGCCCGCCACGTGGTACAGATACGGATTGGTACGTATTCCGCTTGGCCGAAACCTATTTGTTAAGAGCCGAAGCCTATGTATGGAAAGGCGACCTCAACAGCGCGATGGCCGATCTGAACGTTGTAAGGGCAAGAGCACAAGCCGCACCTTTAACCGATGCCAGCAAAATTAATATAGGTACCGTTCTTGACGAGCGCGCCAGGGAGCTTTATTGGGAAGAGCCCCGCAAAACCGAGCTTACCCGTATAGCTTATATTTTTGCGTTAACCGGCAAACCATCCTATACCGGTAAAAGCTATAATGTAAATAACTTCTCTGAATCAAATTTCTTTTATGACCGTATCATGGAGAAGACCGATTTTTATAACAAAGGTGTAGTAACCAATTCTGGTAATACTTTCACCATATCACCATATCATGTGTTATGGCCTATTCCTAACAGCGATATCCAGCTAAATATTAACGGGCATATCAATCAAAACAAAGGGTATGCTGGTTCGGCAAGCAATGTTCCGGCATTGGACAAGATCCCGTAACATTTACCTTTAATAAAAAAGGGGATAAAGCGTTGCTTTATCCCCTTTTTTATTAAAATACTATCTGTGTAAACTATCTCAATTATTTTGACTGGTAACTGCCAAATAGCTGTACCAATTTATCCGGGTAATTACTGATGATACCATCAACACCCATATCAGCCAGGGCTTTCATATCTTTTTCCTCGTCTACTGTCCATGGTAATATCAGCATCTTGTCTTCGTGTGCTTTTTTTACGATATCGGCATTTACAAAAGTGTAATATGGGCTATAGATATCTGGTGTAAAACCCAATTTCTTCAAATCTTCGTCTACATCTATTTTCCCAACCAGGTAAGAGAGTTTCATCTTAGGATCGGTTTTATGCAAAACCTGCAGTGTTCTTACATCAAACGACTGAATGATCACGCGCTTGTTGATATGCTTGCTGTTGATCACATCCATCATGAGCTTTACAAAAACATCAGGTGCGGGGTTATAAATACCATCGCCGGCCGGCGTGCTCTTGGTTTCGATGTTGTAATAAACAGGTTTAAGCTTATTCTTTTTAACGTAAGCCTCCACACTGTCTATCAGATCTGATAATAGTGGCTTATAGGTTTTTAACCGGGCTTGTTTAGGGAAACGGACATTGGGTTTAGTACCCGCGTCAAAACGACGGATACTATCATATGTCATTTTGTACAGGGCCATGCTTTTTTCTTCGGCTGGCGTTATTTCAGAGCCGTCTGGCTTAAGCATAATGGCCGATGACATCCATTGATCGTGCGATACCACAACCTTACCATCGCTGGTTATATTCAGATCAAGTTCCAGGGTTCGCACACCTGTTTTTACACCATTGAGCATAGAAGCTATAGTGTTTTCAGGCATCAGACCCATGCCACCGCGGTGACCTTCCACATCTAACTTTTGCTGGGCAAAAACAGTGCTTAATCCACAAATAATGGTGCTTAGCGTTAGTCCTACTTTTTTCATTTTTGTAAATTTAGTCCCTTTTTAAGAAGAAAAACAGGTACGGATGGCTTTTTGTTAACTTATAGTGTAAAGCCGGTAGATTTTTTCCGCCGCTAAAATAGCAGTCGACACATTGCCTGTAGGTTAAGGATGTATTAAGGTTTTCTAATGTTCCAAAGACAAGTAATCCTTGAACAGGTGGCCGCTCATTTAAAATTGGGTTTACATGGTTTACACTTTTTTGGGTTTACATTTATGTATTCAATTTATAATCAAGCAATTATTTTATTTTCCATCAAAAAAAACGGTTTACAGTGTAAACCATAACATAAAAATAAATTACTAATATTTTTAGCAATTATAAACTTAATTGCTTATCTTTATAAAAATAGATGAGCAATACAAAATGAAAACACAGGAGTTAACTTTAACACATCGTGAGAAAAAAATTGTCGCGCTGCTGGAGTTGAAAAAAATAACCTTAAGCGATCTGGATAATTTCGATCTTGATGAACGGCAATATTTAGGAACGGTTTGTACCCAAATGCTGCAGGGCTTAAAAGGTAAGGACAGAGATGATTTTTTGGCCAAAATAGCGCCGATCATGCCGGCAAGCAATAAGCAGCAGATCTGGGAATATAACCACGAGGTGATTACCAATGCTATTTCAAGGCTGACCGTACAGCATGGCAGCATGCCCAATAAAAGTCAGCTGGCCGAAGAAACCGGTTTAAGCCGGCAAACTATCAATAAACATTTAAAAGAATATCAGGCCCATCCCGGGTATGCTGCCCAGGCAGAACAGTTTAAAATAATGGCGCCCAGCATCATGGCCAAGGTATTCCAGTTTGCGGTTAATGGCGATATCAGGGCAGCCAAGCTTTACCTGGAAACTATTGGCGCTACCCATAAACAGCAAAGCAATACAGTTGTTAAAAGCCAAAACAACCATATCCAGATCAACAATACCATACTGAGCCAGGAAAATTTAAAACGCCTGAGCGCCGAACAACTTAACCAGATAGAACATATCGTTGCCAGGGCTTTACCGCAGGTCAAAATGATTGGATAAGCAGCCTCCGCTATCCTCTTGTTACTCACACGCCACAAGTCTGCCCCCCATATCATTATTTAAGGTTACTCCGTAGGAGTAAAAGCTTTGTAGAAAACGAATATTGAAAATTTGGCATACCGTAGGTATGCAATGGGAGTGTAGTACCTACAGCACTCGTTTTGCAAGCGGGATTTTTATTTAGGCTAAAGCTTGTAAATACTTCCATTATCCGCCCCATAAATGGGACGGCAATGAATAAAAATTGGTGATTTACGCCTCATTGCCCTTGGTTTTAACCAACGGAAACAATTAAACAGTTATCGGCTTTAGCCAAATCGGGTAGGCCGTGTCTACTTTGCTCTTCCCGACATCTGTGGGCTACATAACCGTCCGAAGTCGGAGACATTCGGCCAGCGCTGAACTTTACGGGCAGCGGGAGAATTGTTGTAAATTGGCTATTCGTAATATGCAAAAGATTGTGGTGGCAATAAATTGAAATCCCCTTTAAGAGATTTAGGGCTATGGTATTTTGTTGTGTTTTTTATTTTTATGGCATACCCTTCAACCTTTTCTTCAAAATATTTAAAAAAGAAGTGTTCAGATATTCCCGATTCCTCTTGAGTCATTTCCCAAAGCTTGTTTTTTTCGAATTTTAATATTTCTTCTATTTCAAATTCACCTATCACCTGTTGAACTGGTGAAGAGGCATAAACAATTATTTTACTTACCCTTGGGTCTTTAAATATTGCTTTTCTAAACTCAAAACGCTTGGTACCATCAAAGATTTTAAATGCAAATTCGGGTTTAATAGATAGAACGACCTTCATATATAATTACTTACAGTTAATCCAATTAATAATTGATTGGCTGACAATGTTAAACAAAATAGCCAAAACGGCTAAACCTAATATGTATACCAAAATTGTCCGCCAATTGTTGCTTTCAAATTTAGATTTTATTAATATGCCAAAATCAGGCTTGCTCTCTTCTACATTGCCACCTTGTGTCCAGTGATAAGCAAGGAAAATCTGCTTGGGATTAAGTTTTTCCTGACCTACATAATTAAGCCATCGATAATTTTCTAAGTTCCTGCAACTAACATATGGTTTATGGGAACCCAGCACATCTTCATTTGAAGAACAGATAAAAAAGAAATGAGCCTTTTTAATTCTTAATGCCTTCTCATTCTTAATACACTCTAACAAATCTAAATCTAGGTCCCTTGTTTCATTAACACGAAAATCAATTAACTCAATCTTAGAAAATGCACTTTGGACAACAGCATTAGATGGTTTTTGAATATCACTTAACGAGTGTAAATAATCCCCATTTATCCTAAATCTGAAATATGTTTTTTCGTCAGATTCCTGACAATTAATAATTATTGTTGTGCCATTAAATTGGTGATTGATGGCGATATCAGCGTCACTTGTTTGATATATATTAAAAATGAAATTGTCGTTTGAGTCCGTTATCTTGTGCGTTTTGCTCCTACCATCAGATGTCGTTTTGTAATTCTCGTTAAAGATTGCACTTACTAAATCAGGCCTCGTAATAAACTTGTCAACAATATCTGTGAAATCTCCTTTGGCAATCTTGAATGGCAAATAAATTTTTAACTGAGAAATATTAGTAGTATTCTCTAACTTAATACCCACATCAATAAACCTTGTATACTTGGAGGGGCTTATAGGAAGCTTCCATAGATTAAAATGCAACTCAACCTCATTTAATGATTTCTGTAAATTCCCTTTTGGCTTATACCATATAGCGATACTTTTCATTTTTTATAAGCGAATTGAATAAGGGCATCAAATTGATTTTTAGTGATTTTAATAAATCCACGTGGGATATTACGTATGTCTGGTATAACGCCTAGCTGATTTAAATCTTTGAGCGTGGGCTTTGGCATAGGTAGTGAATGAGCATAAAGAAAATTAATTATGAATGGTTTGTATTTCTCATATTTATCCCAAAATTGATTTTTTAAATCTTCATCCGAAATAACAGTTTTCTTTCTACACAAGGCTTTGAAGTCCTCAAACGTGTTTATTGAATCTACTATGTTTTCAACTATGCCAATTGTAGTAACCGTACTTGAATATATTTTAGGCGTTTGTTCTCCAATTCTATAGAATATCAATACATCCCCGGACTTAAAATCTCTTTCTTTAGAATGAGATATGTAAACCTTACTTAAACCATTTCTATGTGGTTTGTTTTCTATAAAATCTAATGGTGATTCATTATTTAAAATTGAATCAGGGAATAATTCACGATGGTATTGTGGCTCAATTTTAACTATATAGAAATTTAGGTCTCTTGAAATAAAAGGGAATGTTAATTTAGGATTTTGCGTATTTACCTCGTTACTTTTACCGAAAGACCTAACAAGCACTTCTTCAGCCCCGTTGGTTGAATTCTTAGAGCCGTATTGTAAAAACCCCCACTCTTTTAGCATATGGATTAATCTATGCTGTTCAGGCCTTTTATCAAAAATTGTAACATAGATTTCCTCAACATCATTTATTAAAGCATTATCAAAAACAATTTTCAGAAAGCGTTCACCTATTCTCACCCCATTATTTATAACTTTGAACGTGCCTATTTTTAATCTCTTTTTCTTAATAAATAGAGGAGTAATTTCGCCATAGTTCTCTTTTTCGTCTTCAACTTTAATATATAAAAAAGCACTTAATACACTATCATTGTAACACACGTAGCACATCTCGTCAGACTTTTTAGTAAACCACTTATCGAATTCCGTATAATCTTCTCGAAAGGAATCAAAGAATGTGTCCCGTAAATTAACTGCACCAAAATATGCCTTTTTTACAGCTAAGACCTTGTAATCAATTAATTCTGGATTCTCAGTTAAGGACTTTTCAATGAACTCATCGATTTTAAATACTTTGTCACTGATGTTAAGTAGGGTAGCCTTCTTGTGAATTTTATTATCTTCCGTGATTAAAAAATCAACCCTCCCGGTATATATCTCGTTTAAAATTTGAGTGTCAATTTTATCGTTTTCGTTGGTGTCCTGCTCAGCACTAACTCTCGTGATTTTATCATCAAATGGTGCAGTGGTTTTAAGGGTATAGTAGTTTTCAATTTTTACATTCATTACGCCTGCAGCTATCTTATCCTTATATTTATTTAATTCTGCAGCCGTAGCAGGATGAATACATTTATCTATTTTCAATCGGTCTAACCAATAAAACAATATTCCAATGTCTTCATTTTGAATACGGTTAGCTTCCCTATGTATAATAATGTTTGTGTCAAGCAAGGCCCTCATGTAATCGTGATAATAATGTTTTATAGTTTAGGTCATATTCGTTTTTATTAAATGTAAAAAGAGGCACATTTAGTTCTTTCGAAATTTCATTAGCATACTCTACCTCCAATTCTTGCATATAAGCTAAAGACTGTGACGAATATGTTTTTTGGTCTCTACTTTTAAGCCCATTCGAAATTTCGATAACATTTCCGATGATTACGATTAGATATTTAGGGTTGATAGCTAAAAACGTGCTCGTTGGTATTTTTGTAACAACGCCCTCTCGATTAAACAAGCAAAAATGACCATCTAAAATATAATGATTTTCAGGGGCGACAATATTACGTAACCCGGTAATTAGTCTGTCCTGTGTATCTGGTATATCTTCAACCTTCTTATTTTTTATATCAGTGTTTATTTCTTTCCACTTCAATACATCACTTGCTGAAAGGTAATTTATATTAAGGTCTATACCCAATTTATGACAGATAGTGCTCTTGCCGACACCGTGTATACCACCAGCAAATATTATGTTGTTAAATAAACTTCCTTGGATATTCACGGACTATTTGCTGATAATGTTAAGGTTTGATAAATATATAATTAAATTAAATAGCATGTATATAAATAAACTAGTTTGGCAAAAAAGATGTACTTTTTGAAGTACCCTATCCTGTTTTGTAACATTGCGATTATAGCCGTTAAAGAATAAAGAGGTCAATACCCTGCTGTCCAAATGTCTCTGACTTCGGACTACTATGCTGAAGGAGCATAAAGGCACGTGTGCGCCAGCTAAGGGCCGCTTAGGGACCCGAGACAACTCCGGTTTCATCCTGTTTAGCACCAATACGTGCAACACCTAAGCTTCATGGATAATAAACCGTATCTTGCACTTTATTCAAAACAATATTATGGCATCAGGAACAGTAAAATTTTTTAATGAATCAAAAGGCTTCGGCTTTATTACGCCCAGCAATGGTGGCAAAGACTTATTTGTGCACGTTAGCGGTTTAAGCGGCGAGATCCGCGAAGGTGACGAGGTTACTTTCGATGTGGAAGAAGGCAAAAAAGGGCCCGGTGCAGTTAATGTTAAATTAGTTTAAGCATATTGGGAAGATCGACAGAAACATTCGGTAAAAAGGAAAAAGAAAAGGCCCGCCTTAAAAAAGCCAAAGACAAAAAAGAAAAGGCTGAGAACAGAAAGGCCAATGCCGGTACAGGCAAGAGCCTGGAAGATATGATGGCTTATATTGATGAGCATGGAAATATCACGTCCACGCCGCCCGACCCTTCGCGGAAACTAAAGGTTAATTCGGAAGATATTCAAATCGGTATCGCTAAACGGCAAGACCTGCCACATGACACCGTACGGAACGGCGTAGTTAGTTTTTTTAATGAAGCAAAGGGCTATGGCTTTATCCGCGACCTGCAAACTGAGGAAAGTATTTTTGTGCATATTAACGCCCTCACAGGACCATTAAAGGAAAATAACCTGGTTACATTTGAAACCGAGCAGGGGCAAAAGGGTCTGTCTGCAATCAACGTAAAAATAAAATAAATACGCCTGCTTATCAGGAGTTGATAAATAAACTGATGCCCGTTGTCCGAATGTCTCCGACTTCGGACTACTATGCTAAAGGAGCAGAAAGACATAAAAAAGCCTTTAGCTTTCGCTAAAGGCTTTTTTATGTAATGCATCGACTTGGTTCCGTAGCCTATCGGTTTAATTGTACGGTAAAAACACCCGCTATAGGTTTGGATCCCCCAAATTTCATCGCATACTGTTGTCCTTCTATTTATCTATATTTCTCCGCATGGTATTAGCGGGCATACATGACGTATAGGCGAACACGGATCTTCCGGACAGCATCTAAAACATATAGGAGGACCAGAAATACCACCAGTAATATTTTTCATTTGCTCTCTTGTAAGCGCTTTTCCTTCCTGAAAGGCAAAAGCTTTTTTAATTAATTTTTCCATCTCTTTAGTTCGTTTTATAATTTGTTAATTATTAGTTTAAATTTAGCCAAACAGATATTATATTTCAAAATATTTAATATAATATTTACCACTATAGTTAACAAAAATTAATATTATTATCTAATTATTTATGCTTTTACAAGCGCATTCGCGTCGGCAAGAAATACTCGCTGTCCGAATGTCTCTGACTTCTGACTACTATACGCAAGAAGCAGATTAGTCATAAAAAAGCCTGATATTTCTATCAGGCTCAAGTGGGTGTTTAAATGATATCCTATCAATAGTTTCTTTAATCCTTAACTACCTTTTTCACCAGGAAACGCTTTCTAAGCCATTCGCGAAGGGGCTCATCGTAAAATCTCAGGCTCAGCCATGCTATAGCTATAGCGATAATGACCAACCCAAAACCTACCAAAAGGCCCCGGGCCATGGGTACTTTATTATTGCTTACCCATGCGATATGCCAATACATCAGTGGATAATGGGTGATATAAAGCGGATACGATATGGCTCCGAGAAACTTGCAAACCTTGATGGAACTTTTGCTGACCAATTTCCCTCCCGCACCTATAGCTACAATCAGCGGGAAAATAATGATGATCACAAATGATTCATAGATCCCGTTCATCCACAAATGTGTGGCCCCCCCGATCCTGGGGACGGATAAAAAGAGAACAATCAATAAACTGCAAACCGCGAATGCTCCTTTAATATGGATCAGTTTGCCCACACGCATCAACAATACCCCCGCGAAAAACGGATAAAGCAAACGTATAAAGCCAATACTAACCTGCGTTTTATCAATGCTCCAGCCGCCAATAACATCGCCTTGCGGTCCCCATACTAAAAAACTAACGAGCCAACCGGCCGATAATATCACAAATATGGTGAGTACCGTTTTAGAGAAATGGCGAATGAACACCGCATAAAGAATATTGGCAATATATTCGTACAAAAGCGACCATGCGGCACCGTTCAATGGATGCGTTTCCTGCCAGCCACGAATATCCATGGAAGGAAGCAGCGGGATCATGGTAAAGCCAAGCACCGTAACCAGCAGCAGCTTCCAAACAGGCGTTGCAGCAACAAGTGGCATTGCCGACCCGGCCTGGAAGTAGAAAAGCAATGCGCCAATAAGGGTACCTACAATTACCAGGGGCTGCAAACGGATAAGGCGGCGTTTGTAAAAATCCCACTGGGTCATTTTGTCCCAGCGGTCGTCATAGGCATAAGCCACCACAAAACCCGACAATAAGAAAAAGAAATCGACCGCCAAATAACCGTGATTAATGATCTGGTGAAAACGATCGCCGGAGTAAGTTTCAAATACATGAAATATAACTACCAGGATAGAAGCTACACCACGTAATCCGTCGAGAATTTCATAATGGCTTTTTGATTTGAGATAAACTTGGGTTTGGGTCATTGCCCGGGTAAAATAAGTAAAAATTCAATAGGTTGTATTTAGGGTGATTAAATTCACCTCGGGGCAGGTTTGGGCGAACAATTCTCTCTGATTCTTTCCTATTCCTGAAAGGCAAAGCGATCTGTGCCTATGCTTTCTTTACAAACTCAGATTTAAGGGCCATTGCACCAAACCCATCGATCTTGCAGTCAATGTTATGGTCGCTATCTACCAGGCGAATGTTTTTAACTTTAGTTCCGGCCTTTATGTTTTGTGACGAACCTTTTACGGGGAGATTTTTTATAATTACTACCGCATCGCCATTTTGTAAAATATTGCCATTGGAATCTTTTACAATAAATTGATCGTTCCCGGCAGTGTTATCTTCTTCCGGCCCCCACTCATGACCACATTCGGGACACACCAGCAGACCGTTCATTTCATACGTAAAGGTGGATTTGCACAATGGACAAGGAGTTAGCTCTATCATATCTAAGTTTTTCCAAAGGTAAAATTATTGCTCAATTTAGGCAATATCGCATATAAGGGTGCTCATTGCGGTTAGGCATAAAAAAGCCTCACAGAAATGTGAGGCTTCGTGGGAGTTACTGGGTTCGAACCAGTGACCCTCTGCTTGTAAGGCAGATGCTCTGAACCAGCTGAGCTAAACTCCCTTGCTTTTGGGTCTGCAAATATAGAAGTTCTGATCTATTCTTCAAAAAAAAATTTCTAATTTATATTAAACTACTGATTATTAACCATAAAAACTATAAAGCGACTCTTTTGAACTCTCACATCGCTATATTATTTCGGCCAGGGCGCGGGTCTTCGGGCAAAATTTCCATATTGGGGTATTGAATATAGCCGGCATACCATTTTATGGCACCAACCAGGTCAATAGCATCTTCGGCGGCAATATCAATGGTTTCAAATGCAAATAATTTACTATTGGCATAGCCATATAACTGCAATTCATCATCATCGGGCCTAAACTGTTCCTCATCAAGGCAATAGACCCTAACCTTTAAGCGGGTATCCCTGGAATGAATAACATCCCGGCAGGGGTTTTTAGGATCGGTTGCCAATAAGTAAACGTTATGGTCCATAAATTCATAACAATGTTATGGTGGTATGGTTTCCGGAGTTAGTATTTATATTTCAGGGGGCTTCAGCTATTAATTTCCGTGTAACCAGCACCCACATATTGGGAAGTATTTTCTACAACACATTGATAAACAGTACCAGAATTTGCCTTTTACTTACTTAAATTATAGCTACCGGGCAATTGGCATTGCATTTGAATTAAGTTTATTGCCCTTCTAAAAGGGTTGTTTTTCATAGGTAGATGTAGGGCCGAAACACTGCGAGAGTTTTTCG
>Ga0207671_10003524_pt1 | contig 15535 bp, 15 predicted proteins | sample KBSC24metaG_FD_184352 | JGI IMG/M metagenome (GOLD analysis project Ga0207671, IMG submission 184352) | Corn rhizosphere microbial communities from Kellogg Biological Station, Michigan, USA - KBS C2-4 metaG (SPAdes) (version 2) | ecosystem: Host-associated > Plants > Roots > Rhizosphere > Soil... | reverse complement strand
GCCGACGCGTTGCAGGCCGCGCTGGGCATGGACGTCCGACGCGGGGGCATCGGCCTGGTCGACGACAGCATGCAGGGCAAGCTTTCGACTCACCGGCTCGCCGTCGCGGCGGGCCTGGCGACGGTGAAGGCGCCGCAATGAGGGCCGTCAACCTGATCCCCTCCGAGGAGCGCCGCGGCGCCTCCGCCGGCGCCGGGCGCTCGCAAGGCGGCGCCTACGGCGTGCTCGGCCTGATCGCCGGCTTGGCCGTTCTCGCGCTGCTGTTCGGCATCGCACATCACCAGATCTCCAGCCGCCGCGCGCAGCTGGCGTCGATCACCGCGCAGACCGCGCGGGCTCAGCAAGCTGCGTCCCAGCTGACTCCTTACACGAGCTTCATGGCGCTGCGCGAACAGCGCCGCAAGGCGGTCGCGCAGCTCGTCGAATCGCGCTTCGACTGGGCGCACGCCTTCCATGAGCTGGGCCGCGTGCTTCCGCTCGGCGCCTCGATCTCCTCGGTGGACGGCACCGTCGCCTCCGCCTCGGGCGCCTCGGCCGGCGCCTCGCCCGCCGCGACGAGCGCCGCCGCCCCAGCGACGTCCACCACACCGGCCGGCATCGCCGTTAGCTCGTCGACGCCGCCGGGAAGCGTGCCCACGTTCACGATCGGCGGCTGCGCGATCAGCCAGTCGGAGGTCGCGCTCACACTCCTGCGCCTGCGCCTGATCGACGGCGTGAGCAGCGTGAGCCTGAAGAGCTCGACAAGAGCCCTCTCGAGCGGGGCCGCCAAGACGAACGAAGGCGCGTGCGGGCGCGACAAGCCAACCTTCTCCGCCCAGATCACCTTCGATCCGCTTCCCTCCGCAGGGGGCGCCAGCACCTCCGCGACGGCCACGACGACCTCCACAGGAGCAGGCCAATGACCACGCGCGACCGCCTCGGGCTGATCGCCATTGCAACCCTCGCGCTGCTCGCGGCCGGCTGGATGCTGGTCGTCTCGCCCGCGCGCAAGGAAGCCGCGAGCCTGGCCACCCAGGTGAGCACCGCCGAAGCGCAGCTCGCAAGCGCTCAGGGAAGCATCACCAGCGCGACCCAGGCACGCGCGCGCTATGCGTCGGCGTATGCGTCGGTCGTGCGCCTCGGCAAAGCCGTTCCGCCCGACGAAGAAGTGCCGTCGCTGATGTACCAGATCGCGCAGGCGTCGGGTCAAAAGCACGTCGAATTCCAATCGATCGTCTCGGGCTCGGCCGGCAGCGAATCGTCCGCGCCCTCCTCTGCGCCCGTCGCGGCCACGCCCGCCGGCTTCACGCAGATGCCCTTCACGTTCGTCTTCAACGGCAGCTTCGCCGACCTCTATCACCTCTTCAAGTCGCTCGACGCGTCCGCCGTGCGCACGTCGTCGGGAGGCCTGCGCGTCAGCGGGCGCCTGTTGACGCTGCAGGGCGTAAAGCTCGAACACAAGGCCAGCGAAGGCGAAGGCCACGCCGCTGAAGGGAACCTGACAGGCACGATCACCGCGACGGCCTACGTGCTGCCGGCCGACCAGGGCCTGGCTGGCGGCGCGACGCCCACATCGCCCGCGGCGCCGGCCGCGACCAGCGCGTCGAGCGGAGCGTCGGGCACGGGCGCACCCGTCGCGACGATAGGAGCCACCCGATGAACGACTTCCTCGAAGCCATCAAGTCAGACCTGCTGGACCGCAGGCTGCGCCCCCTGCTCGCCCTCGTGGGCGTGGCGCTGCTGGGCGCGATCGCCTTCGCGGCGTTCGGCGGCGGCTCGGGCCCCTCCTCGCCCGCGGCGCCGGCGAGCCCCGTGCCCGCCGCCGCAGAAGCGTCGGGCGTCACGATCCACGAGGCCAACACGCAGACCCGCCAGCCGGTGGCCGAGACGACCAACGGGGTCGCCCAGCAAATCGGCGGCCGGACGCGTGATCCGTTTGCGGCGGTTCCCGGCGTGAGGACCGCGGCCCCGTCGGGCGGCTCGGGCGCGTCGGGCTCGTCGTCGGGCAAAGCGTCCAAGACAGGCACGAGCGGCGCGAAAACCGAGCCCAACACCAAATCCGGCGCGACGCAGGCGCCATCGACGGGCAACGAAAAACCTTCCCAGGAAGCCAAGAAACCGGCCAAGCGACAGACGGTGTACAGCGTGACCGCCAAGTTCGGCCCGACGGCGGCGGGCACGCCGCCGGCCAGCGCCGTGCTGACGCCCTATGAAGACCTCAAGCGCCAGCAGCCGCTTCCGTCGGCGACGCAGCCGCTCGTGGTGTTCCGCGGCGTGACCGCCGGCGGAAAGAGCGCGACCTTCACGCTCGTCGGCGAAGCGATCCTGCGCGGCGAAGGCGCTTGCCAGCCGGACGCCTCGCAGTGCCTGGCGATCGACCTCAAGCCGGGTCAGTTCGAGGAACTGGAATACGTCCCGCCGGGAGGCACGGCGATCGTCTATCAGCTGCAGGTCGTGAAGATCGACGCGAGCAAGGCGTCGGCGGCGGCCGCGCGCGTGGCCTTCGGCGAGCAGTCCGAGGCCGGCGCCCGGTTCCTGCGCGCCGCGGGCCTGGCTGCGCTGCCGGGCTTTCGCTACTCGCACGACAAGGGCGTGCTCGTGTTCACGCACCACACCTCGCTGGCCACACGCGCGCGCGTGGCCGTGTGGGGCGCCTCGTTCTGAGGCTGACGGCCCAGCAAATAAGCTAGGGGCGTGACGCTCCGTCTGACAACCGCCGGTGAGTCCCACGGCCCCGGCTTGACCTGCCTGGTCGAGGGATTGCCCGCGGGCCTTCAGATCAAGCCCGAGGATCTCAACGCCGACATGGCGCGCCGCCAGCTCGGCCACGGCCGCGGCGGTCGCATGAAGATCGAGCGCGACGCGGCGCAGGTCACCGCGGGCATCCGTCACGGCCGCACGCTTGGGGGCCCGATCGCGCTGCAGGTCGCCAACCGCGACTACGCCAACTGGGAGGAGCGCATGAGCCCGTGGCCGGTCGATCAGGAGGTCGCAGAGGTTCACCTGCCGCGTCCCGGTCACGCCGACCTCGTGGGCACGCAGAAGTACAAGCAATCGGACGTGCGCAACATCCTCGAGCGCGCGTCCGCGCGTGAGACCGCCGCGCGCGTGGCCGGCGGCGCGCTGTGCAAGGCGTTCTTGCGCGCGCTCGGCGTGGAGGTCCGCTCGCACGTCGTGCAGATCGCGACGGTGCGCGCGCCCGTGGCGGCGCGCGAGCTCACGCTGGAGGACTTCGCCGAGGTGGACCGCTCGCCGGTGCGCTGCCTGGACGCGGAGGCGACGCGCGCGATGGTGCGCGAGATCGACGACCTGCGCAAGGCCAACGAGTCGCTGGGCGGGGTCTTCGAGGTGCAGGCCTTCGGGCTGGTTCCGGGGCTGGGCTCGCACGTCTCCTGGGAGGAGCGCATGGACGGGCGCCTGGCGATGGCGATCTGCTCGATCCAGGCCGTCAAGGGCGCGGCGATCGGCGACGCCTTCGCCGTCGCCGGCCTGCCCGGCTCTGAGGCGCACGACGAGATCTACTACTCCTCCGAGCGCGGCTACTACCGCCAGAGCAACCACGCCGGCGGGCTGGAGGGGGGGATGACCAACGGCATGCCGTTGGTCGTGCGCGGGGCGATGAAGCCCTTGCCGACGCTGACCAAGCCGCTGCGCTCGGTCGACACCGAGACGCACGAGCCCGCGCAGGCGCTGCGCGAGCGCACCGACTCGTGCACCGTGCCCGCCGCCGGCGTCGTCGGCGAGGCGATGGTCGCGTTCGTGCTCGCCGACGCCTACCGGCGCAAGTTCGGCGGCGACCACATCGACGACGTGCTGCAGGCGACCGACGCCTACCGCGAGCGGATCGGATGGTCGACGTAGGGCGCGCGCCGCGGCGCGCGCTCGTGCTGATCGGCTTCATGGGCGCGGGCAAGTCGACCGTAGCGGCCGAGCTGGCCCGGGCGCTCGAAACCGAGGCGCTGGACAGCGACGAGTTGCTTGCGCGGCGCTTCGGGCATTCGCCGGCCCGCGAGTTCGAGCTCAACGGCGAGGCGTCGTTTCGCGCCGCAGAGGAGCAGGTCGTCTGCGAGCTGCTCGACGGCGCCCAGCCCGGAGCGGTCATCGCGCTGGGGGGCGGCAGCATCCTCTCCGAGCGCGTGCGCACGGCGCTCGAGCCGCACGTGGTCGTGCTGCTGGACATCGACGCCGAGCAGGCGTGGGAGCGGATCGGCGGCGCCGTGGAGACGCCTGCCGGTGCGCCGGGTCGTCCGCTGGCGCGCGATCGCGACGCCTTTGTGGCGCTGTACGCGCAGCGCCGCGAGCTCTACGAGAATCACGCGGACGCCTTCTTGCCGCCGCTGGCGCTCGGCGGCGCGGCGACCGTGCTGGACGGCCTGCGCGCGCTCGCCGCCGCGCCGGCGGGCACCCGTCTGATCTGGGCGCGCAGCGCCTCGGGCGAGTACCCGGTGCTGATCGGCCGCGGCCTGCTGCGCGCCGCCGGCGCCGGCGAGCCCGCCGAGCTGTGGCCGCTCGATCGCTCGGCCTCGCGCGCGTTCTGCGTGACCGACGAGCACGTGCGCGCGCTTTACGGGGACCAGCTCTCGGGCCTGGCCGGAACGATCGCGATCCCAGCCGGCGAGCAGCACAAGACGCTCGCGGTCGCCGAGTCGGTGTGGCGCGCGCTGCTGGCGGCGCAGCTCGATCGTGGCGATCACGTGGTCGCGCTCGGCGGCGGCGTCGTCGGCGACCTGGCGGGGTTCTGCGCGGCGACCTATCAGCGTGGCGTGCCGGTCGTGCAGATCCCGACGACGCTGCTGGCGCAGGTCGACTCGGCCTACGGCGGCAAGACGGGCGTCGACTTGCCCGAGGCGAAGAACTACATCGGCGTCTACCACCAGCCGGCGGGGGTGCTGGTCGATCCCGACACGCTGCAGAGCCTGCCGGCGCCCGAGCTGGCGGCCGGCTGGGTGGAGGTGCTGAAGACCGCGCTGATCGCCGGCGGGGAGCTGTGGCGCAGCGTCGCCGCCGGAGAGGATCTGGACGAGCGGACGATTCTCGCCTGCGCGCGCACGAAGCTAGCGGTCGTGGCCGCCGACGAGCGCGACGCCGGACGCCGCCAGGCGCTCAACCTCGGGCACACCGTCGGACACGCGATCGAGACGGCCACCGGCTACGCGCGCTACCGCCACGGCGAGGCCGTCGGCCTGGGACTGCTGGCCGCCCTGCGGCTGTCCGGCGCCGACGCGCTGCGCGAGCGCGTCCGCGAGCTGCTGCTCGAGCGCGGGCTGCCGGTCACGCTGGACACGGCGAGCGCGCAGGAGATCCTGCAGGCGGTGGCGCGCGACAAGAAGCGCGTCGGCGAGACGCTTGCGTTCGTGCTCGTCGGCGAGCCCGGCGACGTGCGGACCGGCTGTGAGGTCGCCGAGGAGGAGCTGCGCGCGGCCGTCGCCGAGCTCGGCGCGCGATGATGCGCAGCGGACGATGACCGAGACGACCAAGCGCATAGCCGTGATGCACGGCGTCAACCTCGACCAGCTGGGCCGGCGCGATCCGGCGGTGTACGGCACGCTGACGCTTGCCGAGCTCGAGCGGCGCATCGCCGAGCAGGCGCGCGAGCTGGGCCTGCAGGCGAGCTTCTTTCAGAGCAACCACGAGGGAGCGTTCGTCGAGCGCCTGCACGAGCTGCGCGACGAGGCCGACGCGATCGTGCTGAACCCCGGCGCGTGGACGCACTACGCCTGGGCGATCCGCGACGCGCTGGAGATCGCCGCGCTGCCGGCGGTGGAGGTCCATCTGTCAGACGTCCACAATCGCGAGCCCTGGCGGCGCACCTCGGTGATCGGCGACCTGTGCCTGGCGACGGTCTCCGGGCGCGGACCGGACGGCTACGGCGACGCGCTGGCGCTGCTGCACGAGCGCCTGTCCGGGGACGACGCGTGATCGACGGCGCCGCTGCGCGCGACGAGGAGCGGCGCATCGCAAGCCTGGCTGGCGCGCTGGCGCAGCGCGAGGTCGACGCGCTGCTCGTGGGCACGCACGTGAACGTGCGCTACCTGACCGGCTTCACCGGCAGCAACGGCCTCGCGCTGATCGCCGCCGCCCCGGCCGACGCACCCGCCCGCGCGGGCGCCCACCGCTTCTTGACGGACTTTCGCTACACGACGCAGTCGTCTGAGCAGGTCGCGCCGGCGCTGGCGCGCGAGATCGTCACGGGCAGCCTGATGGAGGCCGCGGTGCGTGGTCTGGAGGGCGGCGGCGGGACGCTCGGCTTCGACGACGCGAGCGTCACGGTCGCCGAGTACGAGCGCCTGCGCGCGGCTCTGCCGGCGGGCTGGACGCTGCAGGGATGTGGCGGTGTCGTGGAGGGCTTGCGGGCCGTCAAGGACGCAGGCGAGATCGAGCGGATGCGCGCTTCGGCGCAGCTCGCCGACGAGGCCCTGCGCGGTGTGCTGGAAGACGGAGTGGTCGGGCGCAGCGAGCGGGAGGTGGCGGTCGAGCTGGAGCTGCGCATGCGGCGCCTCGGCGCCGACGCGCCGAGCTTTCCGTCGATCGTCGCGGCGGGAGCGCACGGCGCGCTTCCGCACGCCGCGCCGCGCGACGAGCCGATCCCGCGCGACGTCCTCGTGACGATCGACTGGGGCGCGCTGCACGAGGGCTACTGCTCGGACTGCACGCGCACCTACGCGACCGGCGAGGGCATCTCAGAAACGGCGCGAGAGGTCTACGCGCTAGTGCTCGCCGCCCAGGAGCGCGGTCTCGCCGCCGTCCGGGCGGGCTTGACCGGCCGCGAGGTCGACGCGGTCGCACGCGAGGTCATCGAAGGCGGCGGGCATGGCGAGCGCTTCGGCCACGGCCTGGGGCACGGCGTGGGCATGGAGATCCACGAGGCGCCGCGGCTGTCGCGCACCGAGGGCGAGCGCCGGCTGCAGGCGGGCAACGTCGTGACGGTCGAGCCGGGCGTCTACCTGCCGGGAGAGCTGGGCGTGCGGATCGAGGACCTGGTGGTCGTGCGCGAGGGCGCTCAGGAAGTGCTCAACGGCCTGGACAAGGGGCTGACGGTCATCTCCTGAAGTCCGCCGCCGGCTTGGCCGCCGAGGCGCCGCGAGCGCGTCAGGCCGCGCGCGAAAAGCAGCCGTCGCACGAGCGCCGCGGCGAGCGGAACAGACCACGCCAGAAAGAACGCGGCCTGCAAATCGGGCGAGACGTGCTCGGGCAGCCATTGAAAGCTCAGCCACGCCAGCGCGCTGCTCGCCAGCGCGATCGCCGGCGGTCGCGGGTTGGGCGCGCGGACCTCCCACGCGAGCACGGCGATGACGAACGGGAGCAGGTAGTACTCGGTGTCCCAGGTGTCCAGCAGGCAGCGCACGAGCATCGCCACGGCGAGCGCGAGCAGCGCTTGGCCTGCGCCGATACGGCCCTTGACGCGTTCGCGCAGCCACAGCCAGACGCTCAGCGCGATGCCCACGGCGACGACCAGCGGGTGGCTGATTGCGGCGGCCCAGCCCGGCCCGATGCGGTAGTCGGGCTTGGCGACGCCGAACGCGCCGTGCACGAGAGCGCCGTGGTGACCGAAGAACCACCAGACCTGCCACGGCTGGAAGATCGCCGAGGGCGCCGTCGCGCTGGCCTTGGCGGCGGACACGAACCCACCTGAGCCGACGAGCGTCAAAGGCGCGAGCACGAGCCCCGCGACGAGGGCCGCCGAGGCGCCGCACGCGGCGCGCCGGCGGCTCGGCAGCGCGAGCAGGACGGGACCCACGGCGAGCAGCGCCCACTGCTTGTTGGCGATCGCCAGTCCGAGCAGAAGGCCCGCCCAGAGGCCCCGGTCCTCGGCGGCGAGCAGCACGGCGGCGACGCACAGGCAGGCCCCGAGCAGCTCCTCGGGATGCCCGACTTCCAGCGCACGAAGGGTGATCGGGTTGGCGACGCACACGGCGAGCGCGATGGCACGATGCAGCAGCGGACGCCGCTCGCTGCGCATGCGCGAGACGAGCCAGACGCCGATCGCCGCGGAGGCGAGCAGGCAGGGCAGAGCGACCCAGCGATAGACCGCGAGCTCGCCGCCTCCCAGCCGGTGCGCGAGCAGCGCGAAGGGGGCGCGCTCGACGAGCGAGCCTCCGTAGGCGGGCGCGAGGCGCAGGAACTGCTCGAGGTGCCCGCCGACGAGCGCGTCGAAGGCCGGGCGGGCCTCGTTGTCGTAGTCGTTCCAGGCAAAGCCGTAGAGCCCGAGCCACGCCAGCGCGGCGCAGCCGGCCAGCGCGGCCAGCGCGCACGGGGCGTTCTCGCGTGCGGTTCGCCGCATAACTGGGCATCGGCGTTGCAGGGCCGTTGCTTGAGCGCTTCGAGGGCTCCGCCCATGGTCGCGCGGCCCGTCCACGCCCACGACCGGCGCCGCAGCGGTATCGTCGCCGCCAGGGAGCGCACGCCGCACGCACATCGTCCAAAGGGAGGGAACCGATCGCCATGGCTTCGCTGCTCGAGCTCACCAGTCAAGGTGACGTCGGCACCATCTCCGACGAGTCGCAGCTGTCCTCGGTGAAGCTGATGGCTCCGCAGCAGCTGTATGAGCTGTGGGAGCGCCAGAACTGGCAGTCGCACACGATCGACTTCGAGCAGGACCGCGCCGACTGGGCCGGCCTGGACGGCGAGCTGCGCGAGAACATGGCCTGGAACCTGTCGTCGTTCTTCGTCGGCGAGGAGCGCGTCACGACGCAGTTCTGCGGTCTGGTGATGTCCTATGAGAGCCAGGCCGAAGAGGCCTTCCTGACCACGCAGCAGGTCGACGAGGCGCGCCACGCGCAGCACTTCAATCGCTTCTACGAGCAGGTGCTGGGCCTCGACGGGAGCTTCGAGGACCGTCTCGCCCGTGCGCGCCGGCACCTCAACCCGGCGTTCGTGGAGATGTTCGACGGCGTGCTCGTGGACTGGGGCAAGCGGCTGATCGCCAATCCCGGCGACATCGAGGCGAAGGTCGACTTCGTGACGCTCTACCACATGATCATCGAGGGCACGCTGGCGCTGACCGGCCAGTGGTTCTTGACCGACTACATGGAGCGCAAGCAGATTCTGCCGGGCTGGACGCAGGGCTTCAGGCTGATCTCCCAGGACGAGCACCGCCACGTCGCATACGGCACCTGGTTCCTGCGCGAGAAGGCGCGCGACGAGGGCCTGAAGCGGCGCATCGTCGAGCGCCTGGCCGAGCTGATCCCGCTGGCCACGGCCGTGCTCGTGCCGCCGGGCGCAGACCCTGGCGACTACGCGATCCTCGACTACACGATGCAGGAAACCAACGCGTTCGCCTTCAGCGCGCTGCAGCGGCGCTTGAAGGTCATCGGCATCGACATGGCGATGCTCTCCGCAGCGTCCGCGTGAGCGAGGCGCGGCACGGCGCAAGCCCAGGCGCCGCGCCGGCTCACGCCGCGCCGGCGGTGGCGAAGCCTCAGCCGCGCTTCTGAAAGACCATGCGGAAGTGGTCGAGCAACTGGCGTTCGAAGCAGACCTTGTTGGCGCTGACGCCAGAGGTGAAGGCGAGGCGGAAGTCGGCGCTGGTCAGCCAGCGCGGCACCAGTCCCAGCTTCAGCAGCGACTTGCGCAGGCTGCGCGCGCCGATGCGCGCGTTCCATTGCTCGATCGTCTCGATGTAGTCCAGGCGCCCGCTCTGCGCCGAGACCAGCTCGAAGCTCGGCTCGGCGCAGCGAACGACCTGCTCGTGGCCGAAGGGCAGCCAGGAGCCGGGGAACTGGCGCTCCATGAGCGCGAGCACGAAGGCGTCGGAGTCGCGCGGCGCGTCGATGTCGACCTGCTCGATGGGGATCATGTTCGGCCCGAAGACCATCGTCTGCAGGTAGAAGCGCCCGCGCTCGGGCAGCACGCTCGCGACGCGCTCGAAGATCGCGCGGTAGACCTCCTCCTGGCGCCCCGCGCGGTACTCGTCGGGCGAGCAGAAGTGCTCGAACGCGCCGAGGCTCGCGACCGCGTCAAAGCCGCCGAAGCTCTCGCGGTCGAGCTCGCGCGCGTCGTAGAGGTGGACGTCGAGATCGTGGCGGCGGCAGGCGGCGTACTGCGCCTGTGACAGCGTCACGCCGACGCCGCTGGCGCCGCGAGCGCGGATGAAGTGCAGCAGCGGTCCCCAGCCACAGCCCAGGTCGAGCACGCGCCGCCCGGGCGCGATGCCGATCTGCTCGGCGACGTACTCGTGCTTTGCAGCCTGCGCCTGCTCGAGGCTCAGCGAGAAGTCGCCGTCGTACTTGGCGCCGCTGAAGTCCGCCAGCTCGCCCATGCTCAGGCGAAACACGCGATCTGTCAGCGAGTAGGTGAAATCGATGTCGTCGCGGTCGGCCATGGGGCTGCGGCCAGCAGGCTAGTCGCCGGCGCGGCCGGGACGAACCTTCGCGCCCGGTACCCTGGCTCCGTGGCACTGAGCACCAACCAGTTCAAGAACGGCAATCACATCGAGGTCGACGGCACGATCTTCAAGATCGTCGACTTCCAGCACGTCAAGCCCGGCAAGGGCGGGGCGTTCGTGCGCACGAAGCTGCGCCGCGCGGCCGACGGCAACGTGATCGACCGCACGTTTCGCGCCGGCGAGAAGTTCCGCTCGGTGCGCACGGAGTCGCGCAGGATGCAGTTCCTCTACGCCGACGGCAGCGACGCGCACTTCATGGACACCGAGTCCTTCGAGCAGATCGCCGTGCCCGAGGCGGCCGTCGCCGAGACGTTGCGGTGGTGCCCGCCAAGCAGCGAGGTCGATGTGCTGTTCATCGACGACCAGCCGTCAGACGTGCAGTTGCCCAGCGCGGTCGACCTGGAGGTCACGCAGACCGACCCCGGCCTGCGCGGCGACTCGGTCTCCGGCGGCGGCACCAAGCCGGCGACGCTGGAGACGGGCGCGGTCATCCAGGTTCCGCTGTTCGTCGAGCCAGGCCAGCGCATCCGCGTGGACACCCGCTCGGGCGAGTACATGGCCCGGGCCTAGCATGCGCCGCTCCCAGCAGCGCAGGGCAGCCGTCGTGGCGCTCTACCAGCACGACCTCACCGGGCGGCCGCTGGCGGACACGTTCTCGCGAAACGATTCGGAATTCGTTCGCTCGCTTGCGCACGCCGCCGCCGATCGCGCGCCAGAACTCGACGAGATCATCGACAGCCATTCCAAGGGCTGGGCCGTCGGGCGCATCCAGCCGTTGGAGCGCAGCATCATGCGCGTGGCGCTGATCGAGATGCTGCACGCCGACGCGGTGCCCGCCGACGAGCCGATTCCGCCGGAGGGCGCGATCGAGGAGGCGGTGGAGAGCGCAAAGACCTTCTGCGGCTCGCAGGCGCCGGGATTCGTAAACGGGGTGCTGGGAGCAGTCCTCCGAGACGTGCGCGAGAATGCGGGCATCCAATGACGAGCACCGAGCACCTCGACGACGTGATCGCGCGCCTGGAGCGCGCATCCGAGCAGCTGCGCTCGGGCGAGCTGTCCCAGGACGCGGCGGCGACGATGGTCGAAGACTGCGCGACGCTTGCCACGCAGGCGGCCTCAGAGCTCGAACAGCTCAGCCGCGCCGAGGCGTCGGCGCCGCCGCCCGGCCAGGATTCGCTGCTCTAGGGCTCCGCGACTGCTCGTGAGTGCCACCTATCCGGAGAACCTGCGCCAGGACGTCGAAGGCTACCTGCAGCGCCTGCGCTTCTCCGAGGAGGCGCTGACGGCGGGCCTGGAGGAGGCGATGCGCTATTCGCTGCTGGCGGGCGGCAAGCGCATCCGCCCGGTGCTGGCGCTCGCCACGGCGCGCGCGGTGGGGCTGCAGCCGCGCGAGGTGATGCCCCTGGCGGCGGCGCTGGAGCTGATCCACACCTACTCGCTGATCCACGACGACCTGCCGGCGATGGACGACGACGAGCTGCGCCGCGGGCAGCCGACGTGCCACGTGAAGTTCGGCGAGGACGTGGCGATTCTGGCCGGCGACGGGCTGTATGCCGAGGCGTTCGCGCACCTGCTCACCCATCAGCGCTCAGAGCCCGAGCGCCTGCTGCTGGCGGCGGCCGAGCTGGCGGCTGCGACGGGCGTCAACGGGATGGTGGGAGGGCAGTACGCGGACGTCAGCTCGGACACGCCGGCCGGGCCGGCGGCGCTGCGCCGCCTGCACGAGCTGAAGACTGGACGGCTGATCGGCGCTTCGGTGCTGTGCGTACTACTGTTGGGAGGGGTCGCGGACGGACCCGCGATGTATCCCTTCCGTCGTTTTGCCACAGAGTTGGGCGTGTTGTTTCAGATCGTCGACGACATACTCGACGTAACGGGCACGGACGATGCCCTGGGAAAGCCGCGAGGAAGCGACGAGCGTCACGGCAAGCGCACGTATGTCAGCGAGTTCGGGATCGAGCGCGCGCGCGAGCTGGCCGCCGATTCGCACGAGATGGCGCTGCAGTCGCTGGCCGAGGCGGCAAGGCTCTCACCGGTCGCCGTCGGCGCGCCAGAAGCGACATCGGAGCGATCGGACACCGACGAGCTGCAGCAGATAACCGACTTCATCTACACGCGAACATCGTGAGGCGCACGTGAGCCGAAAGCCAGATGCAAAGGACGGCGCCGACGCGCGCAAGCGCGCGGCCGAGGACGCCGAGCCGGCGCGGCTGCTCGACTCGATCGACGGGCCGCAGGATCTGAAAGGACTGTCCGAGCAGCAGCTCGCGACGCTCGCGCAGGAGGTGCGCACGCACATCATCGACACCGTCGGTGAGATCGGCGGTCACTTCGGCGCCAACCTCGGCACGTGCGAGCTGGCGGTCGCGCTGCACTCGGTTCTGGAGTCGCCGCGGGACAAGATCCTGTGGGACGTCGGCCACCAGGCCTATCCGCACAAGATCCTCACCGGGCGGCGCGATCGCCTGGAGACGATCCGCCAGTACGGCGGGATCGCGCCGTTCTGCTCGCGCGAGGAGTCAGAGCACGACATCATGGGCGCCGGGCACGCGTCGACGTCGATCGGCTATGCGGTGGGCCTGAAGGAGGGAATGCGGCGCCTGAACGGCGAGCCGGCGGATGACGAGGGCGGTCCCGACGGCAAGGTCGTGGCGGTGATCGGCGACGGCGCGATGACCGGCGGCGTGGCCTTCGAGGCGATCGGGCAGGCGGGTGGGCTGGGCACGCCGATGGTCGTCGTGCTCAACGACAACGGCATGTCGATCGCGCCGAACGTCGGCGCGCTGTCGCGCTACTTCAACCGCGTGCGCCTCAATCCCAAGCTGTGGCACGCACGCGCCGGCGTCGAGGGCGGCCTGACGCGCCTGCCGGGCGGGATCGGCTCGGCGTTCGAGCGCCTGGGCCCGCAGCTGAAGGAGTCGATCAAGGCCTTCTGGGCTCCCGGCCTGTGGTGGGAGGAGCTCGACTGGGCCTACATGGGCGTCGTCGACGGACACGACGTGCGCGCCCTGCGCGAGGCGCTGAGAGAGGCGCTGGCGGCCGAACGGCCTGTCGTCGTGCACATCGCGACGGTCAAGGGCAAGGGCTTCGCGCCGGCCGAGGACGGCGGCCTGGAGGGCATGGAGGAGTGGCACGCTGCCAAGCCCAAGTCGATCGTCAACGGCCTGCCGGCGAGCGCGACCGTGCGCAAGGACCGCATGACCGCCAAGCCGACCAAGGCGCCGGCGCCGCAATACACGCAGGTGTTCGGCGAGGCGCTGGTGCGCGAGTGCGAACGCGATGCGCGCGTCGTCGGCATCACGGCGGCGATGAACTCGGGCACCGGGCTGAGCATCCTGCAGAAGGCGATGCCAGAGCGCTACTTCGACGTCGGCATCGCCGAGCAGCAGGCGATCCTGTTCGCCTCCGGACTGGCGCTGCAGGGCGTCAAGCCCGTCGCGGCGATCTACTCGACGTTCCTGCAGCGGGCGTACGACCAGATCGTGCACGACGTGTGCCTGCAGCGGCTCAACGTCGTGCTCGCGATGGATCGCGCCGGCCTGGTCGGCGACGACGGCCCGACCCATCACGGGGCTTTCGACATCGCCTATCTGCGCTGCCTGCCGAACATCGTGCTGATGGCGCCGCGCGACGAGGCGATGCTCGTGCACATGCTGCGCACGGCGCTGCTGTTCGACGGCCCGATCGCGCTGCGCTATCCGCGCGGCGAAGGCGTGGGCGTCGAGCTGCCGCAAAAGCCCCAGCCCATCGCGATCGGCACCGGTGAGATCCTGCGCGAGGGCGGCGCGGGCGAAACGGCCGGGCGCCGCGTGGCGCTGATCGGCTACGGCAGCGGCGTCGGCAAGGCGCTGGCGGCCGCGGAGGCGCTGTCCGGCCAGGACATCTCGGTGACGGTCGTCGACGCGCGCTTTGCCAAGCCGATCGACGCCGGCCTGATGGCCCAGCTCGCCGCCGAGCACGACCTGCTGGTGACCGTCGAGGAGGGCGTCCTCGCCGGCGGCTTCGGCTCAGCGGTCTGGGAGACGCTCAACGAGGCCGGAGCCACGCCGCGCATCCTGCGTGTCGGCCTGCCCGACCGATACGTGACGCACGGCAAGCCGGCGCTGCTGCACGAGGAGATCGGCTTCACGCCCGAGCGCATCGCCGAGCGCGTGGTCGCGGCGATCACCGACCGCGCGTCGGCCGTCGTCGAGGCGTAGCGCCGTTAGGCCGGTAGGGCCGAGGCTTAAATGAAACGGCCCGCCGGGGAAGCGGGCCGTCTCGGAGGGAGGAGGGATGATGCAGTGCTGCGGGTACGTTCATCATGATGCTCGGCGGTGGGGACGGACTGTGTGATCTTGATCACAGAGACGGCTCAGGCGGTGTTGAAGCGCGACCGGCGGGCGAGAGGTATGGTTGATCGACATCTCCGCCTCCCTGACGGCGAAAGCCACTTTCGAGAAGGGCGACGCTCGGCGGCAACTCCTTAACAAATGCGCCCGGTGCACCGGGCGCATTTGTGTGTAAGGGTTCGCCGGCATGGCAAAGCGACGTCTCGATGCGCTGCTCGCCGAGCGTGGGCTGTTCTCCTCGCGCAGCCGTGCGGCGGCGTCGGTGATGGCCGGAGAGGTGCGCGTCGGGCCGGGCGAGCGTCGCGCCAGCAAGCCCGGCGAGCTCGTGGACGCAGAGGAGCGGGTGAGCGTCGCCGAGCGACCGGCCTTCGTCTCGCGGGGCGGGATCAAGCTGGCTAACGCGCTGGACGCGTGGGAGCTTGACGTGCGCGGACGGCGCGCGCTCGATGTCGGCGCCTCGACGGGCGGCTTCAGCGATTGCCTGCTGCAACGCGGCGCGCGCGATGTGATCGCCGTCGACGTCGGCTACGGCTCGCTGGCCTGGAGCCTGCGCAACGACCCCCGCGTCTCGGTGATGGAGCGCTGCAACGCACGCGAGCTGACCCCGCAGATGCTGCCTCATGCGCCCGATCTGGCGGTCGTGGACGTCTCGTTCATCTCCCTGGCCAAGGTGCTGGGGGCCGTGCTGGGCTGTCTGGCTGGGGGATATGACGTGCTCGCGCTGGTCAAGCCGCAGTTCGAGGTAGGGCGCGGCCGGGTGGGCAAGGGCGGCGTAGTGCGCGATGCGGACGACCGCCGTGCGGCGCTCGTGGCGGTCGGCGAGGCGGCGCTGGCGCTCGGG
>Ga0207671_10003523_pt1 | contig 15537 bp, 11 predicted proteins | sample KBSC24metaG_FD_184352 | JGI IMG/M metagenome (GOLD analysis project Ga0207671, IMG submission 184352) | Corn rhizosphere microbial communities from Kellogg Biological Station, Michigan, USA - KBS C2-4 metaG (SPAdes) (version 2) | ecosystem: Host-associated > Plants > Roots > Rhizosphere > Soil... | reverse complement strand
CCGTTTTACCGACATTGCCCATTACACCGGCTGCCCGGGTTATATCGTGCACCTTACCTGTGAAGGGGCATTGAACGCAGTCCGCACCGCTACCCGCCGGAATCAGAAAGTCTTTGTGGAGACCTGCATCCAATATCTGCTTCTGGATGCCGGTCTTTATGAAAAGGATTTTGAAGGCGCCAAATGGGTCATGAGCCCGCCGCTGCGTCAGAAAAAAGACCAGGAGACCTTGTGGGCAGGCATCAACCAGGGACTGGTCAACGTCGTGGCCACCGACCACTGCCCTTTTCTATGGAAACAAAAACAAATGGGCGAAAAAGATTTCTCAAAGATACCCAATGGACATCCGGCCATTGAGAACAGGATGGAGCTGTTGTTCAGTGAAGGCGTACACAAAGGCAGGATCAGCCTCAATAAATACGTAGAGGTCGCCTGCACCAACCCTGCAAAGATATTCGGTATGTTCCCACGAAAAGGTACGATCGCTCCGGGCAGCGACGCCGACATTTTGCTTTTCGATCCCAACAAACAGCATGTCCTTTCCGCCGCCACCCACCATATGCACGTCGACTATTCGGCTTACGAAGGCTGGGAGCTGACAGGCAAGGTCTGCAAGGTGCTACTGCGGGGAAAGCTGGCCATCGATAAAGACGAATGCCTGGTGGAAAAAGGCTATGGGCAGTTCATTCGCAGAGCAAAAGTCAGCGGCACCATCTGATCAGCATTTTTTGATTAACTAAAATATATACCAGTAATGCCCAGAATCATTAGATCCGGCCTCATCCAGATGAGTCTTCCCAAAACAGAAGGTGAAGGTAGCATTGAAGAGATAAAAGAGGCCATGATACAAAAGCATATTCCACTTATCGAAGAGGCAGGAAAAAAAGGCGTACAGATACTCTGTCTCCAGGAGATCTTCAGTACACCGTATTTCTGTCCCGGACAGAACAGCATTTGGTATGCCTCGGCTGAAAGTATACCCGGCCCTACCGTGACCCGGATGGCCGAATATGCCAAAAAGTACAGCATGGTCATAATAGTTCCCATTTACGAAAAAGAACAGGCTGGCGTATTATATAACACTGCCGCTGTCATCGACGCCGACGGAACCTTGCTGGGCAAATACAGGAAGAATCATATCCCGCATACCTCCGGCTTCTGGGAGAAATTCTTTTTCAAACCCGGCAATCTGGGTTATCCTGTCTTCCAGACCCGATATGCAAAAATTGGGGTCTATATCTGTTACGATCGTCACTTCCCCGACGGGGCCCGTTGTCTTGGCCTCAATGGGGCCGAGATCGTTTATAATCCATCCGCTACGGTGGCCGGTCTTTCCCAATATCTCTGGAAGTTGGAACAACCGGCCCACGCCGCCGCCAACGGTTATTTCATGGGTTGTATCAATCGCGTCGGCGAAGAGAGGCCATGGGATCTGGGCCGTTTTTATGGCAGCAGTTATTTTGTCGACCCACGCGGACAGGTATTCGCCCAGGCTTCGGAAGACAAGGACGAATTGCTGATCGCCGATTTCGATCTCGATAAGATAGAAGAAGTGCGCAGCGTCTGGCAGTTCTTTCGCGACCGGCGCCCCGAAACATATGGTAAACTAACAGAGTTATAGCTATGGCGATAAAAGATCATCGACTCACCGACGAAGAATACGCCAGCAACTTTGGCGATATCCATCCCCCTTTCGCGACAAGAGACGCTGCCCTTGTCGACGCCAACCGCTGTCTGTTCTGTTATGACGCTCCCTGTACTAAAAGCTGCCCCACCGGTATCGATGTTCCCAAGTTCATCAAACAGATATCCACCGACAATAATAAAGGCGCTGCCCATACCATCTTTGAATCCAACATAATGGGAGGCGGCTGTTCCCGCGTATGCCCCGTAGAAAAGCTCTGTGAAGGCGCCTGCGTATACAATCTCATGGAAGAAGAAGCCATTCCCATCGCCCGTCTGCAACGGTATGCCACGGAGAAGGCCATCCGGGAAAAATGGCCCCTTTTCCAAAGAGCCCAGTCCACTGGCCGGAAAGTCGCCGTTGTAGGCGCCGGTCCTTCCGGTCTCAGCTGCGCCCATGTGCTGGCGCGGTCAGGCGTCGACGTAACCATTTATGAAAAGGAACCCAGGGGCGGCGGACTGATGACCTATGGCATTGCCGCCTATAAGATCACGCAGGATTTCTGCGCCGAAGAATTGGAGTATATTCTTTCTATCGGCGGCATCAGCATCCGGTATGAACAGGAGTTAGGACGCAACCTTTCTCTTGCTGCCCTGCAGACGCAATATGATGCAGTCTATCTGGCCTTCGGCGTAGGACTGGCCCGCCAGTTGGATATCCCCGGCGAAGAGCAAAAAGGGGTTGTCGACGCGATCCGTTTCATTTATGACATTCGCACCAAAGGCTATCCTGAAGTGCCCGTAGGCGATAAAGTGGCTGTTATCGGCCTGGGAATGACCGCCATCGATGCGGCAACACAGGCCAAACGACTGGGCGCAAAAGAAGTCACCATTGTCTACCGGCGTACGCATGCCGAAATGCCCTGCACACAGGCGGAACTGGACATCGCCAAACTCGATGGCTGCCAGCTGCTCTGGTTAGCCGCCCCCAAAGCCGTTTTGGGTGACGGCACCCGGGTGACCGGGTTGTTATGCAGCCTTATGCAGCTGGGCTCACCCGATGCCAGCGGCCGTCGTACACCTGCCGACACAGGCGAAACCATTACCCTGGAAGTGGATATGGTCATAAAAGCCGCCGGGCAGCTGCCGTTTACACAACTGGTGCAGGATGCGGGGCTTGCAAATGAAAAAGGAAAGATCGTTACCGGCGGCAGCGGCGTCACCACTATAAACAATGTTTTTGCCGGCGGCGATTGCGTCAATGGCGGAAAAGAAGTCGTCGATGCCGTACAGGCAGGCAAAGACGCTGCAGCCGCCATTTTAAATTACATCGATTCTGCCCACAGCTAAATCAATTTTTATGGCGAATTTAAATACTGATTTTCTTGGCATACGCTCACCCAACCCCTTTTGGCTGGCCAGTGCGCCGCCCACCGACAAAAAGATCAATGTGTTAAGAGCTTTCGAAGCCGGCTGGGGCGGCGTCGTCTGGAAAACGCTCGGCAGCCAGGTAAAAAATGTTTCATCCCGCTATTCGGCAGTAGACTATCACGGCAGCCGGGTCATGGGATTGAATAATATCGAACTGATCAGCGACCGCCCGCTCGATATCAATCTACAGGAGATAAAAGAATGTATCCGTCTGTTTCCCGACAGGGCGATGATCGTCTCCCTGATGGCCGATAACGACAAACAAAGCTGGCACGAACTCATCCGTAAGGTAGAAGACACAGGTGCTCATGGACTGGAGCTCAATTTCGGTTGCCCCCATGGCATGACAGAAAGAGGAATGGGGGCGGCCGTAGGACAAGACCCGGAGATAGCCCGTCTGGTCGTGGAGTGGGTAATGGAAGTGGCAACGATCCCCGTCATTACCAAGCTGACCCCCAATGTACACTCTGTAGTACCGACAGGTCGCGCTTCCGTCGAAGCCGGTAGCCAGGCCCTCTCGCTGATCAATACTATCCAGTCGGTGACGGGTGTCGACCTCGATACATTTATTCCCAACCCCAATGTCGCCGGGAAGTCCACTTTCGGCGGCTATTGCGGCCCCGCCGTCAAACCCATCGCTTTGAAAATGCTGACCACCATCGCCCAGGACCCTGTCACCGCCAAAGTGCCCGTCTCCGGCATCGGGGGCATCAGCACCTGGAAAGATGCCGCCGAATTCATGTTGCTGGGGGCCACGACTGTACAGGTGTGCACCGCCGTTATGAAACACGGTTTTCGCATCATCGAAGACCTCTGCGAAGGATTGAGCAACTGGATGGACGAAAAAGGTTTTGCCCGGATCACCGATTTCATCGGCAGGTCAGTACCTACGCTCACCCACTGGGAAGACCTCGACATGAACTACCACATCGTAGCCCGTATCGACCCGGCCAAATGTATCCACTGCGGACTCTGTTACATCGCCTGTGAAGATGCCTCCCATCAGTCCATTAGCCTGACAGCCGGTCATCCCTACAACACCTATACCATCAAAGAAGAAGAATGTGTGGGCTGCAATCTCTGTAAATTGGTTTGCCCCGTCGATAGCTGTATCACCATGGTCGAGCAACGCCACGGCGCCGAATACCTCAATTGGAAAGAGTTCCAGCGCCGCGGCCTGCCGTTAAATGACCATTAACTTATTTTACGCCAAACTGGTAAACCGTCGAGGTCTGATAGGTCTGCCCAGGCTTCAGCTCTGTTGAAGGAAAAGAAGGCTGATTCGGGGAATCCGGATAATGCTGTGTTTCTAAACAAAACGCCCCGCGATAATCATCCTTTTTACCTCCTTTCAGCGGATTGGCTCCCTTCATGAAGTTACCGCCATAGAATTGTACGCCGGGTTCTTCCGTCAGCACCTTCATGACGATCCCGCTTTGATCACCGGTCACCGTAGCCGCCTGCATCAATTGGTGTGCGCCTTTGATGGCATCTCCCTTCATAGGGTTAATGACGAAGTTGTGGTCGTATCCCAGCCCATATTTCAATTGTATATGGTCAGCTTCGATCCTTGATCCGATAGTCGCAGGCGTCCGAAAATCAAAGGGGGTTCCCGCTACCGGCTCGATCTTTCCGGTGGGGATCAGCGTAGAATCGACGGGAGTATACTGGTCCGCATTCAGCTGCAGCAGATGATTGTTGATCGTGCCGTTGCCCTGTCCATTTAGATTGAAATATGCGTGATTGGTAAGATTAAGGACGGTGGCCTTGTCCGTTGTAGCCAGGTAGCTGATGGTCAGCGCATTGCTGTCTGTCAGCGTATAGGTTACCTTTACCTGCAGATTGCCGGGATACCCTTCCTCTCCGTCTTTCGACAAATAGGACAGCTCGAGGGAATGGTCATTCGGTTGTTTGGCCGTCCAGACCACCGCTCCAAATCCTTTTTTACCACCGTGTAAGGAGTTAGGGCCATTGTTCTTTGCCAGCGTATATTCTTTTCCCGCCAGTTTGAAAGAGCCCTTGGCGATACGGTTGCCATAACGGCCTACGATGGCGCCAAAAAAACTTTCCGGCTGATGCACGTATTTGCCAATGCTGTCATAGCCAAGGACCACATCGGTCGGCACGCCATTTTTATCCGGTACCACCAGGCTCACGACCCGGGCGCCATAATTGGTAATGGCGGCGGTCATGTGATTGTTGTTTTTAAGAATGTATAAGGCGGTGGGTTGTCCGTCAATGACGTCTCTGAAGGCGGCAGAGTCCGGTACAGCAACAGCGGTAGTCTTCATCGTTGTATCTTTTTTATTGGAACTTGTTTCGGGGTTTTCTGTTCCATTACCGCCACAGGCGGTTACGAGACAAACGGCCAGGCCGGCCGAAAAGAAAAACACTTTGTTCATATAGCAAATGTTGATTTACGCTCCCAATGAAGTTCCATTCTCTATCTGACCGATATACACCTTCAATTCTTTGTTCATCTTCTTCCGGTACACCGGAGTCAGCCGCTCGACCAACTCCCCGATGGCCTCCTCTTTTACCAGGTTGATCGTGCAGCCGCCAAAACCACCCCCCATCATACGGGCGCCGATGACACCCGGGTCATTTTTTACTGCTTCTGCCAGGAAGTCCAATTCCGGGCAACTGACTTCATATTTACGGCTCAATCCTTCATGCGTAGCAAACATTTTCTGGCCAAAAGCAGCCATATCGCCTTTTTCCAGATCTTTCACAGCGGCCTGCAAACGGGCTATTTCCTCCACTACATATTCACAACGCTGATTTACCAGCGCATCCGCCGGAGCGACATATTTTGCCAGCATCTCCATGCTGACATCACGAAGGCTTTTCACCTCCGGATGATGGGCTTTCACCAGTCGTACCCCCGCCTCGCACTGTTGCCGGCGGGTATTATATTCGGAGGACGCCAGGGAATGTTTGACATTGGTATCCAACAACACGATCCGGATGCCGGCCGTATCAAAAGGGACATAGGCATACTCCAGTGACTGACAGTCCAGCCGGATAACGTGGTTCTTGCGGCCGAACATACTGGCAAATTGATCCATGATGCCACACTGCACACCGACAAAAACATTTTCCGCCTTTTGGGATAGCTTTACCATCGTCATAGCGTCCAACCCCAGCCCGAATAACTCGTTCAGCGCAAAAGCCGTCGCGCATTCCAGGGCTGCAGAAGAGGACATGCCCGCCCCCAGTGGAATATCTCCCCCAAAAACGCAGTTGAAACCCCCTATGGAGTGTCCCAATGCCTGCACTTGTTGAATGACACCCAAAATATAGTCCGGCCAGTGAAGAGAGGAAGGTTCAAGACGATTAACAGAGCCGGAGTATTTCCGGTCCAGATCGAGGGACACGAAATGTAATTCGTTATCACTGCGACGGCTTACCGCCATATAAATGGCTTTATTGATGGCAGCCGGTAATACAAATCCATTATTATAATCCGTATGTTCACCGATCAGGTTGACCCGGCCTGGTGAGCGGACGATCAGGGGATCGGACTGCGCAAATACGCTTTTGAATTTTTCGCTTACACGAAAGGATAAAGACGATGCGTTCTCGGTTGTTTTGATCATATGTTTCGCAATTGGACCCGGACTCCGTCCAGTTTTGTATAATTGTCAAATCTACATCTATTTTGGCATACCTTCGGCCTCTTGTCTCGAAAAAAGCCCGGTAAATTCCACTCCCAATCCAGGGCGGGTAGGCAGATGAACTCCGGCCGCGCTGAATTCCAGTCCTGTAGCCACATCCTCTTTTAATAAGAGAGGGCCATCCATATCCACGTAGTCAAGTTCGGGCAGTAAATGCGCAATAGCGGCACTCCCGACAGTGCTTTCATTCATGCTGCCCACCATTACCTTCATCCCCAGCGACCGGGCCTTGCCGATCATCCTGCGTGCCGGTGTGATGCCGCTACACTTGGTTAATTTGATATTGATCCCGTGGAAATGTCCCGCGCAGGTCTCCACATCCCCCTCGTGCACACAGGATTCGTCAGCTATCAGCGGCAGGACGGACTCCCCGTATAAGCGTTTCATTCCCGCCCAGTCATCTTTGGCCAGGGGCTGCTCTACAAACTCCACCCCTAATTCCGCCAGCCGTGGAATTTTCTGCAATGCCTCTTCCAGTGTCCAGCCCGCATTGGCGTCCACGCGGAAGACGGCATCCGTTTGCCGGCGCAAAGCTTCCATGATCGCGAGGTCATCCGGCGTGCCTAGTTTGATCTTATAAATAGGCCAGGGTTTTTCCCGCATCTTTTTGACCATATTGTCAACGGTGTCGATACCGATGGTAAAATCCGTTTGCGGACCTTTTCCCGGGTCCAGTTTCCATAATTGATGGAGGGGCAGCTGCCGCATTTTGCCAAACAGGTCCCAGCCTGCCATATCCAGCGCACATACCAAAAAAGGATTGTCGGGTAGTAAATGATGCAGATAATGCCAGTACCGTTGGGGATCTGTTATAGCAAACCCTTCGATAGCTTTCCTTTTTGTTTCCAGGTCGTAGATCATCTTTTCCACTGGAATATGATAATAGGTAATGGCCGGGGCCTCCCCATAGCCTTTAAGTCCCCGGTGTTCCAGTTCTACGATGAGGGTTGGCTGGTGCGTTTTTGTACCCTTGGATATAGTGAAAGGATGTCTGAATTCCAGCTTATAAGAATAATACGTGCAGATCATGGGGGCCAAATGTAAGGAATTATAGGGCATCTCCCGCCCGCTTACAGGCCCTCCCGCCACCCCGAAATCCCTTCGGAATTTACGGTCAACCCACGGGCTTCCACGCGTTTTTTTGCATTTTTGAGAAATATTTTCCCGTCCTGGGAAATATGTCGGCGTTGAGCATGCGGCAAGCGATTGTGTCCCAGTCGGTTAATTTCTGGCATTCTTTTGAGAAATATCCCGGTACACACGCAATCGTACCTAAAATGCAAACACGTATCATCACCCTGTTCTTCGTCCTCCTGATGGCTGCCGCCGGGCCCCTTACCGCACAGTTAGCTACAGCCAATGCAACCGTTACCCCCAGCCTTATGATGGGTTTTACCGGACAGGTTCAGGGCAATAATGCCCAGCTCAACTGGACTATGGAAAGTCAGACCAACTGTAAATGGTTCGTCATTGAAAGATCAGGCGATACCGGAGGTTATGATTCCATCAGCGTCGTTGCTGGTCTCAACAACGGTAACCCTAACGACTATCTTTTCATCGATAACAATATGCTGAAAGGAAATAACTACTACCGGCTTCGCGAAGTAGACATGGACGGCGTCATCCGTTATTCAAAAGTCATTACCTTAAATAATGTGGAAGTTGCCGGCAAAATGGCGATCTATCCCAATCCTGTCATTGCTGTATTGAATTACTCTATCTCCAGTCCCGCTGCTCAACAGGTCATCGTGCAGGTATATAACCTTTCCGGTATCGTCCTGCAGACCAGTCAGCAACAATTGAGCGCCGGTAACAACCAGCAGACTTTAGCCATCAACGGATTGAAAAGCGGCAACTATATTCTGAAAGTGAGCAGCCGTACAGGAGCCAGCCAATACGTTCAACCTTTCGTTAAAATTATGTAGTCTACCTCGAAGCCTGATGTAACCCCTAAACCCCTTACCCCTCTTCCCTACGGCAGTCGACGCTCGTTCTGAGTGTTCGGCTGCCAACCATTTAGGCCCTTACCGCCCCGCGGCTTCCACTTCCTCCCTGAACCCGGCATTGAATTCTTTTTCTTTCAACAATTCCTCGAGCGTCAAATGCATCCGGTATCGCCAATAATGACGCGGATTGGCCGGCACGTTGATCCGCTCGTCATTTGGATTCTCCCGCCGGAACGACTCGCTTATTCCCATGATGTCCTGCAACTGTAATATACACCACAATGCCGGGGAATGGAGGTGTTGCAACACAATGGCTTTGTTGACCCATGGTTCGCAGAATAACGGCGCCTCACCCCACTGCCCCAGGTACTGGTTGAAGAATCGCTGTGTCTGCACCCTGTCTTCTTCCCACCATCCCCGTATCGTGCTCATATCATGTGTAGAAGGGGTAACGACGGACAGATAAGGCGCATCTGCCGGATGAAAAAATTCTTTAGCCGGATCTTTGGGCATGCGCTGCACCTCCAGGCTAAGTATACCCAGGTGCCGCATGACGTCCGGTACGCTTTTGGGCACCATCCCAAGGTCTTCCCCACAGACCAGCATGTTGGTAGCCCGCTTCAGAGCAGGCAGCTTCCGCATGGCCTCTTTTTCCCAGAAACTATCCTGCCGGTTATAAAAGTAATCGACATAAAGGTCTTTTAACTGCTGTTGGGTATGCCATTCCAGGTACCGGAAGGACGACGTACTTCCCATGTCTATCCGGAAATGGAAAAGGTCGGAACCTTCGGCTTCCAACAAAATGACGTTGGAGACAAGATCGTAAAGGCCAACGCGAAGCTTGTCATGCAAAGGGGAACCGTCCAGTTGGCTGAAATGCGATTCTATCCTGCGCTGCGTGCTGAATTCGTTTTTGAGGGCATAAAATCCGTTCCCATATCCCTCCAGATATTGCGTTTTAACCCTCTCTGCATCAGATCCGAAGATCTCCCCGATTACCGCATCATTGATAAAAGGTTTTGTGTACCGGTGATGGTCGAACCATATGTTCCGGTTGGTGAATTCTACCCTGTGCACCGGGATGACCGGCTCAAATCGTCCCAGGATACCTTCTACCACATCCATTGGAATACTCCATATCCGGAAAAAACCCAGGATGTGGTCGATACGAAATGCATCAAAATAATTGCGCATATGACCGAAACGCTGTTTCCACCAGGAATAGCCATCCTTCTTCATTTCTTCCCAGTTATAGGTAGGGAAACCCCAGTTCTGGCCCTTGATGGCAAAACTGTCCGGAGGCGCCCCAGCCTGCATATCCATATGATAAAGCTCCGGCTGGACCCAGGCATCACAACTGTACCGGTAGATACCGATGGGAATATCTCCCTTTAGTACAATGCCATTCTTATGGGCATAATCAACGGCTTCCCGCAATTGCAGATGCAAATGATACTGGATGAAATACTGTAAGGCGATGGAATCATGATGCCGGGCGCCCGGCGCCGTGTATTTCCGGATGGCCTCAGCATCATACTGACTATGCAATGCCCACTGGGTAAAATCCGGCGTATGGTGTTTATCCCGCAGATAACAGAATGCAGCATAAGGCACTAACCAGTTCTCATTTTCCTTAAAAAAAGCCAAAAAATCAGGGTCTTTCTCAAATTCTTCTTTCTGTAATTCGTATAACTCCTTTACTGTTAGCAGTTTAATTTTAATTACTTGCTCGTAGTCCAACTCCGCCAATTCGTTTAGTTCCTTTTGTTTCTTCCGCAAAGGTTTGATCAGTTGGGCATATTTCCGACCGGCACATTTTTCCAGATTGAGATAAATTGGATGCAGGGCAAAGGCAGAAATAGCCGCATAGGGATAAGAATCCAGCCAGGTATGGGTAGCAGTAGTGTCATGTATAGGCAGGAGTTGCACCAGCCGGAGGCCACATTTGACGGCCCAATCGATCAGAAGTTTGATGTCTTCAAATTCTCCCACCCCACCTGAGTCTTTGCTACGCAGACTGAATACGGGTATCGCAACTCCGGCGCCCCGCCATCCGGTATTGGGGAGATGTACAAATCCATCGTGTATAATGCTGATCTTTTCTTTTCGGGCATCTCCGGGTAAACGCCGGTTGGCGCCGGTCTCATATCGGAGAAAAGACTTTTCCTTTTTATGATAGACACCATACTTGTATTCCAGCGGAAAAGACTCGGGCGGCACGTTGTGTGCCAGCGTCCACCAGTCCCCTTCAAGGGACAATAAAAGGGGCTCGCTCTCATTCCAGTCCTGCAAGGCCGTTCCGTTCCCCAGCAGGCAAACCACCTCATCAGCGGCCAGTAAGGGCGCTTTCACCCGGAATATATGCGTGACAGACCCGTTTCCCTGACTTTTTTTGCCAGCCTTGTGTTTCGGTAATAATACAGTACGAAAAGGATCGCTGTAAAAAACATTTTCATATTCCCCGGCATAATTCCACGTGTCGATCACCTGTATCTCTTCAATACCCGCTGCAGGAGGCTCGATGACCTTGTCGTCGCCCCATTCTTCGGTGAGCGACCCATCGGTATTCTTTAGAAAATAATGATAGGAAAAGGGAGTGGATAAACCACCCTCGACCCAGATACTCCCGTGCCAGAACTCGCCGTTCACATATTCCAGTGGAAGGGCTGCATTGCTATCCTTGTTTCCCAACTGAGGCAAATTCCCGGTTAAAAATATGGACTCCCCCGGATGCGTATAAAAGCGTAAATAAAAATCTATTTTCATAACTATCTTCCCCCTTTTCAATAGTGGTCACTTACTAATGTGTATTTTTTACATAATGCCACCTTTGTTACAACCCGAAGATATTCATTTTTTTACCTTTGGTCTATTGCTACCTTTGCAGTAAATTTGCACAAATTTTACTCAATGGAACAGCAAAAGAAAAGCACAGGAATATACTGGTTATTGTTTTTCCTCTTTACAGCCTTATTTGGTGTGGCCGTAGCTGCGCACTTTGAATATCTGACCCTCATTCTTCCCTTCGTCTGCACTTTTTTTGTCAAGGCGATGGACATCATGTAAGCCATTAATTCTTTACTATATGACAAATGCCACTTGACCTCAGGTGGCATTTTGCTTCTCAACCCTTCGCTGCCGCCTATGTCACCAACTACTTTCTACCAGTCGACGTTCGCTGATTGTAATGATCGCGCTCAGCGGTTACGGGAAAAAATGAATGCTATAGCTCTTATTCGCCTGGTTTTGTTTGCAGGGCTTGTATATGCCATTTATTTAATGACCCTTGGTTTTTCTTCCCTGCTGCTTTTAGTAACCCTTTTGCTGGCAGCAGCCTTTATTATCTGTGTCGGCTTCTATTTCCGGCTGAAAGATCGACGGAAGCTATGGGAACAGCTGGCCTGGATCAATGCCAACGAGCTCGGATGCCTGCAGAATGGGATTAACGGTTTCCCCGATGGCGCTGCTTTCCTGGATTCCGATAACTATCTCGATGACCTTGACATATTTGGCAAAAGGTCCCTTTTCCATGTCCTCAATCGTACGACCACCAGCCACGGCACGGCTGCCCTGGCCCATTTGCTTCGTCATAATCTTTTTTCAGTAGATGCGATCGTGCAGCAACAAGAGGCCATTCGCACCCTGGCCGGCCAGTCTTCACAGCGTCAGCTTCTTACCGCCAAAGGTTTACTGGCGGGAGAGAAAGAAGGCGATCTGAATAATATCCGGTCCTGGCTGGAGGAGCCCCCCCTGCTTTATCATCGCAAAGGCCTCCGCATTGCCATAGCGCTGCTTACGCTCTATAACTGTTTTGCCATTTACTACTATTTTTCCAGCGACAATTACAGACTCCTTCTGGCCGGCGCCCTGGCCGCCTGGTCTATCACCGGTGTTTTTACCCGGCAGATCAGCCGGCAACACCTGCTCATCAGCCGCCAGCAAGTTATACTCGATCAATACGCCGGCATCATCGGTATCTTCAATACCGTCGGGGCCGCACCCTCACCCCTGCTACAGCAATTACAATCCCGCACAGAAAAGGCATTTAAAGCCATCCGTCAATTATCTCAACTGTCTTCTTTTTTTGATCAGCGGTTAAACGTCCTCGTGAATATCCTGTTCAACACTTTTTTCTTTTACGATCTGCGTTGTCTGATCGCGCTGGAACGCTGGAAGCTCACCAATAAAAAAAATTTCCCTGACTGGATAGATGCGGTCGGCACCATCGAATGCCTTAATTCACTCGCCACTTTCGCCTTCAATAATCCGGATTATACCTATCCCACACCTGTAGCCGCTATCCCCGCTGAGACCGCTGCCTCGTCATCCCCTACCCCCGGCGCGCCCCCCCGGACCGGCCTCTTTATCGAAGCCACCGCACTTGCGCATCCTCTCATCCCTGCCGCTCATCGCATCGCCAATGATTTCGCTATCGGCCGTAACGAACGCCTCATCCTCATTACCGGCTCTAATATGTCAGGTAAAACGACGTTTTTACGCACCATCGGCGTCAACCTGCTCCTGGCCCAATGCGGCAGCCCTGTGTGCTCTACGGCCTTTTCTTTTACCCCGATGTCCCTGCTGACCTCGCTGCGCATCAGCGATTCCCTGCAGGAACAAACCTCTTATTTTATGGCCGAGTTGAAAAAACTCCGGGCGATAGTACACCGTCTCCGGACGGGTGCGCCGGCGCTGGTGCTCATCGACGAGATCCTTCGCGGCACCAACTCAGAAGACAAGACCCATGGTTCCGAAGCCTTTATCCGTAAACTGATCCAGTACCACTGTCTCTCCCTTTTTGCTACCCATGATCTTTCCCTGGGTCAGTTGGAACAGGAACTGCCCGATACTATTCGCAATTATTGCTTCGAGAGCGTCATCGAAGAAGGTAATCTCCATTTTAATTACCAGTTGCAGCGAGGCATCGCCCGCAACCGTAACGCGTCTTTCCTGATGAAAAAAATGGAGATCATTTAAACGGCCTGGTCTAACCGACAGGAAATAAAAAAACCCGCTCAGTTAAGAGCGGGCTGCTAATCGAATCTAACCAGAAGCCTCACCTAAATATTATCAGTAACCGAATCCATTGACGATCGTTGGCTTTTTGTTGCGCGGATGCGCAGCATACCGGCTATTCCGGCGAAGGTTCCACAATTGCACAGCTCCAAACGAGCTCTTGCGCGGTTTGGGAAATACGACTTCCGTCGCCACTGTCTCTTTTACCTCGGCTACCAAATTTTTCAGGATAGAGCTTTCCAATTGCACACGAGAGTGCATCACATCACTGTTCATAACGTATCTGTTTTAAATATTTCTAAAAATTATTGGAGCAACCATCGGGAGAAAAAACACCAAAGCATCGTTAAAAGAAAGTGTCAAATCAGGCCTGTATGATGATCATGTACGAACTGGACCTTGTCCGGTTCTGGCGAGCTAATACGTTTTAGTTGCTCAATTCGGGTGCAAAATTACACATTATTTTGGTTCCTGCAACAAAAAAGCCCCGAATTTTTCGGGGCTTTTTATAATACGCTATGTATCAATTTATTATTTCACTTCTTCGAATTCCGCGTCCGTCACATTCTCGCCGCCGGTATTGGCCTGATGCCCTGCACCGGAGGCTCCGCCATCGGCGCCCGGCTGTCCCCCAGCCTGTTGAGTCGCCTTATACATCTCTTCGGAAGCCGCCGTCCAGGCAGCGTTCATCTCTGCTACAGCAGCATCGATAGCCGCTATATCCTGTGACTTATGTGCATCTTTCAGTTTGCTCAGTGACGCTTCAATGGGCGCCTTCTTATCTGCGGGAAGCTTGTCTCCGAATTCCTTCAGCTGCTTTTCCGTCTGGAAGATCAAACTGTCGGCCTGATTGATCTTGTCGACCTTTTCACGGGCCGCCTTATCGCTGGACTCGTTGGCCTTGGCCTCTGCCTTCATTTTTTCCACTTCTTCCTTGCTAAGACCACTACCCGCTTCGATACGTATCTTCTGTTCCTTGCCGGTACCCTTGTCTTTTGCCGTTACATGCAGGATACCATTGGCGTCGATATCGAAGATCACCTCGATCTGTGGAACGCCACGTGGAGCCGGCGGAATACCATCCAGGTTAAAAGTACCCAGGCTTTTGTTCTGAGAAGCCATGGGACGCTCTCCCTGTAAAACATGTATCTGCACGCCAGGCTGATGGTCACTTGCCGTAGAGAAAGTCTCCGATTTCTTTGTAGGGATCGTGGTGTTGGATTCGATCAGTTTTGTCATTACCCCACCCATCGTTTCGATACCGAGTGACAACGGCGTTACGTCGAGCAACAACACATCTTTTACTTCTCCCGTGAGCACCGCACCCTGGATGCCTGCACCTACGGCAACCACTTCATCCGGATTCACCCCTTTATTGGGCTTCTTGCCAAAGAACTTTTCAACGATCTCCTGCACTTTAGGAATACGGGTCGAACCGCCTACCAATATCACTTCATCTATCTGTGAAGTGCTGATACCCGCATCTTTCAACGCCTGCTCGCAGGGTTTCAGACACCTTTCGAACAGACTGTCTGACAATTGCTCGAATTTTGCACGGGTCAGCTTTTTTACCAGGTGTTTGGGCACGCCATCCACAGCCGTGATATAAGGCAGATTGATCTCCGTCTCGCTGGAGGAAGACAATTCGATCTTGGCTTTTTCCGCTGCTTCCTTCAGCCTTTGCAGAGCCATCGGGTCTTTACGCAGATCGACGTTCTCTTCTTTTTTGAATTCGTCCGCCAGCCAGTCCATGACCACCTTATCAAAATCATCCCCACCCAGGTGAGTATCCCCGTTGGTGGACTTTACTTCGAATACTCCATCTCCCAGCTCAAGGATGGAAA
>Ga0207671_10003522_pt1 | contig 15538 bp, 18 predicted proteins | sample KBSC24metaG_FD_184352 | JGI IMG/M metagenome (GOLD analysis project Ga0207671, IMG submission 184352) | Corn rhizosphere microbial communities from Kellogg Biological Station, Michigan, USA - KBS C2-4 metaG (SPAdes) (version 2) | ecosystem: Host-associated > Plants > Roots > Rhizosphere > Soil... | reverse complement strand
TCATGCCCGGCGCGCCGCACCAAATCCGCGCCGCGGACCTCGAGAAACCCGATGTCCGAGCCGCGATCGCGCGTAAAGGCCCGTGTCGCGCTTCCAACGAAAACCAAGAATCCCTGTTTTCCGCCATTTGAAGAGGAGCAGCACAATGAATCGGGCATTCCGCTCGGACGCAAAGCCTGGCTGTTCTGCGGGTCAGATCGCGGCGGACAGCGCGCCGCCATCCTCTATTCCCTCATCCAGACCGCGCGCCTCAACGATGTCGATCCGCAGGCTTGGCTCGCCGACGTCCTAGCCCGCATCGCCGACCAGCCCGTCAGCCGGCTCGGCGACCTCCTTCCATGGAATTGGAAGCCGGGCGCTCCCGCTATCGCTGCCTGACAGGCTACGCCGCGGCCCTTACCGGATGGCTACTCCGCTGCCATGTTCGATCATCGTAATCCTGTCGATAGTTCACTCCCCGCCGAGCCAGGCGATTCTGCGGTGGCGTTGCATCCGAGCTCCAGGCGCGTTATGTGTATATATGCAATGAGAGATACACATCATGCGAACCAACATTATAATCGACGATGGCCTCATGGCTAAGGCGATGAAGGCCACAGGCCTCCGCACCAAGCGGGAAGCGGTTGAGCTCGGCTTACAGACCCTCGTGCGTTTGCGTGAGCAGGCTGACATTCGGTCGTTGCGAGGAGCGCTCGCCTGGTCTGGCGATCTGAATGAAATGCGAACGGACGGGTGATCCTCGTCGATTCCAGCGTCTGGATCGATTATTTCCGGGGCCAAAGATCGGCGCAGACCGATCGGCTAGACGAACTGCTGAGTCAGCAGCCGATCCTGATTGGCGACATCATTTTGACCGAAGTGCTTCAGGGCTTCACCAGCGACAGCGATTTCAACAAAGCGTTGCGCATGCTCGCCGCCCTTGAGCTAATTGAGATCGGGGGTCGTGAGGTCGGGATCCAAGCGGCTCGCAACTATCGCCTTTTGCGAGCTCGAGGGGTAACGGTTCGCAAGACGATCGACACCCTCATCGCGACGCGATGCGTTGAGGACGGCATCCCCCTTCTTTTCAGTGATCGGGATTTCCAACCTTTCGTCGATCATCTCGGGCTCGTTTCCGCTGTCTGACCCACGCCGGTTAACCCCGCCCGGTGACAGGCGAACGATCGCTTCCTACCCGACCTCAGGCATCCAGGATGCGATCGACAGCGAGTAAACCGTTCACAATCGGACGGTCGGGAATTAGGATCGACTGAGGCGAGCCGCTATGACCGAAACGGGCGCAGCGCAGACCGGCAGTAGCCGGTCTGCGCTCACCTATTTCAACCCTTGATGAAATCCAGCAGATCGGCGTTGATCACATCGGCATGTGTGACGGGCATGCCATGCGGGAAGCCGGGATAGGATTTCAGCTGCGCACTCTCGACGATGGCGGCTGACATCTTTCCGGTCGTCGCGAAGGGCACCACCTGGTCGTCCTCGCCATGCATCACCAATGTCGGCACCCGGATCGCCTTCAGATCGGCGGTGAAGTCGGTCTCGGAGAAGGCCGCGATGCCGAGATAGTGGGCCAGCGCGCCACCGGCCATGCCCTGCCGCCACCAGTTGAGCCGCACCGCTTCCTTCACCTCGGCGCCGTCGCGGTTGTAGCCGAAGAAGGGCAAGGTGAAGTCGTAGAAGAATTGCGAGCGGTTGGTCGCGGTCTGCTCGCGCACCATGTCGAACACCTCAATCGGCACGCCGTCCGGATTGGCATCGGTCTTCACTATGATCGGCGCGACCGCGCTCACCAGCACCGCCTTGGCGACGCGGCCGGGTTTCACACGGGCGACGTAGCGCGCCACCTCGCCGCCGCCGGTCGAATGGCCGACATGGATCGCGCCCTTCAGGTCCAGCGCGTCGGTGAGCGCGATCACGTCCGCCACATAGGTGTCCATGTCGTGCCCGGTGGCGGATTGGGTGGAGCGGCCATGGCCGCGCCGGTCGTGCGCGATGACGCGATAGCCCTTCGACAGGAAGAACATCATCTGCGCGTCCCAGTCGTCCGAGCTCAGCGGCCAGCCGTGGTGGAACATGATCGGCTGCGCGTCGCGCGCGCCCCAGTCCTTGTAGAAGATCTCGGTACCGTCGGTGGTGGTGATGGTGGCCATGATGTGTCTCCCTTGAGACTCGGTGTGAATGGTTCAGGCGGCGTCGACGAGGACGATCTCGCTGTCCTTGATCGCGGTGACGCGGATCGTCGCGATGTCGGTCACGGCGGCGCCGTCGCGGGTGTTGACGCGCTCGCCATCGATCTCGACCGTTCCGATGGCGGGAACGAGGTAAGCGTGGCGGCCCTGCCCCAGCGCATATTCGGCCGTCTCGCCGGCCTTCAACGTCGCGCCCAGCACGCGGGCATCGGCGCGGATCGGCAGTGCGTCATCGTCATTGGCGAAGCCCGACGCCAGCGTGACGAAATGGCCCGAGCGCTCGCCCTTCGGGAAGGGCTTGGCGCCCCAGCTCGGCTTCTCGCCGCCCTTGTTGGGGATGATCCAGATCTGGAAGATCCGGGTCGTCACGTCCTCGAGATTATATTCGGAATGGGTGATGCCGGTGCCAGCGGACATCACCTGCACGTCGCCCTCCTCGGTACGGCCCTTGTTGCCGAGATTGTCCTGGTGGGTGATTGCGCCTTCACGGACGTAGGTGATGATCTCCATGTCGCGATGCGGGTGCGGCGGGAAGCCGGTCTTGGGCGCAATCGTGTCGTCGTTCCAGACGCGCAGATTGCCCCAGTGGACGCGCGCATCGTCATGGTAGCTGGCGAACGAGAAATGGTGCTTGGCGTCGAGCCAGCCATGGTTGGCGGCGCCGAGGCTTTCGAAAGGCCGGACTTCGATCATCGTCTTGTCTCCTGCTTCGCCGCCTTCGCGGCGGCATCGGGTGTGAAGACGGTCTAGCCAAGGGCAGCCTTCCCGATTAGCCGGATAAAACTCTTCAAGATGTTCAAGGGAGTTGAATGATGGCCAATCCGGGGACGCCCACCTTCGATCAGTTGCGCATCTTCCTCGCGGTCGTGGATGCGGGCAGCTTCGCCGCCGCCGGGCGCCGCCTGAACCGCGCCGTCTCCGTGGTGAGCTACGGCGTCGTCAACCTGGAGGCCCAGCTCGGCCTGTTGCTGTTCGAGCGGGAGGGTTCGCGCAAGCCGGTGCTGACCACGGCGGGTCGTGCCCTGCTGGCCGAAGCGCGCGCGATCAACCAGGGCATGGACGGGTTGCGCGCCAAGGTGAAGGGCCTGCTCGACGGCCTGGAGGCGGAGGTCGATCTGGCGGTGGACGTGATGCTGCCATCGTCGCGGCTGGGCCGCGTGCTGCGCGATTTCGCGCAGGAATTCCCCACCGTCTCGTTGCGCCTCCATACCGAGGCGCTGGGCGCGGTGACCGCGATGGTGCTGGACGGGACTGCGGCTATCGGCATTTCGGGACCGCTGGCGGCAGGCGTCGATGGAGTCGAATGCCGATCGGCCGGATCGGTGCCGATGGTGCCGGTAGCCGCGCCTGACCACCCCCTCGCCCGCATGGACCGAATCGCGCCGGGTGCCGGCCGCGATTACACCCAGCTGGTGCTCACCGATCGATCGCGCTTCACCGAGGGGCAGGATTTCTCGGTGATGAGCCCGCGTACGTGGCGGCTCGCAGATCTCGGCGCGAAGCACGCCCTGCTGCGCGAGGGCATCGGCTGGGGTAACATGCCGCTCCAGATGATCGAGCCGGATCTGGTGGCGGGCACGCTCGTGCGGCTGCACATGCCCGATCATGTCGGCGGCACCTATCGCTTCGCCGGCGTCTGGCGGCGCGATACGCCCCCCGGCCCCGCCGCCTCCTGGCTGCTCGATCAGTTCGTCCACCTGGGCGGGGACGACTTCGAGGAAGAGGGGATGAGCGACATCTAGGCGCTCAGGAGGTGTGCGCCTCGCCCGCCGACGGGTGGAAGGCGCACACGATCGTGCCGACGAGGATCAGCGCGCCGGCCAGCAGCAAAGGGGGCACGAGTCCGCCGTGCGTCACCAGCGCCGCGCCGACGCCCGCACCGGCGAAGATCGCGGCGACACTGGCGATGCGGCGGCCCCAATTGGGGTTGGCGCCACCCGCCGCGGTGGAATCGGCGGCGAGGCCGGTCAGCGTCAGGGTGAGTACGGTGGTGGTGAGGTCCGGCACCTTGAGCTGGCGGATCGTGGCGTTGCGGAAACCCATCGCCAACGCGGTGAGCGCGATGATGCCGAACATCTGCGGGCCGGACGGCTGCACCGTGACGTCGTATCCGATCGCAACCACCGCCGCGATCCACAGCAGGACCGTCTCGATCGAGGCCGCCGCCATCAGCCAGCGTCGCAGCGGCCGGCCGGCATGCGCCTTGCCGATCCGTCCCGCCACCAGCGCGCCGGTGAGGAAGGCGGCAAGCGCCACGCAATAGGGTGCCACCCGGAAGCCCGGCGTGCCCACTGCCGCGAAGCCCAGAAAGACGACATTGCCGGTCATGTTAGCGGTGAACACCTTGCCGAGCCCGAGCACGCTGATCGCGTCCACAAGTCCGGTGGTGACGGAGAGAAGCAGGAGCAACAGCGGAAGCGGGGATGTCTGGTTGGGCTGGGCCATGATCTGGGTCCTGTTCAGAAGCGGAAGTTGGCCTCGAGGCCGGTCATGCGGATGGTCTTGGCGGAGCCGGTGTCGCGCAGGAACGCCCCGGCTTCGAAATAGGAGAGCGAGGCTTCGAGGGTCAGCTCGGCGGTGGCGCGCCATTCGACGCTGGCCTCCGCCTCCTTGCCGACGAAGCGGGCATTGCTGGCGTTGCTGGCGCGCAGCAGGTGGCCCGGAATGTCGTACACGCCGTCGCCGGTCGACTGGCGCCAATAGGCCGCGCCCATGATGCTGGTCGACACACCCCCGCCGAGATCGAAGGCGACCACCGGCTGGAGGTTGACGAGATTATACGGCCCGACCGGCGACAGCTCGCCGAAATATTTGCCCTTGGGAAAGAGCGCGTTGAAGGTGCCGAGCTTGTGATCGCCCGCTTGCTTGTCGCCGCTCGCCACGTTGAAGCGCACCGTCAGGTCCGGCTTCAGTGGCAGGGCAGCGAAGCCCCGCCCCACTTCGCTGGCGATCGACCAGGCACCGATGCTGCCGCCGTCGAAGCGGCCGAACTGGCCCATGCCCTCCAAGTTCCAATGCCAGCCGCCGCTCTTGCCGAAGACGCGCGCGCCAATCGTGTGGCGCAGTTCATGCCCCTTACCCTGCTCGAAGCTGGCATGGTCGTTGCGGTAGCCGAGATAATAGAGATCGATACCGGCGCTGCCGAACGTGCGGGTCGCATAGACGCCCCACAAGGCGCGGCTGGACGAGGTGCGGTCATCGAACGTGCCGGGGCCGGGCTCGACCGGCATCAGGTAGAATGTGTTCACGGTCAGCCGCCCGCTGTGCAGGATCGCGCGGCCGCCATCGAAGGCGAGCGGCACGTTGGGGCCGTAGCGGGTGCCGACCAGCCGCTCGGTGCCCAGCCCCATCATCTCGCGGCCCGCACGCAGGCGCAGCGTCGCGCCGTTGCCGACGTCGAACGACACGTCCGCGAAGGCCTGCAGCAGATCGGTGCGGGTCTGGTCGATCGCGCTCGCCGAGGGGCGCACGCCCGCGGCATAAGCGAGGATCGGCTGCACGAAGGCGCGCACCTGCCCGACATGGAGATCGGCATAGGGCATCGCCCGTACCCAGAGATAACCGTCGTTCGGCGCGTCGGGATTGGCCCAGTTGTCGTGATAATCCTCGTTGCGAACCCGCAATTCCAGCCCTGTGGTGAGGTAGTCGGCGCCGCTGTCGTCGAGCGGGATATATTTGAAGCCTTCGGTCCAGTGGCCGGTGCGGTTGGCAGGATCGGCGAGGCTGGACCAGTCCTCGTTATAGCGCTCGGTGGTCTCGACCGGCGGCTGCCACGCCTCGGCCGGCACGTCCGCCATCGCGCGGACGGGCAGCAGGCCCAGCCCCAGCAGCAGGATGGCGGAGGCGCGCATCAGGCGGCCTTCCGGTCCAGCATGGCGACCAGCACGAAGCCGCCGATCAGGCCGAGATGCTCGAAGAAGGCGTTGGTCGCGGCGAAGCGCTCCGCGCCCTGCATCGTCCAGAAGGCATTGGCGGTGATCGCGGCGAGGCCGGTGAAGACGCCCAGCATCCCCGCCCCCAGCCAGACCAGCCGGCCCGACAGGATCAGCGCCGGGCCGATCAGCTCCACCGCGATGGTGAGCGCCGCGAACAGGGCCGGCGTGGGCATCCCGAAATGGGCCTGTTCGGCGACGGCGGCATGGAGATCGGAGAGCTTCACGACGGCACCGAGCAGATAGGCACTGACAAGCGCGAGGCGGGCGAGGAAGCCGGTCCCGCGCCAGCCGAGGATCGCCTCGACCAAGCGCGGGGTGCGGGCGGCGGCAGCCGGGCTCATCGCCCGGTCGCCTGGTGGATCTCCGCAATGTAGCCGCCGGGGAAGCGCACAATCGCCGCCTTGCGGCCGAGCGCGTCGTAGGTCGGCACCAGAGTCTCGGCGCCTGCCGTCTTCGCCTTGTCCAGCGTCGCGGCGAGGTCGCTCACCTCGTAGCCGGTCATGTCGCGGCCATAGGGCCACGGCAGCTGGCCGTCGGAAACGATCACGCGCATCTTGCCGTAGCCGCTGGTGATCGCGATTTCGCGGATCGTCTTGCCCGGCTGGCCGATCTCGGCACCCGGCACGGCGCGGTCATCGGCGGTCACCTTGCCGTGCGAGTAGGCGACCCAATGCTTCACGAACGTGTCGGCAGCATCGGCGGTCAGGTAGACGCGGTTCTCCGGCAAGGTGGCGAGCGGAGCGTAGTTCGGCTTCACCGTGTGCCAGTAGAGCTGCATGTTCACCCCACCCGGCCACTGGACGACGACGTCGCGACCGATCGGATCGGGGAAGGTGGTGATCAGCCGGGTCGCGCCGTTCTTCACCGCGCTGGCGACGGCGGCATCCATGTCGCTGACCAGATAGCCGTTGCGCTCGTCGCCGAACGGAACGGGGATCGGCGTCTTGAAGCCGAAGACGGAGACGCTGCCGGCGGGCGTGAGGACGAGCTGCGACTTGGTGAAGCTGGTCGTCGGCGTCACCTGGAACACGCCCTGCTTGCTGGTCGTGCCGCCGAAGGTGGCGGAGAAGCTGGTGACGAAGGCGTCGAACTCGTCCTGCGGCACGTAGACGTGGGTGGTGTCGTATTGCGGGCCGACCGCATAGCCGGCCGAAGGTGCGGCCGGTGTCGCGACCACCGGGGCCGAGAGGGTGACGAGGCCGAGCGCGGATGCGGCGAAGAGCGTGGTGAAGCGGGTCATGATCGTTGCTCCGTTGCGAGGGGCGCGGCGCCCGTCCGATGGGGTGAAGACAGGTCTAGAGATCGTGCGACCATCGATCGATCCGGATAAAACCTTCGTCGATGTTCAGGATAGTTGAATGACTTGCGGTCAGACGGCCCAGCAGCCGCAGCCGAGCGCGCCCCAGAAGCTCTGAGGATCGGCGGCAGGCGTGTTCGCCCCCAGCGCGGCGGCATGGTCGTGGCCGTGCACCGAGCAGGAGGAATGGCAGGCGCAGGCGGACGCCAGCTTCTGCTGGGTCTCCTTCGATTGCCAGTGGCCGCCGAAGGTCGCGACCGGGGACCAGTCGGGCATCGGCCTCGGCAGATCGGGCGCGAGATTCGCATAATCACCATATCCGTGGACGACCTTGCCGCCGAGGATGGTCAGCACCGATCGGATGTTGACGATGTCGCTTTCGGGCACGCCGAAATAATCGTCCGAAAGCAGCGCCAGATCGGCGAGCTGGCCGGCCTTGATCTGGCCCTTCTTGCCCTGCTCGCTGGAGAACCAGGTGTTGGCTTCGGTCCACAGGCGCAGCGCCGTCTCGCGATCCAGCCGGTTGGCGACCGGATAGAGCGCAAGCCCGCCGACCGTCCGCGACGTGACCAGCCAAGACAGCGAGACCCAGGGATTGTAGCTCGCCACCCGGGTCGCGTCGGTGCCGGCGCCGACCGGCAGGCCGGCGGCCATCATCCGCTTGATCGGCGGGGTCGCCTCGGCGGCCTTGGCGCCATAGCGCTCGACGAAATATTCGCCCTGGAAGGCCATGCGGTGCTGCACGGCGATGCCGCCGCCCAGCGCCGCGATCCGGTCTATGTTGCGCTCGCTGATCGTCTCGGCATGGTCGAAGAACCAGTTGAGGCCCTGCAGCGGAATGTCGCGATTGACCTTCTCGAACACGTCGAGCGCGCGGCCGATCGTCTGGTCGTAGGTGGCGTGCATCCGCCACGGCCAGCGGCGCTCGGCGAGCAGGCGGATCACCGGCTCCAGATCGCCCTCCATCTCCGGCGGCATGTCGGGGCGGACGACGCGGAAATCCTCGAAGTCGGCGGCCGAATAGACCAGCATCTCCCCCGCGCCGTTGGGGCGATAAGTGTCGTCGCCGTCGCCTGGCCTGATCTGCTTCGACCAGTTGGCGAAATCGGACAGTTCCTCCTTAGGCTTCTGGGTGAACAGGTTGTAGGCGATGCGCAGCGTCATCTCCCCATCCTTGTGGAGCTTGTCGATCACCTCGTAATCGTCGGGATAATTCTGCGACCCGCCGCCGGCATCGATCACGCTGGTGACGCCCAGCGAGTTGAGCTCGCGCATGAACTGGCGGGTGGAATTGAGCTGATACTCCTGCGGCAGCTTCGGCCCCTTGGCGAGCGTGGCGTAGAGGATCGTAGCATTGGGCTGGGCGAGCAGCAGGCCGGTCGGGTTGCCCTGCGCATCGCGGACGATCTCGCCGCCCGGCGGGTTGGGCGTGTCCTTGGTATAGCCCACCGCGCGCAGCGCCGCCGCGTTGAGCAAGGCGCGATCGTAGAGGTGGAGGATGAACACCGGCGTATCAGGCGCCGCCGCGTTGATCTCGGCGATGGTGGGCAGCCGCTTCTCGGCGAACTGGTGCTCGGTGAAGCCGCCAACGACGCGCACCCACTGCGGGGCCGGCGTGTTCTGCGCCTGCGCCTTCAGCATCGCCATCGCATCGGCCAGCGTCGGCACGCCTTCCCAGCGCAGCTCCATATTGTAGTTGAGGCCACCCCGGATGACGTGGATGTGGCTGTCGATCAGGCCGGGGATCAGGCGACGGCCGCCGGCGTCGATGACGTCGGCCTCGGGTGCGGCGGCGCGCACCTCCTGCTCCGAACCGACGGCGAGGATGTGGCCATCGCGGATCGCCACGGCTTCGGCGACTGGGTTCTGGCGATCGAGCGTGGTGATTTTGGCGTTGACGAGGATCAGGTCGGTCATCGTGCGTCTCCGGGGGAGCGGTTTCAGGCGTCGCGGGTGGGCTTGGGCGCGGCTTGCTCCCCAAGGATGGCGGGGGCGCAGTCGGTCTTGATGAAGGCGATCACCGGCTCTCCGACGATCAGCTTGCGGGCCACCGGCACCGCCTGCTCGCCGAGCAACATGCCGAGCAGGCCGATCAGCGCGATGGTGGGGGGGGCCGGGGATTTCACGCCGAGCAGGGCGTAGATGCCGCCGACCAGCACGCCGACAGCGAGCGAAAGGAGATAGGGCTTCATGGCATGTCTCTTCCGAAGGGTGCGGGAGCGGCCGGGCCGCCCCCGTGGGATGGTCAGGCGTGGCTGCCTTCGGAGGCGCCGAACATCGTCTTGGCGTAGGTGACGCCGATGCCGTAGGCACCTCCCCACTTTTTCGCGACGCCTGTCGTGAAGTCGTAGGTCTCGCCGCGCGCCCAGTCGCGCTGCAGTTCGAGGAGATACTGGAGCGCAGTCATCGGCTTTGCGCCAAGCTGGATCATCCGCTGCACCGCGCGTTCATGCGCTTCTGCCGAAATGTCGCCGCAGGCATCCGCGATGAAATAGACGTCGAAGCCCTGGTCGATCGCCGAGGCGACGGGGCCGACGATGCAGACCGAGGTCCACAGGCCGGCGAACACCAGCCGTTCCTTGCCGATGCGGTTCACCTCCTCGATCACGGCGGCGTCTTCCCAGGTGTTCATTGACGTGCGGTCGAGCTGCTTCTGGCCGGGGAAGGGATCGGTCACCTCGGTGAACATCGGGCCGGAAAAGCTCTTCTCGGCGACGGTTGTCAGGACGGTTGGGACGTTGAAGCCGGCGGCGGCATTGGCGATCAGCGCCGCATTGTTGCGCAGCACGGTCGCGTCGATCGACTTGGTCGCGAAGGCCATCTGCGACTGGAAATCGATCATGATGAGCGCGTGATCGGTCGGCGAAAGCAGCGACTTGCCGGGGGTCGGGGTGGCGGTGATGGGCATGACGGTCTCCACTGAAACTTAGTTCCGGCGACCCGGGAGGGTAATGCCCCGTCCGCCGTGGCCTCAGTGGTAAGTTCCGTTCCACCAACGGAATACCGGGATAAGATGCAGCACGTCTTTCAACTATCTTGAAAGGTTTCGCCCGCAGGAGACAATTAAGGCTTTGTGGCGCGGGCTTCTGCCTGGGTGCGTGCGCTTATCGATATTCTGGCGGCCGATTTCCCACGCGATACCCTAGATCGGGGCGAGCAGCGGTAGATGCGGCGGGCCGACCACAGACTACAGCAAACACGCGCGAGGAGAGCCGGCGCAAAACCTGACGGTCAGTAATTAGGAAGCGCTCGAGTAGGCCGGAATGACGACAATTGTGAAGGATATCGGGCGCCGGCAGGCGTACGATATCCTCCAAAGCAGGAAGCCGCGGCTGCAAGCGGGGCGCTATGGGGAAAGCGGTTTTGGGAAGGCTCGACGGGAGGCGAGGCCTTCCATCTGAGCGGTGTTATGGGCCGTATAATCGTCGAAACGCGGGCGGTGAGGTGCGGCAATACCGGCTGTTGAGCCCAGCGTAGGACTGCTCACTCCTGCTGCCGGGGGCACGCGGATAAGCGGACCTAGTCCCACGAGCGCAGTCGCTGCGAGATGGTGCCGGGCCAGCCTGTGCCGGGTCACGAGACAAGCCCCCCGGTCAGCGGTGCCGTCGCCGGTGGAGCGCGGGGCTGGCGCCAGCGCTCGAAGATCTCAATGACAACCATGCGTCCGCCGCAGCAAGGGCATGGCGAGCGCGTGTTCGACGGTTCGTCCGGCATCTCGGGTGCGGCAGGTGGTGCTGCAGCGAGAAGGTGGCGCGCTCGCTCGAGATGCGCCTTGCGGGTCCCGCTGGCGAGCAGGCCATAGTGCCGGATGCGGTGAAATCCTTTCGGCAGGACATGGAGCAGGAAGCGGCGGATGAACTCATCGGCGGTGAGCGTCATCATCTGCTGTCGCTCGGAGCCGTTGCGGCGATAATCCTTGTACCGGAAGGTGACGCCATCATCTTCGAACCGGATGAGCCGGCCGCTCGATATGGCGACACGGTGGGTGTAGCGCGACAGATAGGCCAGCACGGCTTCGGGGCCGGCGAAGGGCGGCTTGGCGTAGACCACCCACCGCTTCTTTCGGACCGGCGACAGATAGCGCAGGAAGATGCGACGGTCGGCGAGATGGACAAGGCTGCCGTAGAATCCGAGCCGGCCAGCATCGTAGAGCGCGAGCAGACGGCTCAGGAACAGGCGCCGGAAGAGCGCTCCGAGTACGCGCACCGGAAGCAGGAAGGCCGGACGTGCTGACACCCAGCGCGCGCCGTCGAGCGAGATGCCACCGCCCGGGACGACCATGTGGATGTGGGGATGATGGGTCAGCGCCGACCCCCACGTGTGCAACACGGCGGTCATGCCGATCCGGGCGCCGAGATGTTTGGGGTCAGCCGCAATCGTCATCATCGTGTCCGACGCCGCCCGGAACAGCAGGTCGTAGATCACCGCCTTGTTGTGGAAGGCAATGTCGGCGACCTCGGCAGGTAGTGTGAACACCACGTGGAAGTATCCGACCGGCAAAAGATCGGCTTCGCGCGCGGCGAGCCAGATGCGCGCGGCCGAGCCCTGGCATCGCGGACAATGCCGGTTGCGACAGCTGTTGTAGGCGATACGCCAGTGGCCGCAGCCTTCGCAGGCCCCGACATGGCCGCCGAGCGCAGCCGTGCGACAATGCTCGACCGCCGACATCACCTTGAGTTGGTGGAGACTCAGATGCCCCTGATGGGCCGCGCGGTAAGCCGGCCCCGCGGCACGGAAGATGTCAGCGACCTCAAGTGAGGCGGGCAACGCGCCTCAGCCGTCGGCAGCCTTACCCTCCATCAGCGCCATCAAGCGGTCGAGCGGGCTGGTCACCGCGTGAATCGTGCGCGTCGCGACCTTGGTGTAGAGCGCCGTCGTATCGAGCTTTGAATGGCCCAGCAGCACCTGGATAACGCGGATATCGACGTCCTGCTCGAGCAGGTGCGTGGCGAAGCTGTGCCGCAGCGTGTGGGGATGGACGCGCTTGCGGATGCCCGCCGCCTCAGCCGCCTCCTGGACAACGCGATGCAGCTGCCGCGTCGACATCGGTTCGGTGTAGGCCTGACCTGGAAACAGCCACCCGTGGGGCAGCATGACGGTGCGCTTCTTGCCCTCCCGCCACCAGAGCCGGAGGAGATCAAGAAGCTGCGGAGACAGCATCGCGTTGCGATCCTTGCGCCCCTTGCCCTGCTCGACACGGATCAGCATCCGCTGGCTGTCAATGTCGTCGACCTTGAGGTGCGTCACCTCCGACGCCCGCAGGCCGGCGCCATAAGCAACGCCCAGAGCCGCCTTGTATTTGATGTTGGGTGCCGCCTGGAGCAGCCTCGCCACCTCATCAACGCTCAGCACGTCGGGCGCTCTGCGCGGGTTGCGCATGATCACCAGGCGACGGGCGAGATCGGGCCGATCGAGCGTGACGGTGAACAGGAAGCGCAGCGCCGACACCGAGCTGTTGATCGTTGAGGCCGTCGCGCCGGATTCCGTCTGATGAACCTGGAAGCGCCGCACATCGTCCGGCGTCGCCGTATCGGGCGATCGCCCCAGGAAGGCGGCGAACCGGCACACATGCCGAATATAGTCCCGCCGCGTATGCTCTCGCAGTCCACGCACTGCCATGTCGTCCAGCATCCGCTGACGCAGGGGCGTGATCGGTCGATCGATGGATAGGGTGGCCATGACAAGCTCCTCTTCTTCAAGGGAGCTCCATCGTCCGGCTACGACCCCAGACCGTCCAAACCTCAGCAGATCTGCGTTACATCACCACGAGTACCAGTGCCGCGAAGCGGCTTCGTGCATTGGCGCCTTCCGGCCGGGCAACCTCCGCTCCTCAGCGCCACCCGAGCGCCGGCGCGATATGCGTAACGACTCCCTCGATGACGTGCGCGTTGTAGGCGACCCCAAGCTGGTTAGGAACCGTCAGGAGGAGTGTGTCGGCCTCGGCTATCGCCTCGTCAGCCCGCAGCTCCTCGACAAGCCGTTCCGGTTCGGCGGCATAGGATCGGCCGAAGATCGCGCGCATGTCGTCGATGACGCCGATGTGATCGCCGCTCTGGTCGCGACCGAAGTAAGCTCGGTCAGTGTCCGTCAGCAAAGGGAAGATCGAGCGGGACACCGAGACCCTCGGCTCGCGGGCATGACCGGCTTCCTTCCAGGCCGCCTTGAATTTGCGGATCTGTCGCGCCTGCTGGACGCCGAGCGGCTCGCCGCTCTCGTCGGCCTTCAGTGTCGAGGTCTGCAGGTTCATGCCCTTCTGGCCGGCCCACACAGCCGTCGCGTCGGAGGCCGAGCCCCACCAGATGCGGTCGCGTAACCCTTCGGAATGTGGCTCCAAGCGAAGAAGGCCCGGCGGATTGGCGAACATCGGCTGCGGGTTCGGCTGCGCGAAGCCGCGCCCCTTCAGCAGCTCGAAGAACACCTCGCCGTGGCGCCGGCCCATGTCGGAAGGGCTTTCACCCTCCGGCGGCGCGTAGCCGAAGTGGCGCCAACCATCTATCACCTGCTCGGGCGATCCACGGCTGATGCCCAGCTGAAGCCTCCCGCCTGAGATGAGATCCGCCGCCCCCGCATCCTCCACCATGTAGAACGGGTTCTCGTAGCGCATGTCGATCACGCCAGTGCCGATCTCGATCCGCTTCGTCCGCGCGCCAACGGCGGCCAGGAGCGGGAATGGCGATGCGAGCTGGCGCGCAAAATGGTGCACACGGAAATAGGCGCCATCGGCGCCGAGCTCCTCGGCGGCGACCGCGAGATCGATCGACTGCAGCAGCACGTCGCTTGCCGACCGCGTCTGCGAACCCGCTCCCGGGGACCAGTGACCGAAAGAAAGAAAGCCGATCTTCTTCATGCGCCACTCCGACAGACCCGAACGGCGAGCGCGCGTCGCCTACTCATCCGGGCTCATTCCGCTCGAAAATAGGATTATCGGCCGTTGAACAGGACCCGCATAAAGTCCGCTGCACCGTTCGAAAAAGGCGAACGGTCAACGGCGACGTTCAGTCGCCTGCGACCAGCTGCGACCGCTGCTCTTCGCTGAGCACGCCCGCCAGTCCGGGGACCTCGTCGAGCTGCCGCGTGTCGGTGAAACGCCCGCGCTCCTCGCGATAGCGGACGATCTCGGGACCGTGGCCGCGCAACGCGTCGATGGCGTCAAGCTCGTCTGCTGTCGCGCTGTTGATATCGAGCACCATAGCCGGTTCCGTCACGGAAGTGGGCTTGCGGCGTCGATATCGCCGAATTCCTCGTCGCTGAGCTCGATCGCGGCGCCGGCCACGTTTTCCTCCAGATGCGCAACCTTGCTGGTGCCTGGAATCGGAAGGATGACCGGGCTCCGCTTCAGGATCCACGCTAGCGCGATCTGGCCCGGCGTCGCCCCTCTCGCTTTCGCCACCGTGTCGATGATTCCACCATCCTTGGCGAGTTCGCCGGCGGCGAGCGGAAACCAGGGGATAAAGCCGATGCCGTTAGTTTCGCAGTATTCGAGCACGTCCTCATCGGCACGGTCGATCAGGTTGTAGCGGTTCTGGACGGTCGCCACCGGGAAAACCTTCCGCGCGGCCTCGATCTGCTCGACCGAGACCTGGCTCAGGCCTGCGTGCCGGATCAGTCCCTCTTTGATGAACGATCGGATCGCGTCGAACTGCTCATCCTGCGGCACCTTGGGATCGATGCGGTGGAGCTGCCACAGATCGATGCGATCGATCTTAAGGCGACGCAGGCTCATATGCACGCATTGCCGAAGATAATGCGGATCGCCGACCTGCGGCCATGGGCTCGGATTGTCAGGGTAGCGGACCAGACCGCCCTTGGTGGCGATCGTCAGGCCTTCATAGGGATGGAGCGCCTCGGCGATCAGCGTCTCGCTCACGAACGGCCCGTAGCTGTCGGCGGTGTCGATCAGATCGACACCGACCTCGGGCAAGCGCCGGAGCACCGCCAGGCACGCGTCGCGATCCTCGGGCTCGCCCCAGATGCCGGGCCCGGTGATCCGCATCGCGCCGAAGCCGAGGCGGTTGACGGTCATGTCGCCGCCGATGGCGAACTGTCCTGAGGCGCGTGCGTCGATCTGCGTCATGGGATACTCGGAATTGGTGGCCGATGGCCGATGGCAGCACAACGGC
>Ga0207671_10003521_pt1 | contig 15539 bp, 7 predicted proteins | sample KBSC24metaG_FD_184352 | JGI IMG/M metagenome (GOLD analysis project Ga0207671, IMG submission 184352) | Corn rhizosphere microbial communities from Kellogg Biological Station, Michigan, USA - KBS C2-4 metaG (SPAdes) (version 2) | ecosystem: Host-associated > Plants > Roots > Rhizosphere > Soil... | reverse complement strand
AAAACGCCTTTGACTGTCAAACCACACACCAACCGCACCGACCACACACACCCGCTCCCACCCACGCTGCGACTGCCGCCACGTCACGCCACGCCACGCCACGACCCACACATGAGTCATAGGCGCCGCCTTTTACGGCTTCGCATAGGGTTCGGAGGCCTGTGGCGTCCCCGGCTGGGGTGGGGCGGAGGGAGTCGGGTCGGTGGTCGTTTCTAGATCAAGAGCCAGGCCTTCGCGCCCAAAACCGGGGCGCGATGCCTCCGGCGGCGCCTGCGCGGCGAGCGGCCTCGCTCCGAGGGAGTGGGGGGACACTGGACGGCTGCGGTGCTGCTTGTGGTCCCGGTCCGGATCCCTCATCGCGTCGTTGCGGATGCGAGTACCACGCCGCTCCGCCGGAGTAAAGTCCATGCCCGCTGCGGTTAGCCCTGGTCGGCGGCGGTTGGGTGTGGCATGGACTTGACACCGTCGGCCCGTCGTGGGCTGCGGTCTGCGCCGACGCGACGAGGGATCCGGAACCTACCTCCATGCGGGGGTGTCAGGCACCGGCCGCGCATCGGGGCACTGACACCAGCCGCCGGAGGCATCGCGCCCCGGGCTTGGGCGCGAAAGCCTGTCGCCCTTGATCTGGAAACGACCACCGGCCGACCACCCCCACCCCAACCAAGATCAATAATTCTTTTATTGACAACAGAAAAGAATCCCCCTAGTTTTCCGGCCATGCCCACCCCTGCCGCCTCCCTGGTCTTCACCACGGTGCTCGCCCACGGGCCGATCACCCGGAGCGAGATCGCTGAGCGGGCCGAGATCTCCGCGGCCGCGGTCACCAAGGCTGTGCGTCCGCTCATGGAGGTGGGTTACCTCGTCGAGGATCTCAACGAGGTTGCGGGTGCGCGGTCCGCTTTGGGGCGCCCGGCCAATCCGGTGCGGGTCAATGCGGACCGGGCGTTGTTCATCGGGGTCAAGGTCACCGGGGACGAGATCATCGCGGTGCTGACCGATCTGTGCTGCCGGGTGCGGGCCGCCCGGCACGCGCGGCTCACGGACCGTGAGCCGGAGGCGGTGCTGCCCGCGATCGCCGCGCTGGTCGAGGAGCTGTCCGGGGAAGCCGACGGGCCGGATGTGCGGGTGCGGGGCCTGGGCATCGCGGTCTCCGGTGACGTGGACCGGGCCGAGGGTGTGGTCCGGTACTCGGCCTTCCTGGAATGGCGGGATGTTCCGCTCGCCGACCTCGCCGCGGCCGCGACCGGTCTGGCCGTCACGGTCGACAACGACGTGCGGGCCCTGACCGTCGCCGAGCAGTGGTTCGGCGCCGGAGTGGGGCTCACCGACTTCGCCCTGGTGACCGTCGGCGCCGGCGTCGGCTGCGGCCTGGTGGTCCACGGACGCGTGGTCTCGGGCGCGCACGGGGTCGCCGGGGAGATCGGGCACCTGTCCATCGACCCGCTGGGGCCGCCCTGCTACTGCGGTAACCACGGATGCGTGGAGGCCATCGCGGCCGATCCCGCGATCCTGCGCGACATCCGCCAGGCCTCGGGCCGCCCCGTCACCACGGGCGCCGAGGCGATCGAGCTGGCCCGCGACGGAGACCCCGGGGCGCGCGCCGTCTACGCCCGGGCCGGCGCGGCCATCGGCAAGGCCATCGGCTCCGTCGTCAATCTCTTCGGGCCGGACCGGGTGATCATCTCCGGTGAGGGCCTGGCCGCCTACGACCTGTTCGCCGACGGGATCCGCGAGTCCTTCCTCGCGGCCGCCTTCGGCACCGCCGCCCAGTGTGACTTGATCACGCGCCCCCTGCCCTTCGAAGAATGGGCCCGGGGAGCCGCCGCCACCGCGATCCAGTCCTTCATCGGATCAGCCATGTAGTTCCGCTCCCCACACCTGGAGGTTCGACCCATGCGGTCATCCTCGTACCCCCGCCTGCCCAAAATCGCCGCCACGGCGACGGTTCTGGCCGCTGTGACAGGCCTCGTCGCCACCGTCCCGGCGGCCGCCGTCCAGGCGCAGACCCACACCCCCGCCGCGGCAACCGCCCCGGCCGCCTCGACCGCCACCACGATGGCCGCCACCCCCTACATGGGCTGGTCGAGCTGGAGCATGCAGTCCTCGTCCTACCCGGGCCTGAACCCGAACGGCAGCTACAGCTACCTGACCGAGGCGAACGTCCTGAAGCAGACCGACGCACTCGCCACCAAGCTCAGCGCCTACGGCTACAACTACGTCAACATCGACGCCGGCTGGTGGCGCGACAACAACTGGACCCCCGAGTACGACCAGAACGCCCGCCAAGCCCCCGACCCGGTCCGCTTCCCGGACGGCATGCAGGCTGTCGCAGACCACATACACGCGAAGGGTCTCAAGGCCGGTATCTACCTCCCCGTCGGCCTCGAGAAGGAGGCATACGGCGGCGGCACCGTCCCGATCTGGAACGCCCCCGGCTGCACCACCGCCGACATCGTCTACCCGGACCTGCGCACCACCAACGGCTGGGACAGCTCCTACAAACTCGACTTCGACAACCCCTGCGCGCAGAAGTACGTCGACTCCCAAGCCCAGATGCTCGCCGGCTGGGGCTATGACTTCCTCAAGCTGGACGGTGTCGGCCCCGGCTCGAACAAGTCCGGCGACAACTACGACAACGTCCCGGACGTCGCCGCCTGGAATCAGGCCATCGCCGCCACCGGCCGCCCGATGCATCTGGAACTGTCGTGGTCCCTGGACATCTCCCAGGCGGCCAGCTGGAAGCAGTACTCGAACGGCTGGCGCATCGACACCGACGTCGAGTGCTACTGCAACACGCTGGTCACCTGGGACAACTCGGTCAAGGGCCGCTGGAACGACGCGCCGGCGTGGAGCGACAAGGCCGGCCCCGGCGGCTGGAACGACCTGGACTCCCTCGACGTCGGCGACGGCACGATGGACGGCCTCACCAACGCCGAACGGCAGAGCTACGAGACGCTGTGGGCCATCAACAAGTCGCCGCTGTTCACCGGCGACGACCTCACCCGGCTCGACAGCTACGGCCTGTCGCTGCTCACCAACCGCGAGGTCATCGGCGTCGACCAGAGCGGCTCGCCGGTCGCCCGGCCGATCAGCACGATGGGCGACCAGCAGGTCTGGGCCGCGAAGAACGCCGACGGCAGCTTCACGGTCGCCCTGTTCAACCTGGCCGGCGCGCCCGAAGCCGTAAGCGCCTACTGGGCCGCCCTCGGATTCCAGGGCGGCGCCGCGGTGCACGACCTGTGGAGCCACCAGGACCTCGGCACCTTCCGGAACCAGATCACCGAGGCCCTGCCCGCACACGGCTCGCGCCTGTTCACCGTGCGGCCCGCCGGCAGCACCCTGACGACCACCGCCTACCAGGCCGAGTCCTCGGCCAACACCCTCACCGGCAGCGCCGCGGTCTACGACTGCGCGGCCTGCTCAGGCGGCAAGAAGGTCGGCAACCTCTACGGCAGCGCCCGGCTCCAGTTCAACAACGTCACGGTGAAGAAGGACGGCATCTACACCATCACCGTCGCCTACGTCGACGGCAGCTCGGACCGGACCGCCGTCGTCTCGTCCGACACCGGAAGCGGCACGAAGATCGCGTTCCCCAGCACGGGCGACTGGAACACCGTGCACTCCATCAGCTTCCAGCTGGGCCTGAAAGCCGGTGCGAACTCGATCACCTTCGACAGCGCCGGCTGGTACTCCCCCGACATCGACGAGATCGACGTCCCGACTTCCTCCTGACCTCCGGAGTGTAAGACCATGGATATCCCTCACCCCGACAACGAACCCTCATCCCCCACCCGCAGAGGGTTCCTGGCCGGCGTGGCCGCCGCCGCGGGCGCGGTCACCGTGTTCGGCGGCGCCCGGCCCGCCTTCGCGGCCACCGCGGCCCCGGCGCGTCCGACGCAGTCCCCGCTGCTGCCCGCCGCACAGGCCGCGAAGAACCAGCTGTGGTGGGCCGCGCCGGCCTCGCCGTCGTCGATGATCGTGCAGGGTCTGCCGATCGGCAACGGCAGGCTCGGAGCGCTGGCGGCCAACGACCCCGCCAGCGAGTACCTGACCATCACCGACGACACGCTGTGGACCGGCGGCCTCAACGACACGCTGCAAAGCGACGGCCAGTTCCCCTACAGCGCCGACGACTTCGGCTCGTTCGCCGTGCTCGCCGAGCTCACCGTCGCCATCCCGGCGCACGACCTGAGCGTCGTGAACGACTACCGCCGCACGCTCGACCTGGCCCAGGGCCTGCTCACCACGACCTACGCCATCGGCGGCGCCAGCTACCAGCGGCAGATCTACGCCAGCCGCCCGGACGATGTCATAGTTCTGCGGTTCAGCCAGAGCGGCGGCGGTTCCTACACCGGCACCGTGTCCCTGGCCGGCACGCACGGCGAAACCACTACGGCCGACGGATCCAAGGCCATGACCTCGTTCGGCGCCGCGCTCGTCAACGGTCTGAAATACGGCTCGGCCGTCACCGCGTATTCCAGCAGCGGCACCGTCCGCGTCGACGGATCGTCGCTCACCTTCGCCGACTGCCAGGACCTCACGGTCATCGTCAGCGGCGGCACCGACTACGCCCCCGACGCCGCCGCGGGCTTCCGCGACCCGGCCGCCGATCCGCTGAGCCTGGCCCGGGCCAAGGTCCTGGCCGCCGCCCGGCAGTCGCCGACCGCGCTGCTGTACACGCACGTCGCCGACTTCCGCTCCGCATTCGGCACGTTCACCCTCGACGTCGGTACGTCCTCCGCGGACCAGAAGGCGCTGGACACCTGGGACCGGATCCAGGCCCGGGCGCGGGACGACATCCCCGACCCGGAACTGGAGGCCGCCTACGTCCAGTACGGCCGCTACCTGATGGTCTCCGGATCCCGGGGAAGCCTGCCGCTCAACCTGCAGGGCCTGTGGCTGGACAACAACCAGCCGGCGTGGATGGCCGACTACCACACCGACATCAATGTCCAGATGAACTACTGGATGGCCGACCGCGCCGGCCTGCCCGACTGCTTCGACGCCTTCGCAGACTACTGCGTCGCCCAGCTGCCTTCCTGGACGGACGTCACCCAGCGGCTGTTCAACTCCCCGACCAACCGCTACCGCAACTCCAGCGGCAAGATCGCCGGCTGGACGATCGCCATCTCCACCAACCCCTACGGCGGAGGCGGCTGGTGGTGGCATCCGGCCGGCAACGCCTGGCTGTGCCTGAACCTCTTCGAGCACTACGAGTACACCCAGGATCGCGCGTACCTCGCCAAGATCTATCCGCTCCTGAAGGGCGCGGTGCAGTTCTGGGAGGCGCGCCTGATCACCACCACCGTGACGGACTCCTCCGGCGGCTCACGAGAACTCCTCATCGCCGACAGCGACTGGTCTCCCGAGCAGGGCCCGCTGGACGCGAAGGGCATCACCTACGCCCAGGAACAGGTCTGGAGCCTGTTCGACCACTACCAGAGCACCACGCGGATCCTTGGCGAGGACCTCGATTACGCCCGGACCGTCCAGGGCCTCCAACAGCGGCTCTACCTGCCCGTGGTCAGCCCCACGACCGGCTGGCTCGAGGAATGGATGACCCCTGACAACCTCGGCGACCCCCAGCACCGCCACCTGTCGCCGCTGGTCGGGCTGTTCCCCGGCGACCGCATCCGCCCCGACGGCTCGACGCCGGCGGACATCGTGGCCGGCGCGACCGCGCTGCTCACGGCGCGCGGCATGGACAGCTACGGCTGGGCCAACGCCTGGCGCAGCCTGTGCTGGTCGCGGCTGAAGAACTCGAAGAACGCCTACCAGCTCTTCGTCACCAATCTGAAGCCGTCGACCGACGGCAGCAACGGCACGGCGCAGAACCTGTTCGACATCCTCAACCTCTCCCCCGGCAGCGGCGCCTTCCAGATCGACGCCAACTTCGGCACGCCCTCCGCGGTGGTGGAGATGCTGGTCTACTCGCGTCCCGGCTACCTCGAACTGCTGCCCGCGCTGCCCGCCGCCTGGGCGGCCTCCGGCTCGGTGACCGGCATCGGCGTGCGGGGCGGCTTCACCGCCGACGTGAGCTGGAAGAACGGCAAGGCCACCCGGCTGACGCTGCGAAGCACCGCCGGCGGGAGCACCGTCGTGGCGGCCAACGGCAAGACGCGGACCGTCAGCCTGCGGGCCGGCCAGTCCGTCACCCTCAGCAACCTGTGACCCAGATGGGATCTGATCAACGATGTCCCCGAACCACCGTCGCAGAGGCTTGCGAAGTCTGGCCGCCGCGGCGGCCGGCCTCGCCCTGACGATCGTGCCGTACAGCGCCGCGCGCGCATCGAGCACGGCAGCGACCTCAAGCACGACCGCCCGCGTCAGCGCCTGGTCGCCCGCCATGACGACCGGCGGCCCGTCCTTCACCGACCAGACCCTGCGCATGGTCGCCCACACCAGCGTGGCCGGCTCGAACCTGCGGATCACCCTGTCCAACCGGTACAGCAGCACCCCGCTCGTCGTCGGCGCCGTGGACGTCGCGCCGCAGGACTCCGGCGCGACACCGGTGCGCGGCACCACGCAGAACGTCCGGTTCGGCCAGTCCATCCCGGTCACGGTGCCCGCCGGCCAGGAAGTGGTCAGCGACCCCGTCCCGATCACCGTCACCGCCGGGGAGAACCTGCTCGTCAGCCTTTACCTCCCCGGCCCCACCGGCACCTCGACCTGGCACTCGGACGCCTTCGACACGACCTACCAGGCGAGCGGCGACCACACCGGCGACGACACCGCCGCCGCCTTCGGCACCACCTCGACCTCCTGGTACTACCTGGCCGGGGTGGACGTCGTCCCGGCGACGGCCAAGGGCACCGTGGTCGCCTTCGGCGACTCGATCACCGACGGCTACCACTCCTCGACCGGCACCTACACGCGCTGGCCGGACTTCCTCGCCCGGCGCCTCGCCGCCGGGCCCGGCCCGCAGCAGCTCAGCGTCGTGGACGCCGGGATCGGCGGGAACCGGGTGCTCACCGACGTGCCGAACCTCTGGCAGGGTGTCAGTGCCCTCAAACGGTTCGGACACGACGCGCTCGGCCAGCCGGGAGTCAGCGACGTGATCCTCATGGAGGGCATCAACGACATCGGCAACAACGCCGGCCCGAACGGCGCACCCCTGACCGCGCAGGACCTCATCGACGGCTACCGCGCCCTGATCAGCCAGGCTCACGCCGCGCACGTGCGGATCATCGGCGCGACCCTGATGCCGATCCTGGGCAACGGCTACTACACGCCGGCCGCCGAGGAGCTCCGCCAGAGCGTCAACCAGTGGATCCGGACCGGCGGCGCCTTCGACGGCGTCGTCGATTTCGACGCGACCATGCGCGACCTGAACAACATCGCCGCGCTCAACCCCGTCTACGACTCCGGGGACCACATCCATCCCAACGACCTCGGGATGCAGGCCATGGCGAACGCCGTGGACCTGCGGCTGCTGCGCAGCTGAGGCGCGGCTCGGGCACCGAAAGAAACGTGCGCCGCCCGGCAGCCGGAATCGGCTGCCGGGCGGCGCTGGTCGTCAGCCGACGTGACGCAGTTCCGCGCCCCAGGCGTAGGTGCTGGACGAACCCAGCGTCAGGTTCGGCAGGTATTCGTCGATGTTGGTGCCGTTGGCGGTCCGGATGACTTCCTCGATCCGGTAGCTGCCCATCTGCGGCTCGAGGCAGACCTTCATCGAGTAGGTCCCGGAGGAAAGGTGGTATTCGTACTGGCTGTCGTTCCAGTGGCCGAGCCAGAGGTAGGAGGGCTCATACCAGCCGTCGGTCAGGTAGACCGAGCGGTCGAGGCAGGACTGGGCGTTGGCGATGGTCGGCGTGGAGGTCAGGTACTGCACTCGCGTGAGCTGGACCGGGGCGCTGACGTCGGCTGACGCCGGCCCGGCCATGAGCGGGGCGGCGCCGCACGCCAGCAGGCCGGCCAGGGCGATTTTCTTGATCGCACGCACGTTGTCTCCGTGTGGTCATGGATCGCGGAAGATGTCGGGTCCCGGCTGATGCCTGATCGGGACCGATGAAGATTCTCGGTCCGGTGACTGGCGCTGCGATTGCGGCACGATTGCGCCGCGCGTCGTGGCTCGTCAGCTTCCTGAATCGCAAACGCCCCGCCGCGGCGCCGAACCCGGTGGGGGGTTCGGTGCCGCGGCAGGGCTGCTCAGGAGCGGGCTGTTCAGGAGCGGGTGGTTCAGGAGCAGGTGACCGAGGTCCCAGCCCAGTCCCCGTGGTCGTTGCCGTTGCCGTCGCCGCCGTCCCCGACCACCAGGTCGAGGATCTGGGCGCCGGTGACGTCGACCGTCAGGTTCGTCGCCGCCTGGTGCCCGCGGATGACGGGTGTGGTGGTCCGGATCGTGCCGTCGGTGAGCACGCTGAACGTGACACTGCCCGCGCCCTTGGTCTCGTCGTCCACGCCCACCGAGGTGGTGAGGCTGGTGCAGTGGCCGCCGAGGTAGATCTTGACGTCGCTGACCGAGTTGGTGCCGAGCCCCTTGGCGAACGTCGTGCCGTTGATGGTGATCGCGTGTCCGTCGCCGGCCGCCTGTTCACCGTTGCTCATATCGCGTTCGACCGGCCCCCAGCCGTTGGTGGCGGAGATGAACGGCAGGCTGCTGATGCTGTCCTGGCCGGCCGTCGGCGCCACGTAGTAGCCGACGATGCGTTCGTCCTTCGCCGTGCCGGGTTTGTGGTCCTGCGTATAGCCGACCGTCGCCGTCAGCGCGGCGGCTGCCGGTTGTGCGCCCGAGGACGGCTGCACGGTCCAGGTGAACGTCGCCGACTTCCCTTCTGTCAGGGAGCTGATCGAGGCCGGGCTCGGTGCACCGGCCGTCCACCCGGCCGGAAGGCTCAGCGTCGGGGTGAGTCCAGTCGCGCGTCCGCGTCCGGCCGGGACCGACACGGTCGCGGTGGCCGTGAAGGCCGTCCCGGACTGAGCGGTGTCGGGGACCTGGAGGTCGACGGTCAAACCAGGCGCCGTGGGCATCGCATACGTCGCCTTGTTGTAGCGGGGACTGTCGACCGGGTTCACCGCGAGCGCGGACGCGTAGCTGCCGTAGTCGGTCAGCGAGACCGCGCCGAGGCCGCCGGCGCTGCCATCCAGGTTCCACACCGCGATCGCGATCGTGTTGCTCCCGTTGGTCTTCAGGATCCCGTTCGGGATCGGGAAGCTGTGCTGCGGGCCGAGATAGTTGACGTAGTTGCCGACCATCCAGCCGTTGACGTACAGCTCAGCGCGGTACTTCTTCGAGGGATCGTCGGTGACGGTCAGACCCAGCGACGTGTCCTGACCCTTCGGCAGATCCAGGTTCGCGGTCGTGCGGTACCAGGACACGCCCGGAGTGGTGTCGTGGGCGGGCAGGCTCACCGGCTTCCACGCCGTGTCGTCGAAACCGGGCAGCTGCCAGCCGGCGCGCTCGCCGTACAGGCCGCCGGTCGACAGCGGACCGCGCACCGGGTCGATCTCCTGCTCGCCGCCGCGGACTCCCTGAAGCCTCCAGGTCACCGACGTCAACGGCGCGCCGAGGAGCGATGCGCTGGTCAGCCCGCGTGCGGAGGTGCTGTTATTGGTGGAGTTGTAGTCCTCCTCGTGCCCCATGTTCACGGTGAGCACCGAGACGACGTTGTCCCCGCTCTGCTTCAGCGACCCGGCCGGGAAGGTGAAGTCGCCGCTGCCGTTGGTGGAGCTGCCGAGGAAGGTTCCGTTGAGCCAGACCGAGAAGGCCTGCGCACCACCGCCCGAATCAGAGACCAGGTGGATGCCCGTGGCCGCCGAGGAGTAACGGAACCGCCCTCGGTACCAGGTGCTGCCGGTGTGGAAGCCGTAGTCATCGGCGTAGAGAACGGGCAGCGAGCCGATGCCGGTGACGCTGTTCGTGCTCGTCTTGTCCGCCACCGCCCAGGTGGAGTCGTCGAAGCCTGATTGCGCCTCGGGCGACTCGGCCTGCTGCTTCCAGTCGGTGAGCGCGGGCAGGGTGATCGGGACGGCAGTGGATATCGTGCCGACGAGGCTCCCGGTGGAGGAGGCCTTGCCGTGCACGGCGTGGCCGTTCCAGGTCACCGACTCGGCGGAGGTGAACACCTCGATGCCGGGATCGGTGCCGTTGTCGCCGGTGAGATTCAGCACGCTGCCGCCGTCGGCGCTCGCCGCAGTCCGCAGCAGGTGGGTGCCGCGCACGAGAACCGGACCGGTGGCGGTGTTCTGCGTCCAGAAGGTCTCGGCGGTCGGCTTGTCGGCGAGCAGAAGCAGCAACGGCCGCGAGCCGCCGCCGGTGATGGTCACCCGTGTCAGGCCGGAGTGCTTGTAGTTCAGGCGCAGATCGCCGCTGGCGGCGTCCCACGTCACCTTCACCGCGCCGTCGGTGCTCTGGACCGTCGGCTGGCTCGTGTATCGAAGCACCGTCTCGCCGTCGGTGCCCTGGCCGTTGTAGAGCACTGCGATGTCACGGCCGCCGATGGTCTGCGACGTCATCAACTGCGAGGTGGAGTACTGAAGCTGCGAGTCACCGAGCTTGGTGTCCGCGACCAGCAGGTCCGATTCGCGTCCGTTCAGGGTGATCGCGGTACCGGGCTCCTGCGGGACGGTCGGATACGTCGGCCCGGCCCCGCTGCCCGCGGGCGGCAGGTCGACGGCGTCCACGGACACGAAGTCGTCGGTCGAGCCGGAAGCGTGGGTGCCGTCGACGACGATCTTGAGAGTGTGCTGTCCCGCGGACAAACCAGTGGCCTGATAGAGCACGGCCTGGCTCTGGCTGCCCGAGCAGTCGACGGTCGCCTGCTTGACGCCGTCGAGGTAGACGTCGGCGTAGCCGTGGTTGCCCGTCTTGGAGCCGATCCACCGGATCGCGGTGCCGGTGAAGGGCACGGTCAGCGAGTCGCCGGCGGTGTTGGAGAACGACTCGGTGTTCTTGAAGTCTGGGCCGGTGTAGCTCTGGTTGGCGGCGTGCGTCCAGGAGCCGGTGTACTGCAGGACCGGATCGACGTCGTCGTAGGTGTAGTTCCCGGCGGGAAGCGCGTTGAAGTCGACGGCGATGTGCGTGTTGTCCACCGCGTTCGAGGTCGAGTCCGAGTGCCGCAGCACGTGGAACTGCGCGCCGGTGTCGGGGTTGCGCCGCGCGGTGTCCACGACGGCGGTGTCGTCCGGCGCGGCGGTCTGGATCTGGTCGGTCTTGGTCAGGTCCGGCATCGAGGCGAGCGCGTCGCCGATGAGCTTGTCCTCGGAGTACTTCGGGTCGAGCTGCCGGGTCTCCCGGATCGCCGCGCCGTAGTCGTAGGAGGTGTAGTTCTCGGGCTCGCCCAGCCAGCCCCAGTTGGTGCCGCCGTAGGTCATGTAGAAGCTCTGCGCGGTCGCGCCGACGGCGATGTTGTTCTTGTAGAACACATCAGCGAACTGATCGTTGATCAGCTGCGCGCACTTGTCGTAGCCCGGGCCGCCCCAGGGGTCGAAGGCACCGCCTTGGAACTCCGGTGTGTACAGCGGCTTGCCGGCCGGATGGTCGTAGCTGATGTTGGGAACGCCGTTCCACGCGCTGGGGTTGGAGCAGTTGAAGCCCTGCGGGTAGGAGTCCGGGCCGTCGACGTCCAGGGCTCCGGTTCCGCTGTTGAACGTCCCGTTGTTGTTGCCGGTCAGCGGCACGGTGATGCCGTCGGCGCGCGCCTTGTCCTCAAGATGCTTCATGTAGGCGTTGCCGGCCGCGGAGCCGTTGTAGTACTCGTTCTCGACCTGGTAGGCGATCACCGTGCCGGTGCCGTTGGTGAGCTGGTGCCGGGCGAGGATCGCGTCGATCTGGGTGAGCCACTGGTCGGCGTAGGACAGGAACGCCGGGTCGTCGCTGCGGTTCTTCACGCCCTTCGTGCCCAGCCAGGCCGGCAGGCCGCCGCCGTCGACCTCGGCGTTGATGTACGGCGCGGGCCGGGCGATCACGTACAGCCCCGCCTGCTGCGCCATGTCGAGGAGCTTGTCCACGTCGCGCACGCCGGTGAAGTCGTACACCCCCGGCGCCGGCGAGTGGTATCCCCAGTCGAAGTACAGGGACGTGGCGTTGAAGCCCGCCGCCTTCATCTTCTGGAAGATGTCCAGCCACAGGCTCGGGCTGGGAAGACGGAAGTAGTGGAACTCACCGGACCACAGGTAGGTGCGCCGGCCGTCGACGAGGAAGGAGTAGCCGTCGAAGGTGACGGTGTGAGGGGTCGCCGTGGGGGCCGGGGCCGAAGCCGGAGCCGTTGCCTGTGTGGCGTCTGTAACCGGAGCGGAACTTGCGTGGGCCCCGGCTACGGAGCCGAATATCAGAGCCGTGGCAGTGGTCACCGCCGCCAACATCCGAAGTCTCATGCGTCACCGTTCTCGCCGATCGTTTCGCTCGGCTCTGAGGAAAGTTGATGGAATATGTGACTGCACGTTCTCTTATGTTGGACATGTATAGTGCGCCGCCAGGCCGCTGTCCATAGCCCAGGACCGAGCAGAACGCCAGGCATCTCCTTGTGAACTCGGATAATTCGGGCACATGACAACTCATCGCTCAGGCCCTTGACGTACCCCTGGAGCCCTGTCACCGTGAGCCGGAGTTGACGGGATTGTTACCGCTAACATCTCGAATTCCAGCCAGGGAGCACTGCGATGAACGACAACGAAGTCAGCGGAGTCAGCCGTCGGAACGTGCTGCGCGGCACCGCGATGGGCGTCCTCGGAGCCGCCTCGCTGCCCGCCGCCGCGACCGGAACCGCGTTCGCCGCCACCGGCACCGCCACCAGCGCCGACGCCGCGCCGCTCGCGCTGACCGTCGACTCGGCCCATCCCGGCCACGCCGTGAGCCCCGAGCTCTACGGGGCCTTCTTCGAGGAGATCAACTACGCCGGGGTCGGCGGTCTCTATCCGGAGCTGATCCGCAACCGCACCTTCATGGACCCGAACACCCCCACCGCCTGGTACACCCCGGACCAGATCCCCCGCGTGGCCGGCCGGTTCGGCACCGCGGTCCAGCTCGGCGGTGGCAGCCCGGCCCAGTACGTGCTGCTGCCCGCGGGGATCGTCAACGGCCTGACAGACTTCACGGCCGCCGCGTGGGTCAAGCCGGCCTCGATCAGCCAGTGGATGCGGGTGTTCGACTTCGGCACCGGCACGACCGACTACATGTTCCTGGCCGTCTCGGCCGGGCAGGCTCCGCGCTTCTCCATCAGCGTCACCAGCTACTACGACGAGCAGCAGCTCAACGCGCCGAACCCGCTGCCGGCCGGCGAGTGGAGCCACCTGGCCGTGACGCTGTCCGGCACGACCGGCACCCTGTACGTCAACGGCGTCGCGGTGGCCACGAACACGGCGATGACCCTCAATCCGTCGGGGCTGCCGGCCACGACGCAGAACTACATCGGCCGCTCGCAGTGGGCGCCGGACCCGTACCTCGACGGCTGCGTGGACGAGTTCCAGCTCTATGACCGTGCCCTGAGTCCGGCCGAGATCGCCTCGCTCCAGACTTCGGCCGGCGGGTCGGCGGGCGGCGGGAACGTCGCGTGGTACCGCTTCGACGAGGCGAAGGGCGCGCTCGCCGCCGACTCCTCCGGCAAGGGCCACGACGGAACCGTCGAGCTGTTCGCCGAGGACTGGACCGAGGTCGCGGACGGCGGCGCGGTCGCCACACCGGTTCTGGACGCCGCCGCCGGCCTCAACAGCGCCCTGACACGCTCGCTGCGTCTGGACTTCCCCTCGGCCGTGGGCTCGGGGCAGCGGGCGGGCATGGCGAACGGCGGCTACTTCGGCGTTCCGCTCGTGCCCGGCCAGACCTATCGCGTGTCGTTCTTCGCCAAGGCGTCGAGCGGTTTCCACGCGCCGCTGACCGTCTCGCTGGAGTCCGGCGACGGTAAGACCTCTTATGTCAGTGCCCGCGTTCATGGAGTCGGCAAGGACTGGCGGCACTATTCGACGACGTTGCACGTGCCGAGGAGCGCGACGGCCTCGACCAGCGGCCGGTTCGTGATCGGCGTGGACAACCGGGGCGGCGGCGCCGACGCCGGGACTGTGGCCGCGGGATCCTCGCTGTGGCTTCAGGTGGTCTCGCTGTTCCCGCCGACGTACCGCAATCGCGAGAACGGGCTGCGTCCCGATCTCGTGGACCTGCTGCAGGGCATGAAGCCGAAGATCTTGCGCTTCCCCGGCGGCAACTACATAGAGGGGAACACGATCGCCACCCGCTGGGACTGGAAGACGACGATCGGCCCGGTCTGGACGCGGCCCGGCCACCAGAACTCGGCCTGGGGCTACTTCTCCGACGACGGCCTCGGTCTGCTGGAGTACCTCCAGCTCGCCGAGGACCTCGGCGCGACGCCGGTCCTCGGGGTGTGGGCCGGCTACACGCTCAACGGCACGGTCGTCGCCGAGGCGGATCTGGGTCCTTATATCCAGGACGCTCTCGACCTCGTCGAGTACGTGACCGGGCCCATCAGCTCGACCTGGGGCGCCAAGCGCGCCGCCGACGGCCACCCGGCGCCGTTCAAGGCTCCGTACCTGGAGATCGGCAACGAGGACTGGCTCGACCGCAGCGGCAGCTACGAGGCGTACAGGTACGCGGCGTTCTACGACGCTCTCAAGGCCGCGTATCCCGAGATCAAGCTGATCGCCACAACGAGCGTCACCTCGCGGCCGATGGACGTGCTGGACCTGCACTACTACGAAAGCGAATCCTGGTTCGAGAACGCCTCGACGATGTTCGACTCCTACGACCGCGGCGGACCGCAGATCTTCGTGGGCGAATACGCCGGGACCGCGAACGCCGGGGGCCTGCCGACCGGCTTCCTCGGCAATTCGCTGGGCGAGGCCGCGTTCATGACGGGCATGGAGCGCAACTCCGACATCGTGCGCATGACTTCCTACGCGCCGCTGTTCGCCAACTACGGGCACACGCAGTGGAACCCGAACCTGATCGGCTACAACCAGGTCGAGAGCTACGGCTCGACCTCGTACTACGTGCAGTCCCTGTTCGCCAACAACGTCGGTGACCACGTGGTCCCGGTGACCGCCTCGGCGAGCGGTCTGTACTCCTCGGCGACGATCGACAGCAGGAGCGGCCGGGTCCATGTGAAGATCGTCAACCCGGCGGCCACCCCGACCAGCACGCGGCTGACGTTCACCGGCCGCACCGGCGCGACCGCGAACCTCCAGGTGCTGGCCGGCGCGGACGACTCGGTCGGCAACACGCTCGCCGCTCCGGACGCGATCACGCCGAGCCGATCGAGCCTGAGCGGGTCGGGCGGCGTGTTCGACTACACCGCGCCGGCGCACTCGCTGACGGTGGTGACCGTGTCCCCGCGCTGAAGCCCCGTTCAGTCAGGCCGTCCGGCCTCGTCCTTTCTTCGTCGGCGAGGTCGGACGGCCCGGCGACTCACGTGTCCCGGGACAGGCTCAGCGGGTCGCGTGGGCGGCGCGCTCGATGACTGACGCCACGAGGCCGGGGTGTGACACCGCGACGGAGTGTGAGGCGGCGATCTTGGTGATGTGGGCGTGTGCGCGCTGGGCCATGAATTCCTGGGCCGCCGGCGGGATGTTCAGGTCCTGGGTGGTGACGA
>Ga0207671_10003520_pt1 | contig 15543 bp, 8 predicted proteins | sample KBSC24metaG_FD_184352 | JGI IMG/M metagenome (GOLD analysis project Ga0207671, IMG submission 184352) | Corn rhizosphere microbial communities from Kellogg Biological Station, Michigan, USA - KBS C2-4 metaG (SPAdes) (version 2) | ecosystem: Host-associated > Plants > Roots > Rhizosphere > Soil... | reverse complement strand
GGTACCCCGGCCTACGGCATCGACGCGCCGTTCCTGTCCGAAGCCGCTACCGAACTGCTGGTGAGCCGTGGAGTCGCGCTGGTCGGGATCGACTCGGTGAACATCGATGACGCCAGCCCGGCAGCGGCCGGTCGGCGGCCCATCCATACCGCGCTGTTGGGCAACGGGATTCACGTCGTCGAGCACCTGACCAATCTCGCGGCGCTGCCCGCCCGCGGTGCGCGCTTCACTGCCGTCCCGCCGCGAGTCGAGGGATTCGGCACCTTCCCGGTTCGGGCGTACGCGAGCATTCCGGACTGACGTTTGGCCCCTTCGGGCCAGATGTGTCATTAGCAAGACCAGCGGATCCGACGTCCCCGAGGCACCACAGAAAATCGAACACTGTTATGTCTCAGGACATTGGTGACGGTTCTGATACATCACGCGCCCCGACAATTCACCCTTGCTGTTCGAACATTTGTTCGATAAAATTAGGCATGGGAATCGCATCGAATCTCAACCCACTGCTCGATCACCTGCGCAGCGTGCAGGTCCCCGACGACATCACCAGAAATGACGCCCTGGAAACCCTGCGCGGGTTCGTTGTACTGCGGAACCTGATTGATCATCTGGCGGCGACGGTGACCGGCGCGCTGGACCGGTTGGGTGTGGCCGCATCACAGGGCCGGACGCCGCGGGAGCTGTTGATCTCGTTGGGGTGCGCACCGTCGGTGGCCGAACGGATGGTCCGAGTCGGGAGTGCCTTACCTCTCCTGCCGACCCTGGCCGCCCATGCCGCTGACGGAGCGATCTCCGGTGAGCATGTCGACGCGATCGTCAAAGGCATCAACCACATTCAAGCCCGCGCACCCGGCCCGGTGGACGAAGAGGCCCGATTCCGGCAGGTGACCGACCTGCTGGGGCAGTTCTTCTCCGGCGCCACCCCCGCCGCGATCGCTGACCGGGCCCGGCGACTGGGCAATCGGGCCGCCGCGGCTGAAGGTGGGTTGCCGGCCGCGGAGGACCGGTCGGTCAACACCCTCGATCACCGCGTCACCTCTGACGGACGGCTGCAGGTCCGTGCGGATCTGGACGCCGAAGTCGGAGCCAAACTGGTGGCCGCGATGGAAGAACTCTCGGCGCCGCGGCCCGAACCCGACGGTTCCCCCGACGTTCGGTCGGCGGGACGACGCCGGGCCGACGCCCTCGAGACCGTGCTGGATATCGCCGCCCGCGGCGGCGATATCGCCTCCGCACCCCGGACGCAGCTGCTGGTCACGGTGCCCGCGGAGGCGCCGGACCTGGCCGCGTTGGAGTTCATGGGATCGATCAGCACCCTGACCCTGGACCGACTCACCTGCGACACCACGGTCACCACAGTCATCGTCGACGGCGAACAGGTACCACTGGACATGGGCCGGGAGAAACGCCTGTTCCCGCCGCATCTGCGCAAGGCGTTGTACCTGCGGGACGGGTGCTGCATCAAATGCGGGGCGCCTCCCGGGCGCACCCACGCGCATCACATCGTGCACTGGACCCACGACGGCGAAACCAGCCTGGCCAACGGGTGCCTACTCTGCCCGGCCTGCCACGCCAACATCCACCACGACGGCTGGGACGTCGTCATGGGCCTCGACAAACACCCCTGGCTCATCCCACCAGCCACCGTCGACCCACACCGAAAACCCATCCCCGCCTACAACCGACGCACCATGCGACTCGACGTGGCCGCCTAGCCACCGCAGACACGCCCTCAAACCTGCTGTGCACCTTGACAACTCAATAGTGTTTCCCGGCCCTCGCGCTCGCGCGGCGGGTGAAGTTCACATCCGCCGCGCGAGCTGTCTCGGCGACCTACATGCCGTGAACGGGCGTCAGGTCTCGCGTTGCAGCCAGGAACCTCGCGCCGGTCCAGCGCGCCGAGGTGCTGTGGGGCGCCTCGACAGGCGCGACGTTGCGGCACCCTGTAGTCCCGTCTCCGAAAATTCGGCAGACCCCTAGGGCGACAACAGGATCGGCCCGCCCCGACGGCGGTACACCGAGCCGAACCGCGCGTCGATTCGCAGCCACGTCGGATGCACCCGCACGCGGACCACCTCGTTCCCGGGCAGCGGGTCGGGTACGAATCCCATTGCGGTCAAGGCGAATACACAGCGCATCGGGATACCGACCTCGATGTCGCCGGCGCTGACGGCGAGGACGTCCTGGTCCAGCAGCGACGGCGGTGGGCCCTGCGGCCCGCTGTGTTCCCGAGCCAATTCGACGCCCCGCTGAAACAACTCCAGCACCGCGTCTGCCGGCACATCGTCCAGATGGCTGAAGCCGTTGTCGGGCGGCAGCGCACCACGCCACGCCGAGTCCATCGCGAATCCGGGATCGATCCGGCCCGAGCCGGGCAGCTCGCGGCTCAGCGCGTCAGCTCCCGCGCACAGGTCGGACGGCGTCACCCGGCCACTCAGCACGCGCGCGGCCAGCACCTCGAAACCTGTTGCGGCCCAGGCGACGATGATGCCGTCACCCCGCGCCTTGAACCGCACCACGGCGGCCTCATCGAGACGCAGGACGCGCTCGACAAAGGTGGCCAGATTCTGCGCCTGGGCGCCGTCGGCGAGCCAGATGCCCCGTTCGCTCATCGGGCAAAGCGCTGCAGGTACTCCCGCTGATGCGGGGCGATACGGACGAGCATCTGCCGCTCGATGTTGAACGTGGCCAGCTGGGTCTCCCCGATCACGGCCGGCTTGGAATCCGGATCGGCCTGCGCCGACCGCACCTCATAGCCCAGCGTGAAGTCGCAGGCCCGCAGCCGGTTGGTCCAGATGGTCACCTGCAGCGGCGAATCGGTAAGGCGCAGTTGGTCCTTGTACTTCACGTTGACCTCGGCGATCAGGAGGCCAGTGGTGGCGACGTCCTCGGCGAAGGGTTCCGTCAGGAACGGAACCCGCGCCTCTTCGAGAATGGTCACCATGGTGGCGTGGTTGACATGCTGATACATGTCGATGTCCGACCAGCGCACCGGCACCGGCGTCGTGAAGCGTTCAGTCACCGGCCCATCATCCCTGATTACCCGTTCCGGTTGTTCTCGTGGTCATGCTGCGCAGCTGCCGCGCGGCCACCGACAGGGTCGCCAGGTCACGCACCTCGTCACCCAGGATCTCGGTCAGCGTCCGGCGAGCCCGCATGACCCGGGAACTGTTGGTCGAGGCCCACTCGTGAATCTTCTGTTCACCGGTCTCGTCGGTCTCGCCGACCGCCATCACATCGATGCACAGCGCCCGCATGGAGCCGTAGATATCGTCGCGAATCGCCAAGCGCGCCAATGAATGCCAGCGGTCATTGCGGCTCAGTTCGGACACCGCGGTCAGCAGGTTGTCGATGCCCAGATTGTCCGTCAACGCGAAGTAGGTATCGGCCACCTCCGCGGCTTCACGCTCGGCGATATCGGCGATGTCGATGACGTCCAACAGGCTGTACTGGTACAGCCCGGTAGCCACCATGTAGGCCAGCTCCTTCGAGACGCCGGCGGCCACGAACTGGGCGGCATCGGTCTCGGCGATGGCCTTGTCATCGCCACGCAGCCACTGCGCCATCTGTGGGGTGAGCTCGGCCACCTTCGCCGCGAACCGGTTCGCCTCGGCGCCGACCGCCAGCGGCTGGGGCCGGTAGTTCAGCAGCCAGCGGCCCGCGCGGTCGATCAGCCGACGCAGATCCAGCGTCATACGGTCGGTGACATCCACCGGCACACCGGCCAGGCCCGCCGCCCGGATGTTCCGCCACACCTCGCCGACCCGGAAGATCTTGTCCACCGCGACATAGCTGCGAACCGCGTCGACCGGCCCCACGCCGACGTCCTCGGCGACGCGGTAGGCGTAGGTGATGCCCGCGGTGTCGACGAGATCGTTCACCAGCATCGTGGTGATGATCTCCCGGCGCAGCTGGTGCGACCGGATGTCCGCCGCGAACCGGTCCCTCAGCGCTTCCGGGAAGTAGTCCGGCAGCCGCCCAGCGAACACCTCCTGATCGGGCAGCTCGCTGGCCAGCACATCCTCTTTGAGTGCCAGCTTCACGTGCGCCATCAGGGTCGCCAGCTCCGGTGAGGTCAGCCCCAGCCCGGTCTCCATTCGCCGCCGGATCTCCTTCGCCGACGGCAGCGCCTCCAACTCACGGTTGAGGCCACGGTCGGCAGCCAGGTCACGAATCTGGGCGGCGTGCACCGGAAGCAGGCTGGCGGCGTTGGCGCGGCTGGTGCCCATCAGGTCGTTCTGCGACATGTTGTCGGCGAGCACCAGACGACCGACCTCGTCGGTCATCGACATCAACAGGTCCGTACGCTCGGCGGCCGCGACCTTGCCCGCGGTCACCAGGGCGTCGACCAGAATCTTGATATTCACCTCGTGGTCGGAGCAGTCCACCCCGGCCGAGTTGTCCATGGCGTCGGTGTTGATGTGGCCGCCCGCCAGATCGAATTCGATGCGGCCGCGCTGCGTGACGCCCAGGTTGCCACCCTCACCAACCACCTTGGCGCGCACCTGGTTTCCGTTGACGCGGATGGCGTCGTTGGCGCGGTCACCGACGTCGGCGTCCGACTCGGTCTCGGCCTTGATGTAGGTACCGATGCCGCCGTTCCAGAACAGGTCGACGGGCGCCAGCAGAATCGACTTCATCAGCGCCGGCGGCGTGAGCTCGGTGACGTCGGCGGCGAGGCCGAGCACTGCGCGCACCTGCGGGCTGATCGGGATCGACTTCTGTTCGCGACTGTAGACGCCACCGCCCTCGCTGATGAGCGACTTGTCGTAGTCGTCCCAGCTGGACCGGGGCAGCTTGAACATCCGGTCGCGTTCGATCCACGAACGCGCCGAATCGGGGTTCGGGTCCAGGAAGATGTGCCGGTGGTCGAAGGCCGCTACGAGTCGAATGTGCTTGGACAGCAACATGCCGTTGCCGAACACGTCACCGCTCATGTCACCGACGCCGACGACGGTGAAGTCCTGGGTCTGGGTGTCGTGCCCCATCTCCCGGAAGTGCCGCTTCACCGACTCCCAGGCGCCCTTTGCGGTGATACCCATCGCCTTGTGGTCGTAGCCCACCGAACCGCCGGAAGCGAACGCGTCGCCGAGCCAGAAGCCGTACGACTTGGCGACATCGTTGGCGATGTCGGAGAACGTGGCGGTGCCCTTGTCAGCGGCGACCACGAGGTAGGCGTCGTCGCCGTCGCGGCGCACCACCTGCGCCGGTGGCACGACCGCGCCGCTGGCGGTCTCGACGTTGTCGGTGACGTCGAGCAGGCCCGCGATGAACAGCCGGTAGCAGGCGACACCCTCGTTGCGCAGGGCATCGCGGTCGGCGGCCGCGTCGCCCGTGGGAACCGGCGGCGACTTGAGTACGAAGCCGCCCTTGGCGCCGACGGGCACGATGACGGCGTTCTTCACCGCCTGTGCCTTGACCAGGCCGAGGATTTCGGTGCGGAAGTCTTCCCGCCGGTCCGACCAGCGCAGGCCACCACGGGCCACGTTGCCGAACCGCAGGTGCACGCCTTCCACCCGTGGTGAGTACACGAAGATCTCGTATTTCGGCCTGGGCAAGGGCAATTCGTCGATCAGCTGGGGATTGAGCTTGAACGACAACGCATTTCGTTGCCGCGCCGAGCCGGCCGCCGTGACGTAGTAGTTGGTGCGGAGCGTGGCCTGCACCAACGCCGCGAACGCCCGCAGCACCCGGTCGGTGTCCAGGCTCACCAGGGCGTCGATGTCCGCCGCGACGGCGGCCGCGGCCGTTTGGGCGCGATCTGCCGCGTCTCCCCCGGTCGGGTCGAACACCGCCTCGAAGAGTTCGACGAGAGACTTCGCGGTGCCCGGGTTGTCCCGCAGCACCGTCTCGATGTGGTACTGGCTGTACGGAAATCCGGCCTGCCGCAGGTATTTCGCGTAGGCCCGCAGAATCGTCACCTGCTGCCAGGTCAGTCCGGCGCCCAGCACCAACTCGTTGAACCGGTCGATCTCCACCTTGCCCTGCCAGATGGCGGTGACCGCGTCGGCGAAACGCGTGGCGATGGCTTCGCGTTCGGCTTCCGGGGTGTCGACGGTGGATTGGTGTCGGGAAATTTTGAACTGGTAGATCCACACCGGTATGCCATCGGCGCGCACCACGTTGAACGGCTGCTCCTCCAGCACCACCACGCCCATGGACTGCAGCATCGGCAGCAGCTCACTCAGCGAGGCCGACCGGCCGGCCAGATACCACGTGAGTTGGGCGGTCCCGTCGTCGTCGGCCCCGGCTTCGGGATAGTCCAGCACCAGTTTGACGCTGTCGTCCTGCAGCTGATCGATGATGCTGATGGCCTCGATGGCCCCGGTCGGGGTGAACGCCTGCTTGTACACCGCGGGGAACGCCACCGCATAATGCTCAGCCTCGGCACGGGTGATGGTGCCCGGTGTGACGGCACCGATCAGCCGGTCGCCCCAGGTGCGGGCGGCCTCGGTCAGCAGCGCCTGGATGCGCGTCTCGTTGGCCGGCGACGTGTCGATGCTCGCCGTGCTGGCCGTCTCGCCCAATCGGACCGTGAAATGCACGACGGCCCAAGGTGATTCACTGACCCGGGCGGTGTACTCGATGCTCTCGCCACCAAGTTCGCGTACCAAGATGTCCTGCATGGCGAGCCGCACATCGGTGGTGTACCGGTCACGCGGCAGATACACCAGGCACGAGACGAAGTGCGCCAGTTTGTCGGCGCGCAGGAACAGCAGCGCACGCCGCCGCGACCCCAGGTCGATGACGGACTTGCCCATCGCAACGAGGTCGCGCGCGGTCAGGGAGAACAACTCCGACCGCGGCACCGTCTGGATGATGTCCAGCATCAGCTGACCGGGCCGGCTCGGATCACCTTGGGACAGCGCCAATGCCTCGTTGACACGGCGCGAGATCAGTGGAATCTCAAGCACATTCGCGTTGCCCGCGGTGACCGTGAACTGCCCGATGAACCGGTGCTCACGCGAAGGCCCGTTCGGTCCCCCGCTCTCGCGCACCACCACGATGTACGGGTAGGCGCCATAGCGCAGGTAACTCGGCATGGTGGCCTGGGCCACCGCCAGCAGTTCGTCGTCGCCCGCGAGCGGCGGCAGCACGTCGGTGCGCAGCTTGGCCACACCCAACCGGGTCGCCGGGTCCACCTGAGCCTGCCCGTTCTGCACCGTGCACTGTTGGTAGCCGAGGAGCACGAAGTGCCCGTCGGCCAGCCAGCGCAGCAGGGCCGCGACGTCGCGCCGGTCGTAGCCGGGGAACCGGCCGTTGTGGTCGGCGTCGAGCGCATTGGCCAGGCCCACGAGCGCGGCGTTCATCGCCGGCGTATCGAGTTGCACGGCACGGGTGTCGGTGAGCGCGTGCGGTAGCACCGCGGCGGCCTCGGTCACGGCCTTGCCGTCACCCATGGTCGCCAGCTGGACATGAATCCAGGTCTCGTCGATGCCGTCGGCCGGCGCGCTGGGGTCAGCCGCGGGTCCCATCGCGACGACCTCGCCCCCCGCGTCGCGACGCACCCGGAATTCCGGACTCATGATCGCGGTGTAGGCGACGCCCATACGGTGCAGCAGCACCATCACCGAGTCCATCAGCAGGGCGCTGTGATCGGTCACGATCTGCAGCGCCGGACCGAAGCGGCCGGGATCGTCGGCGGGATAGATCGCGACCAGCGTCTCGCCCATGGACCGGCGATGTCCGAGTCGGTAATGCGCGGCCAGCAACTGCGGGGACACCCGGGTCGCCAGCGCGACGTCAATCGGGGCGGTGACCCCGCCGTCGGCCGGTGAGCCGTCGTTGGGGCCGCGGTAGGTCAGCAGGTATGCCCTTGCCAGACCAGCGTTGCCGTCCGCGCCGGCGGACTGCGTACTGCTACGTCCGCCCCGATTTTCCGTCATCCGACTTGCTCCTGACGTTGCACCTTCGCGCCCCGATCGGGCACGTAGATGCGACGTTAGTCGCGAGTCAGCTTGCGGTGGGTCACTCTGTGCGGACGCGCCGCTTCGATTCCAAGTCGTTCCACTTTGTTCTCTTCGTAGGCACCGAAGTTGCCCTCGAACCAGAACCATTTGGCCTCGTCCTCGTCGTCGCCTTCCCACGCGAGGATGTGGGTGCAGGTGCGATCGAGGAACCAGCGGTCGTGGCTGATGACCACGGCGCAGCCGGGGAACTGCTCGAGCGCGTTCTCCAGCGAAGACAGGGTTTCGACGTCCAGGTCGTTGGTCGGCTCGTCGAGCAGGATCAGGTTGCCGCCTTCTTTGAGGGTCAGCGCCAGGTTCAGCCGGTTGCGCTCACCACCGGAGAGCACCCCGGCCGGCTTCTGCTGATCGGGTCCCTTGAAGCCGAACGCCGACACGTAGGCCCGCGACGGGATTTCGTTCTGGCCGACCTCGATGTAGTCGAGCTTGTCGGAGACGACCTCCCAGACCGTCTTCTTGGGGTCGATGCCCGCGCGGCTCTGGTCGACGTACGACAGCTTGACCGTCTCACCGACCTTGACGGTGCCGCCGTCCGGCTGCTCGAGGCCCACGATGGTCTTGAACAGCGTGGACTTACCCACACCGTTCGGGCCGATGACGCCGACGATGCCGTTACGCGGCAGGGTGAAGGACAGGTGCTCGATCAGGGTGCGGTCGTCGAAACCCTTCTTCAGGTTGTCGACCTCCACCACGACGTTGCCCAGGCGCGGCGGCGTCGGAATCTGAATTTCCTCGAAGTCGAGCTTCCGGGTCTTCTCGGCCTCCGCGACCATCTCCTCGTAGCGTCCGAGGCGGGCCTTGTTCTTGGCCTGGCGGGCCTTGGCGCCTGAACGCACCCAGGCCAGCTCGTCCTTCAGCCGCTTCTGCAGCTTCTGGTCCTTCTTGCCCTGCACCTCGAGTCGCTCGGCCTTCTTCTCCAGGTACGTGGAGTAGTTGCCCTCGTACGGGTAGGCGCGGCCGCGGTCGAGCTCGAGGATCCACTCGGCGACGTTGTCCAGGAAGTACCGGTCGTGGGTGACGGCGAGGATCGCGCCCTTGTAGTCGGCGAGGTGCTGTTCCAGCCAGTTCACGCTCTCGGCGTCGAGGTGGTTGGTGGGCTCGTCGAGCAGCAGCAGGTCGGGCTTGCTCAGCAGCAGCTTGCAGAGCGCGACGCGGCGGCGCTCACCACCGGACAGGTGGGTGACGGGCTCGTCCGGCGGCGGGCAGCGCAGGGCGTCCATGGCTTGTTCCAGCTGCGAGTCGATGTCCCAGGCGTCAGCAGCGTCGAGCTCCTCCTGGAGCTTGCCCATCTCTTCCATGAGCTCGTCGGTGTAGTCGGTGGCCATCAACTCGGCGACCTCGTTGTACCGGTTGAGCTTGGCCTTGACCGCCACGCCGGCTTCGACGTTCTCGCGAACGGTCTTGGTCTCGTCGAGTTCGGGCTCCTGCATGAGGATGCCGACGGAGGCGCCGGGCGCCAGGAAGGCATCGCCGTTGTTGGCCTTGTCGATGCCGGCCATGATCTTCAGGACGCTGGACTTACCGGCGCCGTTGGGGCCGACGACACCGATCTTCGCGCCGGGCAGGAAGTTCAGGGTGACGTCGTCGAGGATGACCTTGTCGCCGTGCGCCTTCCGGACTTTGCGCATCGTGTAGATGAATTCGGCCATGCCGTCGTCATGCCTTTCGTTGGCTGTTCGTCGTAGCGTTCTCGTAGCGCGAGCCCCGGCTCACTGGATATGGCACGGTCCCGCGAAAGCTCGCTGACCATCCTAGGCAAGCCGCCAAATCGCCCGATGGCGCGGTCGGGGCACCCGGCGGAGGTCCCGCTGAGGGCGCCCCGACCAGGGCCTACGCCGACAGCACCAGGTCGTCCGAATTCTCGGTCTCGAGCGGCTCCGGGCCGGTCTCGGGCTCCGCCTGCGGCGGCTCGAGTTCCATCGGGCTCGGCCGCCGCGGGTCGATCTTGACCTGGCACCGCGCCATGTCCGGGCCGATCGACGTCGCCCGCACCTCCATCGACGACCGGCGGTTGCCCTCCTTGTCCAGGTACTCGTTGGTGTAGATGTGGCCGACGACGACCACCGGGTCACCCTTGAACAGCCGGCCCGCCACGCCGTCGGCCACCCGGCCCCAGCAGTTGACCGTGACGTACAGCGAGTTGCCCGGCTCCCAGCCGTCGTCGGTCTTCTTCCGCGAATTGCTCGCCATCCGGAACGTCACGACGTTGGTCTCCCCGGCCCGGCGCGCGACCACGTCGGTGACCACGTTGCCGACCACGGTGAAGGGTGTCTCGAACATGTGCTTCTCCATCCAATTCGGTGTTGCCGGCGTTCTCGTCGGCCTCTCGCGTCCATTGGGCCGTCAGGCACCGACAAAAGAACCGGCGCCGCTCCCGTGGCGGCGCCGGTTGTGGATGAATCGCGAACTGTGGATAACTCCAGGCTCGAGGTACTCGGCCCGCTATTCGGCTTCTATGGCGTCGATGGCCGTCTTGGACTTGCGTCGCTGCAACTCCCGGACGTCGAACTTGATCCAGCCGATCGAGTCGACGGTCGCCAGATCCGCGAGGATCGATCGCAGCTCGGCCAGGAACGCGGTCCGCCGCTCCTCCAGATCGGGCGCCGCTTCGAGCAGCTTCTGGTCGGCGACCACCTGGCGCGCCGTCGTGAACAGCAGCGCCGACACCGACTCGTTGCTGCGAATCCGGCCCTGCGCGACGTACTGCCGGCCGACGCCGAGCGCCCGCTTGGTCAGCTCCTTCTCACTGATGTCGGGCGGCGTGCCGCGCAGCACATCGGCGACGAGTTCGTACGCCTCCAAGAACGGCCGCAGCATGGCGCCGGCAATGATCGGACGCTTGGCCCGCAGCATCGCGTAGATGGCCTCGCCGCCCTCGGCCAACTGCTGCTCGCAGTTGGATTGCCACGACATCTCCTCCAGGATGTGCTCGCGGAACGAAGCCGAGTCGGCGAAGTAGAACTCGAACTTGAGCAGATCGCGCAACCGCATCACCTGCGACCAGAAGGCCTCCACCGGATCGGATTCCGCCTTGGCGGCGTGCGCCATGGCCAACTCGACGATGGCGGTTTCCAGGAACGCGTCGATGGTCGTGTTGCGGTAGAACGCCGCCTCGTGCTCATCCTGCGGCGCGATGAACCAGACCGGCTGGCGGCCGCTGTTCACCGCGGTGACCGGATGCCCACCGGACATCGCGTCGAGCGCAGCCCGGACGCCTTCGGGGGTACGCAGGCGCAATACCGAGTTTGTCATCGGAATCTTTTTGCGCTCAAGGTAATCCAGCGCGTCCTGCAAGGTGTGGTGCAGCTGGTCCAGCGTCAGCGCCAGGCCACGGGTGGTCAGCAGCAGCGCCGACACCAGCGCCGTGGCGTTGACCGGCGTGGCCCGCAGGATGCGCCAGGCCACCTCGAACGCCATCTTCTGCAGCGCAAGACGTTTGACCGCCGGGTCGGTGGCCACTTCACCATCCGGTGGACCCAGCTGTTCCCGCATCGACACCGCTTTGGGGAACCGGACATAGATCTTGCCGAAGTTCCGGTCGCCCTGCGCCTTGATGTAGTGGTACAGCCAGCTCAGACCTTCGGGGGTCTTCTCGCCACCGCGGGCGTAGGCGGCGTACTCGGCCGTCTCGTGCAATTGATCGAAACTGATGGAGACGGGCTGCAACAGGATGTCCTCGCTGCGGCCGTCGAGGTAGGCGTCGGCGACATACGCGAGCAGACCGAGCTTGGGCGGCAACATCTTTCCGGTCCGGGAGCGGGTGCCCTCGATGGACCAGTTGAGATTGAAGCGCTTCTCCACGATGTACCCGACGTACTCCTTGAGGACGTACTTGTACAACGGGTCGCCGGCGATGTTGCGGCGGATGAAGATGACGCCGGAATGCCGGAAGATCGGCCCCATCAGACCGAACGCCAGGTTGATCCCGGCGAAGGTGTGCACCGGCGGCAGGCGGTTCTCCTGCATCGCCACCGGCACGATCACGCCGTCGAGGTAGGACCGGTGCGAGAACAGCAACACGGCGGGGTGCAGCTCCAGCGCATGCCGCATGGCCTCGACCTGCTCACGGTCGTAGTCCACATTGGGATCGAAACCCCGGCTGAAAATGGCGCGCCCGATCTTGGGGATGAAGTCGACGGAGAACCGGCTCCAGCCCGTCGACAGCTCGTCGAGCATCTCGCCGGCCTTCTCGACCGTCGCGCCGGGGATTTTCTCCAGGCCTTCCCGGAACCGCGCCGACGCCAGCACCTCGGGCTTGACCAGCCGGGGTGATTTGTACTCGGGGCCGAGCAGCCGCAGCTCGACGCGCTCGATGGCGAGCTGCGCCCGGCGCAGCACGAATCGGGCGAATTCCCTGGGGTTTTCGGCGGTCGTGGTGTCCTTCCACTGCTGCCGCAGCTGCCCCACCGTGGCGGGCTCACCGGCCACCACCCGGGCCCGCAACGGGTCCTTGCGCAGGATGCGACGCTGCAGCAGCTCCGGTGGCCGGTACCGGTCGCGGCCGGAGATCAGCGAGACGATCTTGGACCGTGTCGGCAGACCGGCGGGCACCCAGAACACCCGCACGGGCACCACCGAACGGCTGTCGTCGACGCTGAGCAGTTCGACCAGTCTCGCCAGCGTGCCGGGCGAGGGCTCGCCCTCGGTCGGCAGCCGGAGCACCTCGAGTCGAGTGTCCGGGTGCTGCTTGCGTTGATGGGCCAGCCAGTCGTTCAGCAGGTCCCACTCGGCTGCGGAGCCGACCGCGGTCAGCACCAGTGCGTCGTCCGTCGGGTCGAAGCTGGCGAGATCGTCAGCGGTGTGCTTCACCGTCGGCCCTTGGCGCTGCGCGGCGTGTCGCCACTGTCGTCGGGCGACTCCTCGGCTTCAGCCGGCGCTGCCACCCGGTGGTACAGCGCGTTGTCGGGCACCGTGTCATGCGGCCATTTTCGGAGTGTGTCGAGATAGAGCTGACGGACCTCCGCGATGCGCTCCGACAGCTCGTCGAGCGTCCAGTCTTCGACCGAGATCGGCGGGTAGACAACCACATCGACCTTGCCCGCGTGGAAGGTTGACGAATCGCGCGCGGCGATCACCTCCGCGTTGCGGATGACGATCGGCACGACGGGAATTCCCGCGGCCATGGCCATCCGGAACGGCCCCTTCTTGAACTCGCCGACCTCGGTGGTGTCCAGCCGGGTGCCCTCGGGTGCGATCAGGATCGAAAGACCTTTGCGCGCAAGCTCTTCCATCTTGTGCAGGCTCTCGATGGCCGAGGCGGGATCGTCGCGGTCGATGAACGCGGCGTCCATCACCTTGCCGATGGTGCCCAGGATGGGATTGCTCTCCAGTTCCTTCTTGCCCACCGACGTGAAGTTGTCGCTCACCAGAGCGCCGGCGATCATCGGGTCGGCCTGGTTGCGGTGGTTGAAGATGAACACCGCCGGCCGTTGCGCCCGAAGGTTTTCCGCCCCGATCACATTGAGGTCGATGCCCGCCGTCGCCATCAAGGCCTTGCTCCACGCCGACGTGAAGAAGTTGACGCCCGTGCGCCGGTTGCCGGTCAACAGCCCGAGCCCGACGGCGCCTGCGGCGACCGGCGCCAGGGACGCGATGCCGGCGATGGTGCGCAGCTGCGCGATGGGGCTGCTGCCACTACGGCTGGAGAACTTCAGTACCGGCCAACCACGCTTGACAGCAACGGATTCCAGCTTCGCCGCCGGATTGGTGGGGCGCGGGTTGCCGACCAGGTACATCAGCGCGACGTCTTCGTCACCGTCGGCGTAGAAGTAACTCTTCGCCAGGTCCACACCGTTGTTGGCGGCAAAAGCCTGTGCGGCGTTGGCTTTCCCGGGTCCCCACAGCACCGGCCTGACGACCTCACCGTTGATGAGCCCGTTCTCGTCGGTCTCGAACTTGTTGCACAGCACGTTCTTGATGCCGAGGAAGTTCGCCACGGGCTCCACCTGGACCGTCAGCGCCGACGAGCTCAGCACGACGGTGTGCCCGCGCGCCATGTGCGCGCGCACCAGCTCGCGCATCTCGGGATAGATCCGCTTCTTGATGTGCTGGATGAACAGCCGCTCGCCCAGCTCGTCGAGGTCGCTGAGCGAATTGCCGTTCAGCATCCGTGCGCCCCGGCCGATCAGGTCCTCGAACTCGGCGCGCCCCAACTGGTGGTTGACCGCGGCCTGCACCATGCCGATGAACTCACCGACACCCATCTGCCTGCGGCGCAACCGGTCCTGCGTCATGATCACGCCGGTGAAGCCGGCCACCAGCGTGCCGTCCATGTCGAAGAACGCACCGACCTCCGGCCCCTCGGGGCTGGCCAGGATCTCCGCCACCGAGCCCGGCAACCGGGCGTTGCGGAACTCGCCCGCGTAGTCGTCGTCCGAACTCATTGTGCGGCACCCCCGTTCACGGCCGGCGCGGCCGGTTCGTCCGCCAGCTCGAACGACGCCGGGATGGCCCGGCCGTCCCCACCCAGGGCCAGCACCTCGTTGAATCCGTCGAGCAGGCAGCGAGCCCACAGCTCGGAATCGTTGATCGACGCCCGGTCGTAGCGGGTGCTGATGGTCACCCAGCCGCTGCGCGAGATGAGCACCGCCATCATCGCGACGCCGGGCAGCGGTCCGATTCCATAGTGCCGCACCACCTTTGCGCCGGCGATGAACGTGTCGACCGGCGGGCCGGGCACGTTGCTGGCCTGCACATCGGAATTGACCACCGATCCGGCCATGGACTCCAGCAGGGGGTCCGGCACCAGGTTCAGCAGCGGCGCGACGACGCCCACCACCTCGATGGCGCGTTCCTCGCGCTTGCGGGTCATCTGGGCGCGCACCTTCTGGATGCGCTTGCGCGGGTCGACGACGCCGATGGGCGCGGCGATGTTCACGCCGGCAAATCTGTTGCCACCAGCGGGATCCGAGTCTGAGCGCACATTCACCGGCACCGCCATGGGCAGCGACGCCACCGGGATGCCCTTGGCCTCGTGGTAGCGGCGCAGCGCGCCGCACAGCGCGGCGAGATACGCGTCGTTGATGGAACCCTCGGCCGCCTTGGACGCCTTGTGCAGATCGCTGAACTTGATGTCGATCGCCTCACTGCGCGACGCCAGACCACGTCGGCGCAGCACCGGCGACGGCGGTGCGGCGGGCGTCATCACCCGTCGGCTCGACCGCACGTAGTCGACCACCCCGCCGACCGCGTCGGCCGGATCCCGCACCAAGCGCCCGAGCAGACCAGCCGCGCCGCGAGTCGCATCGAGCACATTGTTGGCGATGCCCTTGGGCAACGCGTTGATGCCTTGGCGCGCAAGGTCATTCGGCGACAGGTCTTCGGGGATCGGCAGTGGCGCCGAGGGCCGCGGTCGGGGATTCCGCTCGAGGTCGTAGAGGTGCGCGAACATCTCCATGCTGCCCACACCGTCGGTGACGGCGTGGCTCATGTGCACGATGTTGGCAGCGCCACCGCCAGGCAGCCCTTCGACCAACGTGGCCGTCCACAGCGGACGCGAGATGTCGAGCGGCGACTGCAGCGCCAGCTCGGCGAAATCGAAGACCTCACGCAACGTGCCCGCACCAGGCGCGCGCAC